>FWWL01006978.1_pt1 | contig 15811 bp, 13 predicted proteins | sample 2228331 | NCBI WGS metagenome assembly FWWL01 (sample SAMEA103939775, study PRJEB20133) | metagenome
GCGGGAGAGGAAGTAAGCAAGTTTGCAAGTGGGCAAGTTTGCAAGTAGGCAAGTTTGCAAGTGGGCAAGTTTGCAAGTAGGGAGGGAAGGAACGATGGCGAAGGTTGTGGACGCGCGCGGTCTCTCCTGCCCGCAGCCGGTCATCCTGACCCGGCAGGCGATGGAGGAGGGAGAGTTTCCCATTGAGGTGCTGGTGGATACGGTCACCTCTCGTGAGAATGTCCGTCGGGCCGCCGAACGGGCCGGCCTGAAGGTGCGCGTGGAGGAGATGGGCGACGAGTTCAAACTGACCCTCACGCGCTAACATACATGCCACGGGTTGCACGGACGACACGGACTTTTCCGTGAAATCCGTGCAATCCGTGGCCCATCAAGGAGCAAAATGGCGAAACGGGACTTCACTCGGCTGACGCAAATCGCCTCCTGCGCGGGTTGAGCGGGGAAACTGGCCCCTGGGGCCCTGGCGCAGGTCCTGCGCCCCCTGCTGCATGCGCTGCCAGAGAGCGACCGGGTCGTCGTCGGCCTGGAGTCGCCGGACGACGCGGTGGTCTACCGGATGGACGACGGCACCCTGCTGGTCGTCACGGCGGACTTCTTCGCGCCGGTGGTGGACGACGCGTACACCTACGGCGCCATCGCTGCTGCCAACTCCATCAGCGACGTCTACGCGATGGGCGGGACGCCCTTCCTGGCGATCAACCTCGCCGCCATCCCGTCCGACATGCCGCCGGAGATCGCGGCGGAAATCCTGCGCGGCGGGCTGGAGAAGTCGCGCGAGGCCGGCGTCATCGTCGCCGGGGGGCATACGATGGACGACCGGGAGCCCAAGTACGGGCTGGCGGTGATCGGGACGGTGTCGTCGGAGCGGTTGCTGCTCAAGGGTGGCGCGCGCCCCGGCGAGCGGCTGGTGCTGACCAAGCCGCTGGGTTCGGGCATCATCACCACCGCCGCCCGCGCCGGGCAGGCGCCGCCGGAGGCGCTGGCGGAGGCGATCCCCTGGATGCTGCGGCTGAACCGGGACGCCGTCGCCGCAGTCCACGCCACCTCTGCCCGCGGCGCCACCGACATCACCGGTTTCGGACTCCTGGGCCACGCCGTGGAGATGGCCCTGGCGGCGAAGGTCCGCTTCCGCCTCCGGGCCGACCGTATCCCGGTGCTTCCCAGCGCGCGCCCGCTGGCCGAGCAGTGGCTCTTCCCCGGCGGCACCGCTGCCAACGAGATGTACTACAGGGAGTGGGTGACGGTCGCCCCACACATCCCGGAGGAAGAATCCATGCTCTTCTACGACGCGCAGACCAACGGCGGCATCCTGGCAGCCATCCCCGCCGGGGAGATGGACCGCTTCGCCGAAGCCTGCCGCCGGCTGGACCAGCCCTTCTGGGAGATCGGGGAGGTGGTGGAGGGAGAGCCGGGAGTAGAGGTCAATTAACAATTAACAATTAAAAATTAACAATGCATAATGCATAAATTCTGATACGCGATACACGATACGCGATACGCGATACGCGATACGCGATGTGCGATATGCGATACGCGATTTACCTGGACAACGCCGCGACGTCATGGCCGAAGCCGCCGGAGGTGGCTGAGGCGATGGTCCGTTTCCTCAACGAGGTCGGCGCTAATCCCGGCCGCTCCGGACATCGCCTTTCGGTAGAGGCGGGACGGATCGTCTATCAGGCGCGCGAGGCGCTGGCGGAACTCTTCGGTGTCGCCGATCCGCTGCGGGTCGTCTTCGGCTTGAACGCCACCGACGGGCTGAATCTGGCCCTTCGGGGGCTTCTCCGCCCCGGCGACCATGTGGTCACCTCCAGCATGGAGCACAATTCGGTGATGCGGCCCCTGCGCGCCCTGGAGCGGGAGGGGGTGGAGGTGACCGTGGTGCACTGTTCGCCGGAGGGGGTGCTGGACCCGGCCGCGGTGGAGGCGGCCATCCGCCCCAACACCGCCCTGGTCGTCCTCAACCACGCGTCCAACGTGGTGGGGACGCTCCTGCCGGTGGCGGAGGTGGGGCGAATGCTGCGGGCGCTGGGGAACGGGCCGCTCCTGCTGGTGGACGCGGCGCAGACCGGGGGCACCGTCCCCATTGATATGGAAGGGGACGGGATTGACCTGCTGGCCTTCACCGGGCATAAGTCCCTCTACGGCCCGATGGGCACGGGCGGGCTGATTATCGGCCCGCGGGTGGATATAGAGCGGTTGCAGCCCATCCGGCGCGGGGGCACCGGCAGCCGGTCAGAGTACGAGGAGCAGCCGGACTTTCTCCCCGATTGCTATGAGAGCGGGACGCCCAACACGGTAGGGCTGGCCGGCCTGCTGGCCGGGGTGCGCTGGGTCCTGGAGCGGGGCGTGGAGGCCATCCGCGCCCACGAGCAGGCCCTGACCCGGCGTCTGATAGAGGGCCTCTCGGCCATCCCCGGCGTCACCGTCTACGGAACGCGCGACCCGGCGCGGCAGACGGCGGTCGTCTCCTTCAACATCGCCGGGATGGAGCCCTCGGAGGTGGGGTTGCGGCTGGACGAGGAGTTCGGCATTATGTGCCGGGTAGGGCTGCACTGCGCGCCCGCTGCCCACCGCACCATCGGCACCTTCCCGACGGGCACCGTCCGTTTCGCCCCCGGCGCCTTCACGACGACGGAGGAGATAGACCGGGCGGTGGAAGCCGTCGCCCGTCTGGCACGGTGGCAACTCCTGCGGAGTTGCCCTACACAAAGTTTGTGATACAATGAACTCGTAGCGAATTCTCCAGAGGTCAGGATCCGTAATTCAAAACGCGCCGAGGTGACGTGCTATGGTCAAAGCGCCCGAACCCCTGATTTTTGAGATTTCCCGCCCTGGCCGTTGCGCCGTGGCGCTCCCGGAACTGGACGTTCCCCCCAGCGAGTTGCCCCAGGAATTTCTGCGCGATGATCCGCCCCTGCCGGAGGTCAGTGAGGGGGACCTCATCCGCCACTACACCCGTCTCTCCCAGATGAACCACGCGGTGGACATCGGCTTCTACCCCCTGGGCTCCTGCACGATGAAGTATAACCCCAAAATCAACGAGGAGATGGCCCGTCTGCCCGGCTTCGTCCACCTCCACCCTTATCAGGACGAGGATACCGTCCAGGGGGCCCTGGCGTTGATGTTCTTTCTGCAGGAGTTCCTGAAGGAGATCGGAGGGTTCGCCGCCGTCAGTCTGCAACCGGCCGCGGGGGCGCACGGGGAACTGACCGGCGTGCTGATGATGCGCGCCTGGCAGTGCGACCGCGGGGAATCCCACCGGGACGTCATCCTGGTCCCCGACTCTGCCCATGGCACCAACCCCGCCACCACGACGATGAGCGGCCTCAAGGTGGTGGAGATCCCCTCCGACGACCGGGGCAACGTGGACCTGAAAGCGCTGGAGGCGGCCTGCCGGGAGCACGGCGAGCGACTGGTGGGGATGATGCTCACCAACCCGAACACGCTGGGGCTCTTTGACGAGCACCTGGAGGAAATCACCGCCCTCATCCACGAGCACGGCGGCCTGATGTACGGGGACGGGGCCAATATGAACGCTCTGCTGGGCATCGCCCGCCCCGGCGACCTGGGCTTTGACGTCCTCCACTACAATCTGCACAAGACCTTCAGCACCCCCCACGGCGGGGGCGGACCGGGGTCCGGCCCGGTGGGCGTCTCGGCGACTCTGGCCGATTTCCTGCCCAGCCCGATTGTCGTCATAGACCCGGAGCGCTCCACCGAGAACAGTCCCTACTTCACCTTCTACAACCCGCCCAAATCCATCGGACGGGTGAAGGCCTTCTACGGGCACTTCGGGGTGCTGGTGCGCGCCTACACCTACATCCGGATGATGGGGCCGGAGGGGTTGCGTCGGGTGGCAGAGGATGCCGTCCTGAACGCCAACTACCTGAAATCCCGCATCCAGCATGTCTATCACGTCCCCTACAACCGTACCTGCATGCACGAGTTCGTCTGCGAGGGACGGTTCCCCGACGCGCCCGACGTGCGGGCGCTGGATATCTCCAAACGGCTGATAGATTTCGGCTTCCATCCGCCCACCAACTACTTCCCGCTCATCGTCCACGAGGCGCTGATGATTGAGCCGACGGAGACGGAGAGCAAGGAAACCCTGGACGCTTTTGCCGACGCACTGCTGCAAATTGCCGAAGAAGCGCGGACGAACCCGCAACTTCTACACGAGGCGCCGCATTATGCGCCGGTGCGGCGGCTGGATGAGGTGCGGGCGGCGAAGGAACTGATTTTGCGCTACACGCGGTAGGGGCGGAAAGACCGACCCGCCGGGCAGTTTTCCGGGCGCGGGGGTTGTCGGTTATTTTCTCCCCCTTCTCCCCCGCCGCGGCGGGGGAGAAGGGGGCTGGGGGGATGAGGGGGCGTTGAATGCCGATTTTAAGGGGGTGTGCAGCAAATCCTTTCCAGGGAGCGGCACGCCCGTGAAAAAGGGATAAAGTGGGGTTTTTGAGGGCGGCGAAGCCGCCCTCAAAAACCCCACACCCCATCCTTTCCTATGCGGGGCGAATTGCTGCACAAGCCCATTTTAATCTTGAAGTGTGACACTTCTGTGGGCAATTGGTATATTATGCAGTAGCCGACCGATGCATTTCAGCCAGCGGATGTCCTCCAAAGAGACTCTCTGAAAAACCAAGATGGCGCTTAATGCCACACTTCTTTCAGCGCGGCGCCGGCAGCCTGGAGGGCAATTCCCTCGCAGGTCCCGGCCAGCCGGGCCGGATAGCGGTAGGCGTACGGGGCGATATCCACCTCATAGCCGCCTTCCGCATACGCCTCCGCCGTGGGCAGGTAGCCAATACACCCATCGGTGACGCTGGCAAAGAGGGTGTGCCTCGCCGGGGACGCCGCTTTGACCTTCCGGCCGATCTCGGTGAAGACCTCCGCCCCCATCGTGACCAACCCCACTTCGCCGATGCGGACCACGTTCAGGCGCATCGGCACGCTCCATCTCCCTTCCCGGGCCTCTATGCGCGATCTCCAGGGATACCGGCGGTTCAGCAGAAAGTCGGTCAGAAACCCCATCCAGGGCGGTAACCCCGCCAGGGCCAGCAACGGTTTGCGGTAGGTCCGGGGCGGCTGGGGGGTGGTCGCCGGAGCATCCAGCGGCAGCCAGACCTCCCGCCGGAGGATGCGCAGCGGGGTGCCGGAAACCCGTTTCCCCTCAGGAACAGCGCCAATCACTGCCGCAGCGACCCGTTCGCCCTGCTGTCGGACCATTTCAAAGGCCCGGGGGTCTTTCCAGTACATATCGGGGTTCAGGTTCGCGGTGGCCCCTTGCAGAAAAAGGGTCAGGCCACCCAACTCCTGTTCCACCCGGGCGCGCATCGCACCGATCCAGTCCGCCGAAACCAGAAGGTTGTCCGGCCCCAGCACCGTGCCGTGGCAGGCGAAATTGATAAGGGTGGCAATTCGGACCCGCTGGCTTTCTCCGGCAGAGGGAGCAGCATGGATACTGACCACCTGCACGGAACGGTCCACCACCCCTTCCGGATTCCGGCCGATCGCTATCCGGCCATCGGGCAGACGCTGGCGGCGGTTGATGGCGATATCCGCCTCCCCCTGGGCGTACTCCATCTCCGCCGGGGCGCACCCGGCAGCGGCCTCCTGCACTGCCCCGACGATGTTCTCCACCAGGGAGTGGATGTAGTCCTGATTCCTGCGGGGCGACCGCTCGTCGGCGTAGACGATGGGGCCGGAGTGGGTATGCGAACAGCACAGCACCACTTCCGTGCCCGGCAGACGGGCGCGCACGCGGTCCACGATAAACTCGTTGATCGCCAGCAGGTCCAGCGCGACGATCGCCAGCGACGTTTCCCCGTCCCGCAACACCAGGGCAGTGGCGGTCAGGTCGTCGTGGACGCCGATGTTGCCCTTTGTCCGGTCGCCGTAGCCGATGAGGTAGATGCCCCGGGGAGGGGTGATCATCCGGCGGGCGACACCCGCATAGAACGGTTCCTGAGCCATACGACCTCCGGAAGATTTTCAGATAAATCAGCCCTCTACAACCCCATGTTCCTGCGGGTCTCCTCCGGTGTATCCCCCAGGCGGTACTTCTGGAAAATGGCGAAGCCGACCAGCATGAAGAACGCCATCACCAGGAACGCTGCGCGCACGCCCAGCGGATTGGCGCGCGTGTAGCCAAACACGTCCAGCAACACCGGGAGGATCAGCGACCCTGCGGAGATTCCGAGTCCGTTGGCGAAGGAGAAGGTCCCGTAGTAAATCGCCTCCCGACGGCGCCCGGTCAACATCTCATCGTAGTCCACCACGTTGCCCATCATGGCGTAGATGACGATGAAGTATCCGCCGAGAGATAGCCCGACGAGGAACAGGAAGAGGATGGCCTGGACGTTGACCGGTAGCCCCGGCACCGCGCCGACGAAAAAGCCCACCCCGAAGGCAAATGCCAACCCCAGCATGGTGATGTTCAGCAGGGTCCGCTGGGAGAGTTTCCGGTTCCAGAAGGACCAGATAGGGCCGGTCAGCGCCATCAGGATGATCAGTCCCCCCAGGTAGAGGCTGACGTCGCTTTCGCTGCCCCCCAGCACGAGGGTGACGAAATACGGGAAGTTGGCCTGCACCATCATGTAGGCGATGTGAACGAAGAGGGTGGAGAAGAAGACGATGAGGAACTGTCGGTTCTGGAGGGTTGCCTTGAGGCCCGCGACCGCCCCCATCGGCTCGCCGACGGGCCGATCCGTCTCGCGCAGGCCCAGCAGGGTCAGGTAGAAGGTGACCGCGCCCACAGCCCCGATGGCCAGCCCCATCGCCGGTGGTCCCACCCGCTCAAAGAGCATCCCGGAGAGGATGGAGCCGACCAGCACTCCGGCGACGCCGAAGGCGTATTTCCAGTACGAAAGCCCCACCCGATCCCGCGCGTCCGGAGCCATCTCCGGCAGGGTGCCGTCGTACGGGATGCCAACCATGCTGTAGGCGGTGTGATACATCAGGATAACGGCCATCAGGTAGGCGCCGTTGAGCAGGTAGTTGGTCTGGCTGGGCGGCGTCCAGATGAGGACGGCCCCCAGGAAGACGAAGGGCGCGGCGAAGATGATGAAGGGGCGACGTCGCCCCCAGCGGCTGCGCAGCGTGTCCGACCAGTGGCCGATGAACGGGTCAATGCAGGCGTCCCACAGGCTGGCTACCATCATCAGCGCGCCGAATATGGTCGCCGGCAGATAGGCGGGACGGCCCGAGTCGGCAGGTGGGACGTAGAAGTACAGAATCCAGGTGCTGACCGTGATCGCCAGCAGGTTCAGCCCCAGGGAGGCCATAGAGTAGAGGGCGATACGGCCGAAGCCGGGTTTGCGGGAAGCGGATGTCTCCATAGTTCTCCTTATCCGGACCGGAAAAACTCCGGCAGTTCTATCGTCTGGTAGCGGAAGGCCTCGGCATAGGCGCAGCCGAATTCCGCGCCGGTGCGGGCGTCCATCGCCCGCACGCCCAGGTCAATCAGCGGCTCAAAGTGGAGGGGGTCAATGCCGGCCAGAAGCGCCTCGTCCACGCCCATCGCGCGCGCCTCGGCCAGTATCTCGTCAATGGTCAGCACCATCTGGGAGCGGTAGGCGTAGAGGGCCTGGATTTTGCGCTCAATGGTGGCGGAGGTGTCCACCCACCTGTTGACGTTCCAGCGGGCCTTGGAGTACCAGTACCATTCGGTCACCCGGTGTGGCCGGAGGCCCTCGGCCAGTTGTTCGGGGTGGAAGAGGGGCATGGCGGAGAAAGAGGAGGCGTCCAGAACGGCCATGGCGATGGCGCGGTGATCGGGGTGGTTCTCAAAGGGGGCGAACGGGTCCCAGGAGAAGATGATGTCGGCGCGCAGTTTGCGGATGTAGTACATCACCTGGCCGCGCAACTCGGACGGCCGCACATCGCAAAGGTCGCCGTCCAGGTAGCCGAGAAGGAAGACGTCCCTGGCGCCCAGGACCCGGGCGGCCGCCTCTGCCTCCGCGCGGGCGACGGCCCGTAACTCTTCCGAGGAGAGCCGGTATGAGCCGCGGTCGTTGTTCGTGGCGATGAGCAGGTAGAGATCGTGGCCTTCGTCCACCATCTTCGCCAGAGTGCCCCCGGCCATGAACTCGGCGTCATCGCCGTGGGCGGCAACGCTCAGGATGACTTTCTTCATCGCTGCACCTCCCGGACGAGAGAAGTTCCTCTTCACCAGCAATGAGTTTTCGGCGCTCCTCCATCTGCTCGTGCAGGCGCTGAGCATCCCTGGGGAAGACGAGATAGTACAGGGGGGTGACCAGGAAAGCGAGGCCCCAGAACCCGCAGGATAGAACCAGCAGGGTGCGGGAGAGCCCGAACCGGTCGGCGTACCTCCCGAAGAGGATGATGACCAGCGACGCGAAAGCGCCGTTGACGAACTCGGTCAACGCCATCGCCGTACTGCGCAGTTCGGGGCGCACGGCGCTCTGCACCATCGGTTGCATTGCGCCGCGGCGTGTCCAGTCCAGAAAGAAACCGGCGGTGAGGGAGCAGATGAGAATGGCCGGGATGGTCATCGCCCGGGTGAACAGGTAGGCCATAGCGGGCAGGGCGATGGCGATAGAGGCCTGGGAGACGGCCGCCCGTCCGTACTTCGGCCAGCGCCGATAGGCCCAATCGCCGACCAGCCCACCGACCAGATTACCAATGGCGAGGGCCACCACCACACCCCCGAAGAAGAGCGGCGCGTCCGATTCGGAGAAGCCCCGGTCATCCACCAGCCAGGTAACGTAGAAAGTCGCCAGGGCGTTGATGGTGGTCAGCATAAAGATGCCCTGCAGGAAATTCACCAGCACCGTCTTGATCTTGAAGAGTTCCCGGACATCCTGTAACCGAAACCGGAACCGCGCGGCGCTCTCCTCGTCTATGACGGTCTCCAGTTCGGGCTCCGCGGCGCCCCGTACCGGCTCCTTGACCAGGACGGCAATAACCAGTCCGCTCAGAACACTGGTCAGCCCCAGTCCGATAAAGCCGATCCGCCAGCCCTGTTCCGAAATGCCGACGACGGAGCCGAAGGCGAGCGCGCCCGTGACGATCCCTAACATCCCGATAGCGCTGATGGTCCCCATCGCCCGACCGCGCTGCCTGGGCCCGAAAGTGTCCGCCAGGAGACTGAAGGCCGCCGGATACAGGCAGCCCAGCCCGATGCAGGCAATCACCCGTACCGCCAGCAGTTGCCAGTAGTCTGTGACCAGCCCGCAGATGGACGTCCAGAGCCCCCACAGACCGGTACCGATGACCAGAATGCGCTTGCGGTTGAAGCGGTCCGCCAGCATCCCCCAGAAGGGGCCGCTGAAGGTCTGGAAGATCACCCGGATGCTGTCAATGTATCCCAGCTGGGCGTACGATAAACTGAGGGCGTTGCGCACGGCAGGCCAGAGCATCGGGAGGGCGACATCCTCGGCGGAGTCAATGAAAAACCCGAAGCCCAGCGCCGCCAGCAGACGAGCCCCCCGCCCGCGAGAGGCCCGGCGGGTTCTGGATTCCCCGAATGTGGGCATTGTTCTCCTCCGTTATTCGGACGCGATACCGAACCGCTTCCGCAATTCGGCGTACGCCTGCTGACAGACGCCCAGGGCGTAGAACTCGCACTTCCACTCGCCCCGGCCGCAGAAGTACTCCAGTTGCTCGCAGGGCACCCGCTCAGCCAGCAGGCGCTGCAGGTCCTCCAGACGGGTCACGTCCCCCGGTTTGAGCCCCAGATGCCGGAGTACCGCGGCATCTTTGGTGATTTTATTCTGCCAGCCGGTGGAACAGCGTCCCTCCTCGTGGGACCAGTATCCGCAGTGGTAGCAGAAGATGTCGTAGCCGTAAATGGTCTCTATCTGCAGGTCGGGGTCCACCCGGAGACGCTCCACCAGTGCCGCGTAGCCCAGACGGAAGGGCGGGAGGGCGATCAGCGCTTCAAAAGCCCCGGCACAGAGATGATGGTGGCCCATCAGGCGGATGTGCGTGGAAAAATCGCCTGGAATGCTCTGTTCCACCAGTTCGGCGTCCGGGAAGACCAGGGGCTGGTCCAGCCCCGGGCGTTCGGGGGCCGGTTCTTCTGCTTCGGGGAGGGGTTCGGCCAGCATCTGGAAGAGCGGTTCCAAGTCGCCGAAGCGCACCCGCCGGAAGGCCTCCCCACGGCAGAGGTCATCCATACCGGCCTGCACCGCCACCGCTTTGGCCTGCTCCTGAATCACCATTGCGATCAGCGGGCGAAGGTCTCCCTCCATAGACTCGTCCAGCCAGGGCACCCGCCTGCCCCAGGTCTTCAGTTGCAGACGGTACTGGTTGATGGTGTTGCGCATCATCTCCCGATGGGCGCAGAGGGCCAAAATCTTGCGCTCCAGCGTGTCGGAGATTTCCTCCACGTGCGTCACCTCCGGCAGTTGCCGGGCGAAGTACCAGCGCTCGCAGACCGAGAATGGCTCCAGGCCCTCCTGGAAATGTTCGGGGTAGTGCTTGTCAAAACAGGAGACCCAGAAGGCCTCGTCCACCGCCTGCGCGACCCGGATGTGGTCCTGATTGTTCTCGTAGAGGCCGTAGGGGTCAAAGGTGAAGACGGCGTAGGGCCGGTACTTGCGGAAAAGGTAGACGATGCGCTCCCGCAGTTTGCCCAGCGGGACATCGGCCAGCGTGTCCGTCTCAAATCCGAGTTCCACGATTTCGCGGATGCCCAGGATGCGCGCGGCCTCCCGCAACTCCTCGCGGTTCCGCCGGATTGTCTCCTCAACGGAGAGACCGACGGAATCGGTTCGGTCGTCCGTTACCCGCGCCAAGACGATATTCCAGCCCTGGTCGGCGAACTTCGCCAGTGTGCCGCCGCAGAACGCGGCCGCGTCATCGGCATGTGGACTGATTACCATGGCTGTAGGCATTGTTACCTCCAAATGGTTCTATCTCACATCCAGCCCGGGGCAGGACTGCTACGCCCCGCTCCTCTTTTTCCACGACCGCGCTGCTTCCCGGAGTTCATCGGTGTTCCGAACGATTTTCCGGATCGCCGCGGCGGCGTCCTCCACGCCCCGCATTCCGTCCCGGAAGACAGATTCGTCCAGCCAGACCGCTTCCCGTTCGCAGGCGCGCGTGGCCTCCGGAAGGTCCATCTTCTCAAACTCAAAGTACTGGGGGAAGGCACAGGGCACGGGCAACTTCGTCTTCTGCGGCTGGAAGAGCGAGTAGTGGTGCATCGCCTCGTAGCCGACCCAGCAATCCACGCCTTCGGCCTGCAGCGCCGCGCAGAAAACGTCGTGTTCCACCCCCAGCACCTCCGGCACGATGGCGAAGATGTAGCGGTAGAAGGAGCGCGTGGTATGGCGCGGGTCCCGGCAAAGGACGCGGATGCCGGGGATGTCGGACAGAGCCTTGTCCATATAATCGGCCATCTCCTCCCGCTGTCGGGCCTGTTCGGGGAAGCGCTCCAGCCCCACCAGGGCCAGCGCGGCCTGCAGTTCGGTCATGCGGTAGTTGGTCCCCATAACCGGGATGCCGCTGGGGTCCTCCGGCCCTCCGCCCAGCGCATGCGGACGGCCGCAGTCAATGATGGACGCGGCCCGGGCCGCCAGTTCCGGCGTGCGGCAGAGCAGGATGCCGCCTTCCCCGCAGGTGAGCGTTTTGGACGACTGCAAACTGAACGACCCGAAATGGCCGATCGTCCCCGCGCCGCGGCCGCGCCACCGCGCGCCGTGGGCGTGCGCGCAGTCCTCAATCACGATCAGGTTGTACTTCTCCGCCAGTTCCATAATGGCGTCCATGTCGGCCATCTGATGTCCCAGGTGGACGGGGATGATGGCCTTCGTGCGGGGGGTGATGGCGCGCCCGGCGGCCCGGGGGTCTATGCAGTAGGTATCAGGGTCAATATCCACGATGACGGGGATAGCCCCGGCAGCCATCGGGGCGGCGGCCGTCGCCTGGAAAGTGTAGGCGGGGACAATCACCTCGTCCCCCCAGCCGATGTCGGCGGCCCGCAGCGCGACCTCCATGGTGACGGTCCCGTTCGCCATCGGGACGGCAAACCCACCCCCCTGCATTTCGGCGAACCGCCGGGCGAGTTCTGCCGTGCGCGGCCCCGGGTACGGGTAACCGCCCCAGCGACCGGACTTCACCACTTCCACCACCGCATCTATGTCCCGCTGGTCCCAGACCGGCCAGGCGGGGTAGGGTCGGGTACGGGTCTTTGGACCCCCCAGGATAGCCAGTTCGGACATGTCAACCTCCAGAGGAAAGGTGGAGTGCTTCGCCTCGTTTCACCCGCAGCGCCTCCCGGACTTCGTGCAACCGCCGACCATGGAGCGGGTACAGCCAGAGCAGGAGAATCGCCAGCAGGAAACTGAGCGTCGTGGGGATGCTCAGGTACAGCCGAAAGCCTAGGTCCACGGTGGGGGGCTGGACGTCCAGCAGGGTATCGTAGCCAAAGGCGGGCATCATCAGGCCGAAGATGCTGGATACCAGCAGGCCACTGAGGGTGATGAGGAAACTGCTCATCCCGAAGAACATCCCCGCGCGCTGGTGCCCGGTTCTGACCTCGTCTTCGTCCACCACCTCGGCGATGATGACGTCGCCCATCAGCACCAGTCCGCCCAGGCCAACGCCGATGACGACGGCCGCGGCCAGGGTGAAGGGCAGGGACGGGCTGAAACTGAGCGGGATCACGCCGAGAATCATCAGCGCGTTGGCCAGCATCAGGGTCCGGCGCGTGTCCAGTTTGTTCGCCACCCCGTTGCGCCACGGATAGAGGGAGAGCATCGCCACCAGAAAGGCGACGCCGAAAATCACGCTGAACATCTCGTCGCTGACTTTGAGGCTGTACTTGAGGTAGAACGGCACTCCCGCCTGCAGGATGCCCGTCCCGACGAAACGCATCGTCTGGGCGCCCGCAGCGGTGAGGAAACTCCGGTTGACGAAGGTGTACTTCAGCGCGGGCAGAAGAGGGAACGCCGTATCGGTTTTGAGTTCTTCCCGTTCAAACAGGAAGGGGAAGCCCACGTAAATGGGGATGGCGGAAATGACGGCCAGGCAGAGGGCCATCCCGGCCCATCCGATGGCGTTCCACAGCAGGGGAGGGACCACCGCAGCCAGGATCAGGGCAACCGTCTGGAAGATGTTCATCAGGGCGGCGACGGCCGTCCGTTCCCGGTATGACCCGAACATTTCGGGGAGGAGGCCGTAGTAGCCGGTGGCGATGGCGGTGTACAGACCCTCCCAGATGACGATGAGCGTGCCGAAATAGACCAGCAGCGCGACCGGGTTGACCTTGCCGTCAAAGGGGGTGCTGAATACCAGGAAGAAGGTCAACACGTAGGGGAGACCGGTGAACAGAATGTACGGCCGCCGCCTTCCCCAGCGGGACCGGGTTCGGTCGGAGGCATATCCCAGGAAGGGGTTGTTCAGGGCGTTGTAGATGGTGTAGAATAACCAGAAGGTGGCGAACCACTGGGCGGGCAGGTTTTTGACGTCCACGATGAAGTACATGACGAAGGCCGCGACGGTCTCCACCGGCGTTGCCACGCCCAGGCTGGTCAGGGAGTACATCAAACGCTGTTTGGGGGTGGTCTGAAACGATTCCATGCGCGCCTCCTTTCAGTGAGAGAGAAAGGGGCAGGCGCCGAAACTGCCTGCCCCCGCATTTCATTTCACCCGGACCACCCGTCCTGTTCGGGCGCTCCGGTATGCCGCGTCCACAACCTTCATGTTCACCAGCCCCTCCAGACCCCCCGGCACGGGCGTCCGGTTCTCCCGGATGCACTCCGCGAAGTAGCGCATCTGCGCATCGTACATCGCCTGCGGGCAGTGCTCCGGGCGGGGGAACGGCGAACCGGCTTCCTCCCTCCCGTTCTCATCCTGGATGAAGGTCGGGAAGAGTTGCCCGAAGCCCTTTATGCCGTAGAGTTGGGTGGCCGCTTCAGGGCCGTCGGCGTGGGGCTGCCACCAGCCGGATTCAATGCAGGAGACCGCGCCGTTATCCCACTCCACCAGCACGACGCCCGTATCGTCCACGTCAAAGTCCCTGTAGTACGTGCCGATACGGGCATAGACCGATACCGGCTGCGGGTCGCCCAGCAGGAAGCGCGCGGTATCCAGCGCGTGAATCCCCATATCGGCCATCGCCCCGCCGCCCGCATACCGCTTCTGGGTGAACCAGCCCCCCGGCCCCCAGTTGACGTGGACGCCGTAACCCTTCGTGCGCACGATGGGTCCGAGGCGGGGGACACGCGCCTTAAGCCAGAGCACGTCCTCGTCAAACCGCCAGCAGTGGGCGACCATCAGCAACGCCCCCGATCGGATGCTTGCCTCCACCATTTTCTCCGCCTCCCGGGCGTTCATCGCCATCGGTTTCTCCACCATGACATGCACCCCGGCCTGCAGGGCGGCGATGGTTTGGGGGGCATGCAGATAATTGGGCGTGCCGACGATCAGCGCGTCCACGCCCCCATCCCGGAGCATGGCCTCCACCGTATCGTACTGGCGGGGGATGCCGAAGGTGGCGGCGAACTGGGCCATAGATTCGGGCCGGTGGTTCACCACGGCGACCAGTTCCATCCCGGCGTTTCTGGCCGCGGCAGCGTGGATTTTGCTGATATACCCGGTTCCGGCAAAGGCGACACGAATGGACATATTCCCTCCTTCATGGTTCGTGGGCAATTCCATAGGGCAGATGATGCTGACGACAGTACCAGGGGAGTTCCCGGAGAACGCGCGCGACGACATCCTTCGGGAGACAGTCCAGGCGAACCTGTGCAGCCTGAAGAGCATGGCGCAGCGGCGAGGGGTCCTGCCCCTGGCGTTCGGCGATGAGCAGGATGCCCGGGCCGAGGAGGTCGGCGTGGGGCCAGCCTGGACCGACGAACTGCTCGGCGCAGTAGGCGAAATAATGCTCGGAGCCTTCCTCCGGTCGGGAGTGGCCGAGCAGGTTGCACAACTGCACTTCCATACAGAGGCAGTCCAGCAGTTGTTTCATCCCGGTGAGGTCCCCTCGCCCGGCCGCTTCGGCGCAGTCCAGCGCGCCGCGCAGGATGCTCTGGGCGTTCTCCCAGGCCCAGGGGAGGAACTCCATCCCCGGAGGGTTCTGTCCCCGCTCGTCGGCGAACTTCCAGTCCCAGGCGCCGGTCGCGATGGAGAGGACGTCGGCGATCCCCGCGGCGCGAAGGTAGGCGGGGGCCTGGGCGATCACGTCCCAGTCCACGATGACCCTTTCGGGGGGCGGCGTCTCTATGTACCGAACGCATCCCCCTTCCCGCACCCCCACGGCGGCGGTGAGGAACGCGTCTACCGAGAGCGCAGTCGGCAGGACGGTTAGCGGCCGGCCGAAACGGGCGGCGATGTACTTCGCCGCGTCGGCTGGCAGCCCCCCTCCCACCGAGTAGACGGCCTCACATTCCGGGGGGAAGTGGGAGGCGATGCGCTCCTCCCAGTGCCGGATTGTCGCCTCGGTGACCTCAACCCGCGCGGCGACGTTTAGACCCGACAATCGGGAGTGGACGGCGCTCCAGGCTGGGGCAGAAGTGAGGACAACGACGGGGCGCGCTTCCTGCACTTCGGAGAAGGGGCAGAATTCCACTCTGGGCAGATTCCAGACTGTTCTCATCGGCGTGCTCCGATCGGATGCGGGTCGCTTCCCTTCGCACTCTGCTGCGGATAGGGCGATAGGGCACTACCCCGTCTTCAGGCTATTTCCGGATGGATTGGGGGGTACTCGCTCCAGTGAGTAGTGATTTTGGGTAAATGCCCCCTCACCCCCCCTTTGTCCCCCTCTCCCCCTGCTCTGACGGGCGGGGGAGCGAGAGGGCAAGTGAGCAAGTAGGCAAGAGTGGAAGGGGTTTTGCGGGGC
>FWWL01005504.1_pt1 | contig 15810 bp, 9 predicted proteins | sample 2228331 | NCBI WGS metagenome assembly FWWL01 (sample SAMEA103939775, study PRJEB20133) | metagenome
GCGAGTGCGCATCCAAGAAGCCCCTTTCCAAGTTCAGGGAGAAACCATCGCCACTATCCCCTTGGGAGGGAAGCGCGAAGGAGTGCTGCTTTATAGCGTGGAAGACGGCTTGTTGACACTAACCACGCTTTTTCTGCGAGAAGGGCAAATGGAGACGAAGAGTTGGCAATGGCGAACCTGCTCGGTTGCCTGTTTCAAGAGTGCGTTGGACGGTCACAATCTGGTAATCGTGGGTAACTGGAACCCCAGTCTCCATCCTTTGTGGAAACTCTGGCTTGAGTTGAAGGCATGGTTGCAAAGCATGGGTTTGATTGCTTCTCGCGAAGTTCTGTTGTCGCTCAGATCGTGGGTCTTCAAATGGGACGAGACAAAAGCAGAGTGGCAAATGGAGGATGCATGGCAGGGCGAAGTCGTGTTGGTTGACCTGAACGGTGACGGGCACAAGGAACGATTGATGCTGGACATTCACCCGCCCTATGCCGCCGTCTGTGTCCTGAGAGAAATGCGCTTAGCCACTCGCCGTAAGGTGGGTTGGAAAGTAACCACTTTGTGGCAGGGGCAAACACAATTCTGGTATCCCCTCCTTCTCCACAGTCAAGGTCGCGTTTGGATAGTGCTGTGTGATGGACAGACGATTCGGGGTTGGACGCTGAAGTAGGGTTGCTGCTGCTTTCACCCCTTGCTTTTGCGTTTGTGCGGTTGCCATGCTTTAGGTGGTTGCTTCTCTCCGAGGTGAGCCAGAATGCGGCGAGAAAGTTGGTTGGCGTTGCTGACGCTGTTGTGGGTTTTTGGAGCGTTAGCCGCGCTCATCCGCAGCGAGCCACCGCGTGGGCGGGTGCTTGGCAAAGTTGTTGCCGCTGAGACGGGGCAGGCGTTAGCGGAAGTGACGGTGTGGTTCCAAAACCCGAAAGGCGAGTGGAAAGCCGTTAGCAAAGAAGATGGCTCCTTTGAGTTGCCCAACCTCCCTGTCGGCACCTACACAATCACTGCCTCCGCTTACGCCCACCGCTTAGAGCCAACACCCTTGACTTTGCGGGAGGGGGAAACGCGAACGCTCCTTCTTGCCCTTGAGCCCGTAGAGCCCTTCTTGGAACTCGTTCACCCGCAAACCGTTTTCCACCCTTCGGAAACCATCAAAGTGGGCGTTCGCGGGTTCGTTTCGGTGGACGAACTGCGGGTGCAAATTTGGAAGGTGACATGGCAGCGAGAACTTTCAACAGAGGTGCCCTTGACGAAACTGCTGCCGCTGTTGGAAGAAGTGCGATGGGGATGGTGGCAAGGGAGCGAGACGCTGCGGGACGCCTTGCGCACCATCGCCCCGTGCCTCACTTCGGTCAGCGACACAGTTGTGCCCATCGCCCAACGGGATGCAGAAGGCGTGTTCCTGCAGTTCGTGCCCCTGCCGCTTGCCGAAGATGGGATTTACCTTGTCCGCTTCAGCGCAGCGGAAGCAGAACGCGTCGGGTTAGTCATTCGCACCCGTTTGGGCTTAGTGGTCAAGTTGGGGCGCAACCACCAAGATGAGCCCACCGTTGTCGCTTATGTGGCGGATTTGAAAAGCGGCAAACCTGTCAAGGGCGTGCGCGTAACGGCTTGGGCGCAACAGCGACGAGGGGGACAAGAGCGCGACCTGCAGGTGGGCGCTGGCGTCACCAATGCTGACGGGCTCAGCGTTTTCAACCTTGCCCCCAAAACGATTTCCGCTGCTGACCACTTGTTCGTTGTTGCCAGCGCCAACGGTTTGGCGCCCGTCGCATGGACGGCGATAGCGGATTACGAGTTGGAAGAAGCGGTGCAAAGTTCCGCTTCGCACGCGGGCGTCATTTACACCGAACGCCCTGTTTATCGCCCAGGCAACACCGTTCACTTCAAAGGACTCGTCCGCCGTTCGTCGGAAAGCGGTTACCAATTGCCAGCGCAAACGCTTTGGACTTTGCTTGCCTACGACCCTTACGACAACATCGTGCACCGCACCACCGTCACAGTGAATGGGTTCGGTTCGTTCTCTGGCTCTCTCAAACTCAACGAGGAAGCGCCGACGGGCACCTACACGCTTGTCGCTTTCCCCGAAAAGGAGGGCGAAGGCAACGGTGCTGTCACAGGCGCTTTTGTCGTCGCTGCCTACCGCAAGCCGGAAGTGCAAGTGATTGTCAAGCCCACACGCTATCGCTTTACTCAAAGGGATACCGTCCGCGTGGAAGTGACCGCGCGCTACTACTTCGGCTTGCCCGTTGTAGGCGCAAAGGTGTCCTACTGGGTAACTCGCGTGCCGCTGGCGGAAAGAGAAGAGATTGCTGAGTGGAACGAAACGGGCGGCGAGGGGGTGTTGGAAGGGGAAACGCGCACGGACGAAGCGGGGCGAGCCGTCCTGCAGTTGCCCCTTGGAGCGTTGAAGACCGAAGAACCGTTCACTGACTACCGTTACACCGTGTATGTGACCGTAGAGGCAACGGGTTACCAATTTGCAGAGGGGCAAGCCAGTTTCTTGGTGACGCAAGGCGATTGGCAGGTAGGAACATGGTGCGAGCCATCGTTCGTTCGCCCAAAGGAAACGGTGACAGCCAACGCGGAAGTTTTGCATTGGGACACGAAGAAACCCATCCCGAACGCTATCGTTCAATGGCGTGCAGGCGTTGTGGAATGGCGAGGGGACGAGGAGCAGGTGCAATGGCGTTATCGGGGGCAAAGCCAAACCAACGCAAAGGGCGAAGCGCAATGGCAGTTTGCGCCTGTTGAAAGCGGCGAATGGAAAGTGGAAGCGCTCGTCACCGACCAGAAAGGGAACCTGATCGGCGCCATCGCTTACCTTTGGGTCACGCCCCAAAAGGGTTTCTTCCCTGCGCCGCCGCAAGCGCCACCGTTGCAACTGCGGCTGGACAAACCGACCTATCGCGTGGGCGAAACGGCGAAACTCATCGTGCATAGCAAAGTTCCCGATGCGGCGGTGCTGCTAACTTTGGAGGGCGAACGGTTGCGTTCTGCGCAAGTGCTGCGGTTGCGCAACGGCATGGCGGAGTGGCAATTTCCTCTTTCCCCTATCCTTCTGCCCAACGCGTATGTGAGCGCTGCGTTGGTTTGGAACAAGCGTTTGGCACAACAAACGCAACCTGTGCTCTTCCATCTGGACGCTTACCGCCTTCAAGTCACGGTGCGCAGCGACAAACCGCAATATGAGCCGCGTGAGACGGCGCAGTTGATAGTGCAAGTGCGGGATGAAGCGGGCAACCCAGTGCGAGCAGAACTGTCGCTGGCGGTGGTGGACGAAGCCATCTATGCCATTCGTGAGGACGACCCTGAAAGCGTTTTTCGGGCGTTTTATGCGGCGCGCCCCAATCAAGTCTTAACCCGCTACTCGTTCCCCTGGTTGGCGTGGCAAGGGGACAAAGGGGAAGCGGAAACGGTGCGTCGCTACTTCCCCGACACAGCCCTTTGGATAGCGCACCTTGTGACTGATGAGAAAGGCGAAGCGACGGTGAAATTGACCGTGCCCGACACGCTGACGCAATGGCGGGTGACCGCTATCGCCCACACGGTTGACACTCGCATCGGATTTGGTATTGCTCGTTTCCGCTGCACGAAACCCTTCGGGGTTCGGCTCGCGTTACCCTCCGTCCTCACGCAAGGTGACCGCACAACGGCGAGGGCAATCGTTCACAACGGAACCGACGCCCCTTTGACAGCCGAGGTGCGCATCAGCGTCCGCAGTCCCGATGGCAAAGCGACTTTGACCGACTTAGTGGCTGAACCGTTGGTGCAAACGGTGACTGTTGCCCCAAACAAAACTGCCTCCGTGCAGTGGCAGTTTAATGCTTCCAAGTCTGGCAAGTTGGTGGTGCGGGTTACAGCGAAAACGGCGCAAGGGCATCGTGATGCGGAAGAGCGAACCATCACGGTCATGCCCCATGCGACCGAACGCATCGTCACCCGCACGGTGTTTCTCGCGCCGACGGAGACGGAGCGAAAAGTCCTCCTCGTGCTCCCGCCGAACGCTGACTTGACTGCCACTCGTTTGGAAGTGAGGTTAGCACCATCGGTTTTCTCTGCGCTGCTGGGCGCGTTGGAGTATCTGGCGACTTACCCCTATGGCTGCGTGGAGCAAACGATGAACAGTTTCCTCCCCGACCTGATGGTGTGGCAACTGTTGAGGGGGCGACAAATGCGGCTGCCATGGTTAGAGCGGGAATTGCCCCGCATGGTGGAACGGGGATTGACAAGGTTGTATCGGTTTCAGCACGAAGACGGCGGATGGGGTTGGTGGGAAGAAGACCCTACGGACTTGTGGATGACTGCTCTGGTCGTGCGAGGGTTGGCGGAAGCGAAGCGAGCAGGCTTTCCCGTCAGCCAACACGCTTTGGCGAGAGGGGTGCAAGCGCTTCAAAGGTTGCTGCTGCAGCAAGGGCAAAAGCGCGATGCTGATGCGGTTGCCTTCGCCCTTTTTGCCCTCGCCCGATCTGGTCAACCCTTCCCGCAACTGTTTCCACCAACGCTGGCGAGACCCGTGAGCGTTCCCAATCCAAATGCTCGCACGGCTCTTGCCGAACTTGTAGAGCGTTGCACCCCTTACGGCTTGGCGTTCCTTTGCTTGGCGTTGCACGAGTGGAAGCATCCGGCAGCCCAATCGGTGGCGGAGCAGTTGCTCCGCAAGGCGTTGCCGCTGCAAGAGGGGTTGCAATGGAGCGCTCAAGAAGACCGATTTGACCGACGCACTTCTTGGGTTCTGGACGAGGAAGTGACAGCGTGGGCTCTTCTGGCGCTGATGCGCACCAATCAAGTGAGCCCCACTGCTGCCGCCGAAACGGTCAAGACTTTATTGCAACGGCGACGAGGCGTTGGCTGGTTATCCACGAAAGACACTGCCGCCGTTTTGGAAGCGCTGCTGGAGTTTTCCCGCCGATACGAGTTGCGTCAGCAAAAAGCACCGCTAACGGTTGAGTTGCACCTTAACGGCATCGTCCGCTCCCTTTCGTTGCCGTCGGAAGCGATCATCCAACCCGAACAAACGGTTGCACTTTCAGAGGCTTTACAACTGGGAACGAATGAGGTGCGTTTTATCAAGCCCGCAGGCTCAAGTTTGTGGGCGACGGTGGTGTGTCGGCAAGCGTTGACTTTGCCGGAGCGGACAGGCGAGGTGGTAACAGGGCATAAAGCCGTTGAGCGGCGTTATGAGCGGCTCCTCCCGCGAGTGGAGGAAGGTGCTCTCATTTGGCAAGCAAGACCCTTGCAGGATAACGATGTGGTGCGCGTTGGTGATTTGGTGCGAGTGACAGTGACGGTGAATTGCTCCAATGAGTTCATGGTGCTGGAAGATCCCCTTCCCGCCGGTTTTGCGCCAGTGGTGCGGGAAGAGATGGAGCGTGAGGAAGCGGCTGTTGAAGGGATGCGCCCTAAAGAGGTGCGCGATGACCGAACGGTGACTTTCTTCCGCTTTGCAGGCAAATACCGAGTGCGCTACCTCCTGCGGGCGGAGGTGCCTGGCAAATATCACATCCTTCCGCCGCGATTGTGGCATATGTATGGGACAGACCGCTGGCTCGGGGCGGAGGCTCGGCTCTCGGTGCGCCCGTAAACACTTCGCCAGCAGGAGGTGACAAAATGATGCAAACAGCAGCAGGAAGGGGGAAAGGACAGATGCTCTCACGCCGGGCATTGTTGGTGGGTGCCGTGCTTTGCGCAGGGATTGCGCTAATCGCCACTTTGTGGGTTGCGCGCCGACCCGCAGCCCCTCCCGCCCCAACGGCAGGGCAAGAACCTGTCGTGAAAAAGGTCTCTGTCGTCGTGGCTGCCCGCGATTTGTCCAAAGGGCAGCGGCTAAGCGTGGCGGATGTCCGCCTCGTCGCTCTCCCCGAAGAGCAAGTCCCGAAAGACGCGGTTAGTCAGGTGGAGGTAGTGGAAAACGCTTTGTTGCTGCAGGATGTGCCCCGCGAAACGCCCTTGCGCTTGTCGCAAGTTCTGCCATCCCCAGAACACTTCCGCGAGTTTCGCGTGCCCATTGGGATGCGGGGGTTTGTGCTTTACCAACCGTTCACCGAAGGTGCTGCCGACTTGTTGCTCCCAGGCGATTTGGTGGATGTCATCGCAACGCGACGGCAAGGCGAGGTAACAGTGGCAGAAGTGATTGTGCGCGGGGCGCAAGTTTTGGTGGCGGAGAACTTTGTGCCGGGAAAGCGACGGGAGGAAATGGTGCGGCAACGCATTTTGGCAGCAGCGGAGCAAAAGACACCGTCACCGCCTCAACCTGAACCAACTCAACCACCTTCAGCATTGCCAGAGGGAGAGGGTTCTGCTGCTCAAGCGACGATGCGGCGCATCGTGTTAGCCGTTACCCCTGCGGAAGCGGTGCGGTTAGCCAGAGCATTGGAAGAGGGGCGAGCGCTTACCGTCTTGCGGAACGAGCAAGACCATTTCCCACTTCCCCCGTTGCGTTCGCCACAAGTGCTCCCCAAGGAACGGGAAGCAGCAGCACCCTTGCGTCCACGACCGACGGCGCCCATTGTGACGCCTCCCTCTCCCATGCCCGCGCCTCACACCGTCGTTGTCTACCGAGGCACGCAACGAGAGGAAGTGGTGTTCCCTCGGTGACCTTCCGCTTTGAGGAAGGAGGCTGGTGGCGGCTATGGCTGTTCCAGAACAAAAGGCTGCTCTACGCGTGCTCGTTGCCGGCTTGGAGTTAAAGGGCTTGGAACGAGTGGATGGGTTGGTAGTGCAAATTGTGGACACCTTACAGCCGTCAGATGGGCAGGAGGCGTTGCTGGAAAGGAGCATCACCGTTTCCCCCCACCTCGTCTTTGTTGACGGCGACGACCCCGCCTTTGACGGGCTTGAGTTGGCTCGGATGTTACGAGAGCAAAAACTGCCCACCGCCGTCATTGTGGTCACCAGTTACGAAAGCGATGAGTTCTTGAAGAAAGCGGCTTTGGCGGGTGTGGAAGAAGTGCTTGTCAAGCCCTTGACCCATGAAGCGGTGCAAGAGTTAGTGCGCCAAATTGTCACCTCGCCCCGGGGGCAAAAGTGGTTTCCCCAAAGTTTCCCCATCACTCCTGAACCTGCTCCCGAAGAGGTGCGACCCACTGGCAAAGTGATTGCCTTTAGCAGTGGTAAAGGTGGCGTGGGGAAAACTACGCTGGTAGTTAACCTCGCCATCGCTCTGGCACAGGAACTGAAGGAACCCGTTGCCTTGTTAGACCTGTTCATTGGGGACACTTTAGCCATGGTCAACGCAACGGCGCGGATGACCCTCAGCGAAATCCCCGAGGCTGTGCGTGAGATAGACTTGGATTTGCTGCGTTCTTATGCCGTTCGGCACGAGAGCGAAGTCCACTTTTACACCTGGTTTTTCGCCCCTGAGCGCAACCTGCCCGAATACATTGACATTGAGCGGCTGCGGTCGGTCTTGAAGACGCTGCGGGAGGGATATCGTTTCACCCTCGTGGACACACCGTTGACCTTGTATGTGCCCGATCTGGAAATCGCGACGCTCATGGACGAAGTGTTCATCGTCGCTGTGCCGTGGGACCTTTTGTCCTTGCGGGCAACGAAAGCGTTAGCGTTAGGGATGCAACGCTATCAAGTGACGCCAAAACTTTTGTTCAACCGCGTCCAAGCGGATGCCGACATCACACCAGAATTCATCGCCAACCAGTTGGGGTTAGAGATTTGGGACATCGTGCCCAACGATAGCCGTTCAGTGGTTCGCTCGGTGAACTTGGGCGCTCCCCTCATCTTGTCCAACCCTGAAAGCGAGGTTGCCCACGCCATTCGTCGCATCGCTCGCCGACTGGCAGGGCTGCCAGTGGAGGAGGAACACCGCCGACGACGGTTCATCTTCTTCTAACGCGCGTTGGTGGCAGGAACGTTCGTCAAGTGCTGGCGACGCAATTGACCACAAGCACCTTGGATTTCCGTGCCCCGTTCATGGCGGACGGTGGCGGGGATACCTTGCCGCACCAAAATTTTGCGGAACCGCTCAATGCGCTCTTCCGACGGTCGCTCAAACTCTGGCACGGTCGGGTTGTAAGGGATGAGGTTCACATGGCAAGGCAGCCCCCGCAAGAGGCGAGCGAGTTCTACAGCGTGCTCCACTTCGTCATTAACCCCTTTCAGCAGCACATACTCAAAGGAGATGCGCCGCTTGGTGGCTTGGAAATACTCCCAACACGCCTTGAGCACTTCTGCAATCGGCGGCAGTTTGGCGGGAATCAATTTTCTCCGCAAATCGTCGTTGGGAGCGTGAAGGGAAACAGCGAGGTTCACCTGCATGCCCAGTTGGGCTAACTTGCGGATGCCTTGCACAATGCCCACCGTGGAGACGGTCATGCGCCGTGCCCCGATGCCGACCTCGTGGTGCAGCAATTGCAGGGCTTTGACAAGGTTGTCAAAGTTAAGCAGTGGTTCCCCCATGCCCATGAAGACGATGTTGGGATTCTCCCGTCGCTTGGTGAGCAACACTTGCGCGACGATTTCCCCTGCCGTCAGATTTCGGGCATAACTGCTCCCCGAAGCGCAAAAGCGGCAGGCAATGGGGCATCCCGCTTGCGTGCTCACGCAAATCGTGTCCCACCCCCTGTGCGGGATAAACACGCATTCCACCGTTTCGCCATCTGGCAACTGGCTCAAGTATTTGGTCGTTCCATCGCTGGCAACCTTAACATCAAGGACATGGAGAGGGGTGATGAGCGTGGTTTCCTTCAACTGCTCCCGCCAACTTTTCGGTAGGTCAGTCATGGCATCAAAAGTCATTGCGCCTTTGCGATAAATCCAAAGCGCCAATTGCCGCCCGCGATAGCGGGGCTGCCCTTGCTGTTCAGCAAAAGCCTCCAGTTCCTGCTGCGTCATACCGACCAAAACGATTCTTTCCTGAGACACGGGAGCGACCTCCTTCAAAGGGTAAACGGGGTCACGACGAGTCAAACAGCGAGGAGAGGAATTCCTCCGTGTCCACCATCTTGCCCTTTTGAGGACTGGCGGAAGGAGGCGTTGCGTCAACGGGTGTGCCAATAGCGGGGGAGGTGACCTGTGGTGAAAGGACAGGTTTGATGCGCAACTCAGGCATCTGGAAAACTTCCTGCAAACACTTCTCCACCACTTCCCGATAAGTCCGTTCGTTCAGGCACTCCCATGAGAAAGCGTGTTGGAAGGTGAGCGTTAACTGGTTGTCGTGCAATTCGGTGGGCTCAGCGTTGAGCAGGAACGAGTAAGCCACCATAGAAGCCTGCTTCAGTTTCTCCAAGAAGATGGACCAATGCTGGCGGATATAGTCCAACCCCGAAAGGGGTTCTTGGGGTTGAGGTGCAAGCATTTCGGAAGGTGGGGGGGACCCTGCAGTGGATTGCAACGGAGGAGCAACTTTTGAGGGGACCGTTGCTTCAGCGAGGGCGGGAGCGATTTGAGCAACAGGAACACTTTCAGCAGTTCGCAAAAGAAGCGCCATGTGGAGCAAACCGATTTCCAGCACCAGTTGGGGGTCGCTGGCAGACCGCAAGTCTCGCTCCAGTTCCCATGCTGCCCGCACCAAACGCAGCAGTTCTTCCTCGCTGAAGAGGGACGATTGTTGTTGCAAAAGCGCCAATCGCTCTTCTGTCTCTTCGGTCAAAACACCCACCTTGTAACTCAGCAAATCCCGAAGGTAGGTGGCGAGGTCGTGGGCGACTTGGTGCAGGTCGCGCCCTGTTTCCACTGCCTCCGCCACCAACCGCCAGAGGGTTGGGATGTCACCGTAGCGCATCCCCTCAACAAGGTGCCCCAGAAACTCTTCATCGGTGACCCCTAACAGGGAACGCACCAAATCAACGCTAAGTTGTTGGTCAGCGAAGTTTATCGCTTGCTCTAACATGGTCAAGGCGTCGCGCAATGCCCCCCGAGCAGCGCGAGCGATAAGAGCGACAGCAGCATGTTCGTAACGCCCCTGCCACCCTTCGTTGTCCAACACGAAGGTTAGGCGCTGGACAATGTCGGGCGTTGAGATGGGATAGAAGTCAAAGCGAAGGCACCGCGACCGAATAGTGGCGGGTAACTTGTGGGGATCAGTTGTCGCCAACACGAAAACAACGCGCGGCGGTGGTTCCTCTAAGGTCTTGAGCAACGCATTGAAAGCGGCTGTGGAGAGCATGTGGGCTTCGTCAATAATGTAGACCTTATAGCGAAAGGCAGCGGGAAGGAACGAGACACGCTCTATAATGACTTCGCGAACAGCCTCCACACCAGTGTGAGAGGCAGCGTCAATCTCTATGACATCCAAGGCAGCACCTTTAATGATGCTCTGGCACGCCGAGCATGTGCCACAAGGTTCTGGCGTGACACCTTTTTCGCAGTTAAGCGCCATTGCCAAGAGGCGCGCAACCGTTGTTTTTCCCGTTCCCCTTTGACCGCAAAAGAGGAAAGCATGCGCAACGCGCTGTGACGCCAGAGCATTCTGGAGCGCCTGCACCACATGTCGTTGTCCCACCACATCAGCGAACCGTCGTGGGCGATACTTTCGGTAAAGGGTCTCGTAAGTCGTCCTCTCGTGAGCCATCCGCAATGATCCCCCCAAAAGCCAAGGTGTATTCCCGCAAAGATGATAGCAGCGCTCAAACCAAAAAGGCAGGGACCCCACAAAAGCGTTCCACAGGGAGCAAAGGCTGCTTCGTTGATTGGGAGGGGCTTGGTGGGCGCGGAGGGATTCGAACCCCCAACCAACCGGTTATGAGCCGGCTGCTCTGCCGTTGAGCTACGCGCCCCTTTGGCAGCGTCGTTGTAATTTTAGCACTACTCAGTCGAGAAGTTCACCAAGTTTTCGGAGCAGTTTCCGATAGCGGGGACGCCGCAGTTTCTCCAAAGCCCGCTGCTCAATGTGGCGAACTGCTTCCCCCGAGACCTTTAACATTCGCCCGATCTCATCCAGAGTGTAAGTCTTCCCATCCAACAAACCGTAGCGCAACTTGATCACTTCCCACTCCCGTTCGGTTAGGCACTGAGCGAGAATGCTCCGCAAGCGTTCACGGGCGTAAGAGCGCCAGAACTCATCTTCGGGCGAGACAACATTGGGGTCAGGAACAATGTCTTCCAGCACCAAGTCCTCTTCTTCGTCCACAGGGGTGTCCAAGGAAAGGGGCGGGGAGAGGAAAGTCATCAGTTCACCCACTTGCTCAGGACTAATGCCCACCGCCTCCGCCACTTCCTGCGTGGAAGGTTGGCGCCCCAACTCCTGCGCTAACCGTTGGGAGGTAACGACTATTTGCCCCAGTGTCTCCACCAAGTGGAAAGGCAGGTGGATAAACCGCATATGTTCGGCAATGGCGCGGACGATGTATTGCCGAATCCACCAAACGGCGTAGGTGCTGAACCGAACTCCCCGCCGCCAATCAAATCTGTCCACTGCCCGAATAAGCCCCAAACATCCTTCCTGCACCAAGTCTTCTATGGGCACAATGGACTTTTTGGTAAACTGTGCAGCGATGCTCAATACCAACCGTATGTGCGCTTCAATCAGTTGCTCCCGCGCTTTCTGGTCGCCCTGCTGCATTCGTTGAAAGAGGTGGGCTTCCTCTTCAGGAGTCAACATGCGTGTCCATTTCAAAGAACGGAAGAGCACTTGCAGTGGGTTGACCAATTCAGCATCCGTTTCCTCCTTCAGTGCTGTTGTTACTTCTTCTGCCTCCTCCGCCCACTTGCCTGATTCGTCCTCTATCGCTCCTTCGGAGACAAAGTCTGTTGCTTCCTCCACTTCGTCTTCGTCAGCGAGGACGGTGATGCCTTCTTCCGAAAGCCATTCCACCAATTCTTCCAGAGGGGTGCCTATCGCTTCCGCAACGGTGCGCACTTCCGTGAGAAAGACTGCCTTCGTTTCTTGAGCCGCTGCCCATAGTTCCTGAAGTTCTGGAAATTGCCATGCGTTAGATGGCAGCGACATGACAAACACCTACCTTGTGCCCAGTTTAAGTTTCCTCAGCGTTTCCTGCCATACTCTCCATGTTGGGTCGTCAGGCGATAAATGTCCTGTTGACAATTTTTGCAACAACTCCGCTCGTTGGTGGCGGACGGCTTGTTCCAACCGAAAGCGCTTCAAACGGTTCACTCGGTCTTCCAAGGCGTTGCGGGCATTAGCCCATGACAAATCGCGCAATAAGAGACCGCTAAAAGTTTGGCGCAACGCTTCCTCTCCCAGTTCAGCAATGAGGTTAGGTAAGTCTTCAAAACTGCCTTCGTCCAAACACGCCTTCACCAAGCGCGCCAACTCTTGGTGTTGGGAGAGAAGGAACTCGTCTGGAGCCATCATGGAAAGGATGCGGCGTGCCATCTCTTCACTTTGCACCATCGCCGCCATCAGTTCCTGCTCCGCCTGCAAAATCCCGGGCGGGATGGTCGTCCCCCTCGTGAGGGAGGCAGCGATGGGGTCAACAGAGGAACGGACAGAAGAACGGGGTTGCTGCCGCAGGTGATGGAGGAGGGAGCGGTAAAGGGCTTGTTCTAAATCGCTCATTCGCTCTGGCTGCCCTTTGCTCCACTCCTCTGCCAAAAGTTGCAAGCAACCTTTTTGCTCAATAGGGTCCGACAAAGTGGCTAAAAATCGGACAGCCGCTGAGAGCCCTTCGGTGGTGGCATCGGGGTAGCGCTGCACCAACCAACGAACGCGAAACTTTGTTAACGATTCCGCCTGCTCCAAGAGGGAACGAAAAGCCGCCGCACCGTTTTGGCGGACAAAACTGTCTGGGTCGCTCCCTTCCGGCAAATTCACGAACCTAACTTCCATCTCGTGTTGCCGAAAGAGATCAGCACTTCGCAGCACCGCGTTCAAACCCGCTGAATCGCGGTCATAAGCGATGACGACACGGTTAGTGTAGCGCTTCAAGGTTTGAAGGGTATCCACATTCAACGCCGTGCCCATCGTGGCAACTGTGTTGGTAAACCCGGCTTGGTGAAGGGCGATAGCGTCCATGTAACCTTCCACCAGAATGGCTTCGCCCCGTTCGCGTATGGCTTGGCGGGCGAGGTGAAGGGCATAGAGAACTTTGCGCTTTTGGAAAAGGGGCGTTTCAGGGGTGTTGAGGTATTTTGGCTGCCCATCTCCCAACACGCGTCCACCAAAACCGATAGGCTCTCCTTGGGGGTTGAAAATGGGGAACATCAGACGGTCGCGGAAGCGGTCATAGACTTCGCTATAACCTCGCCCCCGTTGAACCAACCCCGCTTGCAGCAATTCGTTCACTTCAAAGCCTGCTTCTATAGCAGCCTTGGTCAGGACATCCCAAGCAGGGGGAGCATAACCCAGTCGGAACAACCGAGCAGTTGTGGGACTGACTTGCCGCTGGAAGAGATATTGGCGCGCCTTCTCACCCACCTCGGATGCCCACAAAGCGCGCTCAAAAAACTCCATTGCCCACTGGTTCACCTGCAGCAGTCGCTCCCGCATCCACTCCTCCCGGCGGAGAGTAGGGGACGGTTGCCAGCGGATACCCAATTGCCGTGCCAACTTTGCGACGGCTTCGGGAAAAGTTAGTCCCTCAATGCGCTGCACGAAATCAATCACATCGCCCCCCGCCCCGCAACCAAAGCAGTGCCAGAGCCCTTTTTCAGGGCTGACATAAAAGGAAGGGGTTTTCTCTTGGTGGAACGGACAAAGGGCTTTGTAATTTCTTCCTGCCGGCAGGAGCCGAACATAAGCGCTCACCACCTCCACGATATTTGCCTGCTCGCGGATGAGGCGGACAAGATTGGTGTCCGGCATCGGACAGAAGCCGCCTCCCCAATTTTATCGTGTCAAGGTCACTTGCCCAGGCAGGAAGATGAAGATGCGCACGACTTTGTTGTCCAAAAGGGTAAACTCTACATTGCTGCTGCGGTGGTAGCGCAAAATCATGTTGCGGGACGGGCGATTCTCCACCTGTAGTGTGAACGGGTTGTAGTAAACGATTTCGTCGGGTTGTCCGTAACGCACTAACACCCGTTGCAAATCGTCGCCCAACTTGACGGCTTTGAAGGGGTCGCCTTTTGCCGTGCGGGCTCCATCGTAGCGGCGCCCTGCAACAGTGATGGCTGCGACCCGGAAGACATTGCGGTCCCTTTCCCCCCGCAGTTCCATCAAAAAGTTGATATGAGCCCCTGGGCGCCGATAGACGAAGTAAATCTCGTTTGCATCTGGTTGGACAAAAGGCGGAATAGCCCATGAAAGTTCCTCTGGGCGCGGGAAGGTAGGTGCTGCTGCTCCTGCGGCTCCGGGCATCATTGGTCCTGCACCGGGGAAGGCACCCATAGCCTCTGCTTCTCCTGCCATCATTGGCCCACCAGGCATCATTGGTCCGCCAGGCATCATGGGACCGCCAGGGATGGATGGCATTCCTGGGCGAGCCACTGGCGCCCCTGCCAACTGTCCTAACCCTGCCATTCCTGCCATAACCCCAGGGAGCGTCGGTTGACCTCCGAACCCGCTTCCCATCCCCATCGGTGCCCCCGGTCCACCAGGCATCATCGGACCCATTGGCATTCCGGGCATTCCTGGCATGCCTGGCATTCCTGGCATCCCTGGCGCCCCGGGCATCATCCCTGGCTGAGGAGCAGTTCCCCGTCCGACGATGTAATCAGGCATCCCGTAAATAGCCAACAGGCAAGTCGGTTTCAATCGTCCTTGCTCATCGTAGTCAATGAAGAGTGCTCCCAAGCGCACACCGGCTAACTGCTCTTCCATGCCCTTTAGCGATTGCGTTAACGCAGCGGTGCCGACCAACAGCACCGTCAAGGTCAACAGCCACCTTAGGGCAAAAGTTTTCCTGCACACCATTGCTTCTCACCCCCGAAGGTGATCAGTCACCGCAACGGCAAGCGATCGGGCAAGAAGATGAAAATGCGCACGACCTTGTTGTTCACCACGAGGAACTCAATGTTGCTGCGCTCCGTGTAGCGAAGGGAAACCATAGAATGGATACCGACAGCGGTAGGGGGGATGGGTTGCATTTGTCCCACCAACAGCGCTGAGTCAGGCGCGCCATAGCGGAGCAACACCCGTTGCAGATCATCCCCTAACTGGATGGATCGGAAGGGATCACCCAAGGCGGTGCGGGCATAGGGGAAGTGGTGACCTGCTACAGCAATGGCAATCACCACACCGTCTTGCTCCAAGAAACTTAATGCCGCGCCATTGCGGCGGTAGAGCCAAAGGCGCTGATTTTGTTGGGGTGGGATGAAAACGGGAACTGCCCATGCCAGTTCAACGGGAACGGCGGGAGTGGTTCCTGTTGCTCCCATGCCAGGCATCATGGGTCCGCCAGGCATTTCTCCCCCGAGCATAGGCGGTCCACCGTAAGGCATACCTGCTGGTGGTCCACCAGGTCCTGCCATCCCTGGTCGCATGATCGGGGCACCGACCCCTGGCTGCCCACCGAATCCACTTCCCATCCCCATCGGGGCACCCGGTCCGCCTGGCATCATTGGACCCATTGGCATCCCTGGCGCTCCAGGCATCATGCCTGGCTGAACAGGGAGCATTCCGGGGGTAATGATGAAATCGGGCAGCCCCCAGACTCGGAGGAGACAGGTGGGCTTGAGATTGCCTGCTTCGTCTTTGTCAATCACAGGCGCGCCTAAACGAACGCCGGCTAACTGCACTTCTAAAGTGCGGCGTGGTTGCGCGGTAGCGATAAAAACGCCGCTGCACAAGACAGCAACCAACAACCAAAAACAGTGCCGACGCAATACCACCGACATCCCAATCGCCTCCCATCTGCGTGCGGCTGCATCAAGTTTAGCAGCCTTCAAGGCGTTGTCAACACTTGCTGCGTCCTTCCGCTCACGTCGGATGGCAAAATTGTGCGAGGGTAAGTTAGCAAGGCACTATGGGTG
>FWWL01006983.1_pt1 | contig 15804 bp, 19 predicted proteins | sample 2228331 | NCBI WGS metagenome assembly FWWL01 (sample SAMEA103939775, study PRJEB20133) | metagenome
AAGAGATGTTGAAATCGATGTCCTGTATCAGGAGGCAATCAATAAAGGCCTTGATGACGTCATGACTGTCCTTCTCAGAAACTTTTTTATTCTTTCTTCAAGATAAAATAATTTCTGGAGTGCAATGCCAGAAACCTCCTGAAAAAGGATTATATTTCTTAGCGGTATCCCTGAATATATCCTCTCGCATAAAAAATTCACACATATTACCTCGCGTGCCATAAGAATACATCCATCTTCTCCAAGAAAGTAGCAGGAATCCTCTCTATATTCTGGCTGATCTAATTTCACACCCATGAGAAGATTGATGAGTATAATCTCGATACCGTAGTAACCTTCCATACCCTTTCCACAGCATCCACCTCCACCCTTTGCACAATCCTCACATTCCTTTGCCAGCCCTGTGCTCTTTCTGACCTTTTCTGCCTCTTCGATGGAGGTATCAAGTTCTCTCATGAGCCCTGTGATTTCGTCATCCTGTTTTATTAAATCCTTTATCCTTTCATAAATCATTTTGGATAAACCTATTCTCCGGGATATGGATTTTTTCTGAGGTCTCTGTGGCATTACCATATCAGAGATATTATAATAGATTATGCTCAAAAGGTTTAAGCCATTCATGGTGATGGATATCCTTGCTCAGGCAAGGAGGATTCCTGATGCCATACATATGGAGGTCGGAGAACCAGACCTGCCACCGCCTCCAGGTGTGGAGGAAGGACTCCTGAAGGCAATAAAGGAAAGAAAGATATACTACACCCCTGCAGGCGGATTACCTGAACTCAGAGAAAGGATAGCCCGGCATTATCACGATTATTATGGGGTAGAGGTTTCACCCCATAGGATAGTTATAACCCCCGGGACATCGGGAGCATTTTTGATTGCCCTTAAACTCTTTTCTGAGGATACAAAGAGAATAATACTCAGTGATCCTTCATATCCATGTTATAAAAATTTCTCCTATTTTCTCGATATCGAGCCATTTATTATAAAGATTTCGGAGGACAGGAGATTCGAGATTCTTCCTGATGATATAAAAAATATAAGGGGTGGGTGTCTTGTTATATCATCTCCTGCAAACCCCACTGGAAATCTCTATTCCGAGAATAGTCTCAGAAGTCTCATCGATACTGCAGAAAAGAATGGTATATGGTTTATATCTGATGAGATATACCATGGTCTCGTATATAATCAGAAGGAACACACTGCCCTTGAGTTTTCAGACAATGCTGTAGTCATAAATGGTTTTTCGAAGTGGTTCTGCATGCCAGGACTCAGGCTTGGCTGGATGGTAGTCCCTGAAAGATTTATAAGGCAGGTCGAGATACTGATACAGAACCTCTTCATCTCATCCAACACACCTGCCCAGTATGGAGCGATCCATGCCTTCGACTACAGACACCTCGAAATGGTAAGAGATAACTACAGGAAAAGGATTGAATTCCTCTACTCAGAATTAAAGGAGATCTTCAGGATTACCTTAAAGCCAGAGGGCGCATTTTATGTATGGGCTGATATAAAAAGATATGGAATGGACTCAATCACATTTTCAGAGAGACTTCTTATGGAAAAAGGAGTTGCTGTCACTCCAGGTATTGACTTTGGAGATAATGAAACATCCCATTATATACGTTTCGCCTGCACAAGGGATATGGAGGAGTTGAAAGAGGGAATAAGAAGGGTGAAGGAGTTTACAGAGAATCTGTTATAATCTACTATATGGAAGAGAGATACTTTCTACAGGAATTGACAAAAAAGGATAGGGTTTCGGTAATCCTCTACAGGACTGGTATATGGTTTATCGGTCTCGGGATGCTTATTACCTCTATTCTTATGCTCTCATCTCCAGGTGAGATTGATCCAGAAAATATTACCCCGAGTCTCATTCTTTATTTCATCTACATATTCACAGGAATAAGTGTACTCAATATCCATCTCTATATCGGAAGATTAAAGAGAATCCTCAAGGGAATATATTATATTGCCATTGCATTTCTGATAATACTCATCTTTACAGGCAGTGGTAATCCCCTCTCGCCCTTAACCACCACCCCTTTTGGAGGTCTCCTTCTTTTACCCCTTTCTTTATGTATCGCCTTTATTGGTGCAAAGGAGGCATACTGTTTTAACCTTATTGAAGGATTTATGATAGCACTCTTTCTTCCCCTGTATGTTTTACTGTTTTACAACATCTCACATGATATAAGGATATATGGATTGATGGCTTTATCTACATTTGTGATCTTTCTTGCAATAAGGAAGTCAGTGATGCCACTATCATTTGATATAGGTGACAAGTCAAAATATATTCCGTAAAGACTGAGAAAAGTATGCATAATGAGGATATTTCAGATATAAAAAGAAGAAAACTATCTCTTCTTATAGAATATGATGGCACTGATTATCATGGCTGGCAGAGACAGAAAGGCCAGAGGACGATACAGGAGGTCGTAGAGAATAGCCTCAGGAGAATCACAGGAGAGGAGATAAAGACTGTATCAGCAGGAAGAACCGATGCAGGTGTCCATGCACTGGGACAGGTAGCATCATTCGTGACAGATTCCAGTCTCTCATGCGATACCATTAAAAGAGCACTCAATGCCCTCCTTCCAGGAGATATCAGGATACTCGATGTCAAAGAGGTTGCTATGGATTTCCATCCGAGGTATTCTGCAAGGTCCAAGAGTTATATATATCTCATAGATATCTCCCAGAAGGTCTCTCCATTCATCTCGAGATATGTATGTCACCTTAAGAAGGATCTGGACACAGCAAGGATGAAGGAGGCACTCCAGTATCTCAAAGGCACACACGACTTCTCATCCTTCAGGGCATCCGGTTGCTCAGCAAGGACGACCACAAGGACAATATATGAGATATCGATTGATGAAATTGAGGAATTTTCATTTCTGGGATTCACTCTGAGAGACAAACTCGTGAGAATAAGAATAGAAGGGAATGCATTCCTGAGACATATGGTGAGGATTATGGTAGGCACTATAGTTGAAGCGGGCAGGGGCAAGATTACACCCCGTGATATACCCCGGATCATTAATGAATGTAACAGAAATCTTGCAGGAATTACCTATCCAGCAAAGGGACTTTTTCTTGAAAAGGTGTATTACTGATCACTCAAGTTCCTTTTCGAGTTTCTCAAGCATCTCCTTTCTTTCCTGGCAATCAAGGCAATAGATAGCAAAAGGCATTATCTTGAGCCTTTCCTCTGGAATCTCCTCACCGCATTCCTCACATATTCCATATGTATTTTCATCCACCTTTCTTAATGCCTCATCTATCTTCACAAGGTTCTCTCTGTGGGTTGAGAGTTGTTTCAGACTTATATCCTCCGCAAGATCAACCACAGACCAGTCTCCATCATCAAGGGCGGTCTCAACAATTTGTTTTGTCTCCCCTTTGATATATTTAGCAATCTCTGTCTTTGCCTCTTTGAGAATATCATCCCTCAACCTGAGGAGAAAGCTTTTAAGATTCTCCTTTCTTCTCTCAGCCGTTTCCTCAGGTATTATCTTTTTCTCTTCTTTTTTTATCTCTTTTTTCATAGGAGCTGAAATCCTTTTTGAGACAGTCTTCTTTTTCGCCCTGGTCTTTGTCTTTGTTTTTTCTTTCCTTTTTGAGACCTTTTTAAAACTGACCTTTTTCCTGGTTCCTTTCTCTTTAGACTTCTTTTTTGTTTTTTTCATTATCTAACTTCTCCTTCCCTTTTCTGTTCTTCCTTATGGATCTCGATTATACTCCTCACCTCTATCCCTGCTGACTGCAATGCCTTCTGGATATCAGCGAGTTTTGCATTCTTCACCTTCACCATGTAATTGATGTTCATAACTGCTGAACCCTGGGTCTTTACCTCTGACTCCATCTTACACCTCCATTATCTCTTTCTCTTTATGACTCAATACCTCATCGACCTTTTTTATATATGAATCTGTAATCTTCTGTACCTCTTCCTGCCACTTCTTTGCCTCATCCTCACTGAGATTCTTTTCCTTCTGAAACTTCTTTATATCATCAAGTATATCCCTTCGTATGTTTCTCAGAGCAACCCTCGATTCCTCCGCCCTCTTCCTTGCAACCTTTACAAGTTCCTTTCTCCTCTCCTCTGTGAGAGGAGGAATAGTTATCCTTATAATCTTTCCATCATTTATCGGAGTGAGACCAAGTTCTGATTTCAAAATAGCCTTTTCAATCTCCGGGATTAACTTTGTATCCCATGGCTGTATCGTTATGGTTCTGCTTTCAGGCACACCAAGGGTTGCCACCTGATTCAGGGGTGTGGGTCTACCATAGTACTCAACAGTTATTCCATCAAGAAGAGCAAGGGATGCCCTTCCTGTCCTCATCGAGGCAAACTCCTTCTTAAGGACCTCAAGTGAGGCATCCATCTTTTCTGTCAATTTTTTCTTTAATGCCTGATCCATATTCCTATTTACTCACGAGTGTTCCAACTTTTTTACCTGAAATCGCATTCTGTATATTTCCTTTACCTCTTAAATTAAATACCATAATCGGTATATCATTGTCCATACACAATGTTATCGCTGTTGTATCCATAACACTCAATCCCTTTTTAAGGACATCTATATAACTTATGGTATCATACTTTTTTGCATGAGGATCCTTCACAGGATCAGCAGAATAGACCCCATCCACCTTGGTAGCCTTAAGAATAATCTCTGCACCTATCTCTATTGCCCTCAGTGCTGCAGCAGTATCGGTTGTGAAGAATGGATTACCCGTACCTGCAGCAAATATCACTATCCTTCCCTTTTCAAGGTGTCTTAATGCCCTTCGCCTTATGTAAGGTTCTGCAATCTCCCTCATCTCTATTGCTGACTGCACCCTTGTCGGTATATTCAATTTTTCGAGGGCATTCTGCAATGCCAGGGCATTTATTACAGTGGCGAGCATTCCCATATAGTCTGCTGTTGCCCTCTCCATTCCCTTAGTGGACGCCTCCATGCCCCTGAAGATATTTCCACCTCCGATCACAATGGCGATCTCTGCACCAAGTTTTCTGGCATTATAGATCTCATCTGCGATGTAGTTTACTGTTTCAGGGTCAATTCCATATCCCCTGTCACCCATGAGGGCTTCACCGCTGAGTTTGAGTAAGACCCTCTTATATTTGACACTCTTCTTTTGCTTCGAGTTCACCAACCTGAAACCTCGCAAATCTCCTGATCACGATATTTTCACCAAGTCTGGCAATCTTCTCATTAAGTATATCCTTGATTCTTTTCTTCTGCTCAGTATCTTTTATAAAGATCTGCTCAAGAAGGCACTGTTCTTCATAGAACTTTTCAAGTTTACCTTCTACAATCTTTTCTATTACATGAGACGGTTTATTATCAGTGATTGATGCACGATAAATCTCTTTTTCCTTTTCTATCACCTCAGGAGGCACATCTTCCCTTCTTATGTAAGAAGGAGATGCAGCAGCAATCTGCATTGCTACATCCTTGCAGAAATCTCTGAACTCATCTGTTCTTGCCACAAAGTCTGTCTCACAATTAATCTCCACGAGCACCCCGATCCTGTCCATATGGATGTATGATGTAACAAGACCCTGAGAGGCTTTTCTCTCAGACTTCTTCAGTGCCTGTGAAAGACCTTTCTGTCTCAAATAATCGATGGCTTTATCAAAATCGCCTCCTGTTTCAACAAGGGCTTTCTTACAGTCCATCATGCCTGCCCCTGTCCTTTCCCTGAGTTGTTTTACCATCTCGGATGTTATCGTGCTCATTCCTCTACCTCCTCATCAATTGCTTTCTTCTCCTCGATTGCTGTATTTTCAGATGTCAGGATTACAGTCTCTTCGATACTTTTTTCGAGTGCACTTTTGCCTTCCAGAATTGCATCCGCCATCTTGGAAGTGATAAGTCTTATTGTCCTTATTGCATCGTCATTACCTGGTATGACATAGTCTATCTCATCAGGATCACAGTTTGTATCGACTATTCCGACTATCGGTATATTTAATCTTCTCGCCTCACGAACGGCAAGGTATTCCTTCTTGGGATCCACGATAAATACCGCTCCTGGCAACTCTGTCATCTCTTTAATACCTGAGAGATTCTTCTCGAGCCTTTCCATCTCCTTTGTGATCTTCGCGACTTCCTTCTTTGTGAGTTTCTCGAATGTGCCATTGTCTCTCATCTCTTCATACTTCTTAAGTTTATCTATACTTTTTCTTATTGTGGAAAAGTTTGTCAGCATGCCTCCAAGCCATCTCTGATTAACATAGAATGCTCCTGCCCTTCTTGCTTCCTCCTCTATAGCATCCTGTGCCTGCTTCTTTGTACCAACAAAAAGAACTGATTTACCCTGCTGGGCAACAGACTTAATGAAATTATAGGCATCCTCGACCCCTTTCAGGGTTTTCTGAAGATCTATTATGTAGATGCCATTTCTTTCTCCGAAGATATATTTCTTCATCTTCGGATTCCATCTCTTTACCTGATGTCCAAAGTGGACACCGGCTTCCAGAAGTTCCTTCATTGATACTACCATGTCGATCTCCTCCGGTTTTTCCTCTGCCCCATACTGTTAAACCCTTATTAAAAGGACCGCATAACAGTAATTATACAGGGCATGTGTATTTTTTCTGGCGCATAACGCGCCTTCAGAATAAAAAGAATATCACAATAATTAATAATTTTGCAAGGCAACTTTAAGCACCCCAATTCTATGATGGAAAAATAAGATAAACTCACTCAGGTGAAAGTGTAAGTGCAGTTAAAAAATCTAAGCAAAGCAGGATGAAACTCTATTTAACACTTTCCATTTTTTACTTACACTTTTTATCCACATGTTTCATCTGTGTAATGCAGTGATTGATAAAAAGATAGCGAAAATAAGTCAGAAAGGTAAACTCATGATTATATCTACCACCATATCTGTCTCTGAAAGGTCACCGAGCACAAGATCAGCACCTGACTTTAAAAGAACCTCCTTGGAATAAGGACCTGTAGCAACAGCAATAGAAAAGGCATTATGTATCTTTGCACACTCAATATCCCTCGGGGTGTCACCTATCACCACACATTTAGCTGGATCCACCTCTTTTTTATAAATACTCATGAATCTCCTCAGGGCAACCGGCAGGAGTCTGTTTCTATCTTCATCATCACTTCCGAATGCGCCGAAAGGAAAAAACTCATTGAGTCCAAAAGGCTGGAGTTTAATCCTTGCACCTTTCTCGAGATTGCCTGTAAGCAGTCCTGTTGCATTATGATTGTAGTCCCTTAACCTTCTGAGGAGTTCTTTAACTCCTGGCTTTAAATGTCTTCTTGGATTATTGATCTCTGAGGATAGATTTTTGAGATAAAATTTTATCAGTATATCAATGGTATCCTTATCATCTGGAAGGCCATGCTTTTTAAGTGCCTCCCTCATTATCTGTATATCTGTCTTTCCAGCCATGCTTATGCCTGAAAAGGCATTATCTATCGAGAATACTTCACGAAAGGCAAGATTCAGGGAACGGGTACCGGCTTCACCTGAATCTATAAGGGTTCCATCAATATCGAATAATACCAGTTTCATAAATACTCATGGTGCCGAAGGCGGGATTCGAACCCGCACGGCCTTGCGACCACCAGACCCTGAATCTGGCGCGTCTGCCAGTTCCGCCACTTCGGCTTTACCCTCTTTCTTTAATTGATGAATTATAATATTCTAACACATGACCATGATCGATATACATATACATGGAATAGGAGAATACGATACCACTACCGATGACCCTGAAGATATCCTCAGGATTGCCTGTTACTGCAGATCAAAGGGTATAGATGCCATACTTCCTGTAGTGTATCCTCAGGATATAATCCGAATGAGAAAGAATATGGATACTATAAGAAAGGCGATGGAAGGAGCGACAGAGGATTGTGCAAAAATCCTCGGTATCTACCTTGAAGGACCATTTCTTAATCCCGATATGGCAGGTGCACTGAAAGAGGAGTATTTCCTTCTTCCATCAGTCGAGGGTCTGAAGAGATTGATTGATGGATATAGTGATATTGTGAGAATAATGACCGTGGCACCTGAATTGCCAGGTGCACTCAGAGTGATTGAAGAACTCGTGGGTAATGGAATAAAGGTTCACCTGGGCCACAGTAATGCCACATATAATGAGACACACAAAGCATTTCTTTCAGGTGCAACTGGTATAACCCACATATTTAATGCGATGAGACATATTCACCACAGAGAACCAGGCATAGCAGGTTACGGACTCCTTAACAGAGATCTTTATGTGGAGGTCATATGTGATGGTATTCACATACATCCTGAAATCCTGAAACTCATATTCACTCTCAAGCCGGCTGAGAGGATACTCGTTATCTCCGATGCGGTCAGGGGAGCAGGTATTACAACAGATCCACTCGTGGTTGATGGAAGATTGATGGGTGGAAATAAAGACCTCTGCTGTGCCATCTCAACACTGAGGTCAATAGGTCTTGGTGATGAGGTAATAAGAATGGTGACTGGAATCAATCAGAAAAGATATCTTTTAAATCTTGAAAAATAGTGAAAGAATTTTGTATCTTCACATATGCTCGTTGACCTTAGAGGAATTGCTGAAAAGAACCTCTTTCCTGAACTGAGAGATATTATTCGCTCAGTAGATTGTGATGAGGTTTTAGATATAGTTGTAGAATCAATGGCAGTAGCCAAAAAAGTGAAGAGTTTTCTCTCCATGTCTGGCTGTGATGTGGAGATAATTGATTCTCAGAACTGTTTTATCATAAAGATGAAGAGCAGAAACTGTAATTGTGTTTGAGGTGAAGGATGGGAAAAAATATCGTCAGAAAAATTATTGATGAGCATCTCATTCATGGAAAACCAGAAAAGGGCAATCTCATCGGTCTCAGGGTTGATCAGGTCTATACTCAGGATGCCACCGGTACAATGGCATGGCTCGAGTTTGAATCAATAGGAATGGACAGGGTGAAGGTACCTCTTGCAGTCTCGTATGTTGACCACAACACCATACAGTCAGATTTCATGAACCCTGATGACCATGCATTTCTCAGGAGCGTGGCGGGAAGGTTCGGTGCGTATTTCTCTAAACCAGGTAATGGTATATCACATCAGGTCCATCTCGAGAGATTCTCTGCACCCGGAAAAATTGGTCTCGGAACAGACAGTCATACACCCACACAGGGGGGCATCGGCATGCTTGCAATAGGAGTTGGAGGTCTTGAGGCTGCATCTGTTATGGCAGGAGAACCATTCGAGATCTCTATGCCAGCGGTTGTACAGGTAAAACTCAGGGGAAGATTGAGAAGACCCCATGTGACAGCAATGGATGTGATACTGGAACTCTTAAGAAGGCTCACTGTAAAGGGTGGAGTCGGTAAGATATTCGAATATACTGGAGAGGGTGTTCTTGATCTCAGTGTAACCGAGAGGGCAACCATAACGAATATGGGTGCTGAACTGGGTGCAACGACATCTATCTTTCCGTCTGATGAGAGAACGAAAAGATTTCTGAAAGCACAGGGAAGAGAGAAGGACTGGATAGAATTACTTCCAGATGATGATGCCAGGTATGACGAGGTCATCGAGATCGATTTAGAAAAGATCGAACCCCTTGTTGCAAAACCCCACAGCCCTGATAATGTAGTGCCAGTGAGGGAAATAGAAGGTCAGAGGGTGGATCAGGTATGCATCGGAAGTTGTACAAATTCATCTTACCAGATGATGAAACTCGTCGCCTCGATACTCAGGGGAAATACCATTGCCCCTCATGTGAGCCTTCTTATAAATCCAGGTTCAAAGCAGGTCTTTGAGATGCTGGCAAAGGAATCCCTTCTTGGAGATATAATCTCGTCAGGAGCAAGGATACTTGAGTGTGCATGTGGTCCATGTATAGGCATGGGAGGGGCTCCTGGTACAGGACAGGTATCTTTACGCTCTTATAATAGAAATTTTAAAGGAAGATCAGGCACAAAGGACGCCTATGTGTACCTGGCGAGTCCTGTAACATGTGCATTGACTGCCATAAAGGGAGAATTCGTGGATCCCTTCAGGTTTAATTTAAAAAATACAGATTTATCTGAACCAGAAAGTTTTATCATCAACGATAACCTCTTAATAAAGCCACCTGATAATTATAAAGATGTCAGGGTGATAAAGGGTCCTAATATAAAGGATGTACCTCTCAAGGAGCCACTCGGAGATACACTGGAATCCACTGTAATCCTTAAACTCGGAGACAATATAACCACCGATGATATAATGCCTGCTGGTTCCAAGATATTACCCCTGAGGTCAAATATACCCATGATATCATCATATGTCTTTTCAAACATTGAACCAGAATTCAGTAAAAGAGCATTTGAACTCAAAGAGCGTGGGGGAGTGATAATAGTGGCTGGGGAGAATTATGGACAGGGGTCTTCAAGAGAACATGCTGCACTGGCTCCAATGTATCTGGGTCTCAACGCTGTTATAGCAAAGTCCTTCGCAAGGATTCACAGGGCAAATCTTATCAACTTCGGTATAATACCTTTTATCTTTAAAGACCCATCTGATTACGAAAGGATAAAGTCCAATGATATTCTAAGAATTACGGATCTAAAAAATGCCATATCTTCCATGGATATGGTGGAGGTTTATAACATCACACAGGATTATAGTTTTTCTGTAAAGATTGAATTGAATAAAAGGGAAAGAAATCTCCTGATTGATGGAGGACTGCTTCCCCATATAAGGTCGAAAAGAAACAATACATGAGTATACTCCTTTTCGTGGTCCATTCCTGTCACGAGACGGGATGTGGAAGGAAATAAATTTCTAAAATGGATTAAAGAGAGATCTCCTGGAATATTGTTATTCAGAGGGCAAATTGTATAAAATAGAAAATACACGGGCCCATAGCTCAGCTGGTAGAGCTACCGGCTCATAACCGGTTGGTCCCAGGTTCGAGTCCTGGTGGGCCCACTTTCCTGAAAGGAGACTTTCTCTGATGATAGAGACTCTACTGAGGCTCATCGAACTCCAGGAGATCGATCATGAGATTATAAGGAAGATCGAGCAGAAGGAACATGGTATTCCATCGAAACTCTACGATATTGAGAGAACTCTCAGAGATATCAGGATAGAACTCGAAAGGGCACGGAAAAAACTTGAAGAGATCGATAAAAAAAGAAGAGAAAAAGAAAAGGATATCATGGCTCTCGAGGAGAAGATTTCAAGATTGAAGGCAAAAACACCGGAGATAAAGACCAATAAGGAGTATCAGGCACTTTTGAAGGAGATTGAGCAGGTCGAAAAGGAGAAGTTCAGTGTTGAGGATGAGGTGTTATCCCTCATGGAATCAGCAGAAAATCTAAGAGCAGAGGTTGCTCTTGTGGAAGCAAAGGTTAAGAAACAGGAAAGCGAGATACTGGCAAAGAAAAAAGAGATAGAGACCGAGATGGATAGAATCATGAAGGAGATCGAAGAATTGAGGTCAAGAAGAGAAGGGGTTGTGAATGCAATACCACAGGAGGAATACGAACTTTATATGTCTCTTATCGATAGCAGTAAGGGAGTGGCAGTCGCAAGGGTGATTGATGCAGTGTGTCAGGGATGTTATCTGAATATCCCACCACAGCTATATGTCGAGATAAGAAAGGGAGATTCAATAATCCAGTGCCCGCAGTGCAGGAGGATATTATACTGGAAGGAAGAAGAGGCTCCAAAATAAGGATATACACTGATGGCGCATCGAGTGGAAATCCCGGTCCTTCCGGTATCGGAGTGGTTATAGAGTTTGATGGCAGAACTGTTGAGATAAGCAGGTCAATAGGTAAAGGAACAAATAATGTGGCAGAGTACAGGGCACTGATAGCAGGACTCGAAAAGGCACGGGAATTGAGCGGTGGTTCACCAAAGGATGTTGAGATATTTTCTGATTCTGAGTTACTCGTGAGACAGTTGAATGGAATCTACAGGGTGAAAGATCTTAATCTTAGAAGGTTATGGGAAAAAGTGAATGAATTGTTAAAAGGTTTCAGGTCTTACAGGATTATACATATATCAAGAGAAGAGAATATGAGGGCTGATGAACTCGCAAAGAGGGCTATAAAATAAAGGGATGATTTTTATCATAAAGATGTTTTATAATTAAATTTACAAAGACAATGGATGACCATAAATTAAAAGTATTCTGTACCGTAGCCGAGACGAGGAGCTTTTCTAAGGCCTCTGAGATAATCCATCTCACCCAGCCTGCTGTGAGCCTCCAGATACAGGCACTGGAAGAGAGATACGAAGTAAAACTTTTTGACCGTTCAAGTGCAACCGTCACACTCACCCCTGCAGGTGAAATCCTTTATAAATATGCCAATGAGATCCTGAATCTCTATGCAAAGGCAGAGAGTGAGATTGCTCAAATGACAGGTCTTCTCAAGGGAAGTGTGAGGGTGGGTGCGAGCACCACCATAGCAAATTATATACTCTCATCCGTAATAACTGAATTCAAAAAGATCAATAAAAAGGTTCAGTTCCATCTGCTCATAGGCAACACAAAAAAGATAGTGGAACTTCTTAATAATGGAAGTATAAGTTATGGACTCGTTGAAGGTGATGTCTCAAGATACAGACTTAAATCAGAGAGATTCTTACAGGATGAACTCGTCGTGATAACATCACCTGATCATCCACTCGCAAATAAAAAACAGATCTCTGTGAAAGAACTCGTTAATGAACCCTTTATCTTAAGAGAGGAGGGCTCAGGTACACGCCAGGTGATAGAGACATACCTGTCAAAGCATGGAATAAAATTTAATGATATGAATATAACCCTCATCCTTGGAGGTACAGAGGCTATTAAGGATGCTGTCCAGAATGGGGCTGGAATCTCTATTGTCTCAAAGTGGGCAGTAAGAAAAGAGATCGCAAGAAAGACCCTGAGAATGCTGAGTATAAAGGAAGAGAGATTCACAAGGGACTTTTCTCTCATAAACAGGAATACTGTCTTAAGGGCAGCAGAAAAAGAATTCCTTGAATATCTGAAGAAGTTCCCCTATGAGAGACTGTTTCATGAGACCTCAAGAAATACATAGGGATCAATATCCCTGAAGAGACTCTCTCGCATTTCCATATCCTTTATTCTTTTTATCGAAAGTCGTCTCTTATCCTCAATGATAGAATAAAGTTCATTGAGATTCTTCACATATCTCTCAAACCTTTTTTCTGCATATTCCCTGAATTCACCACCCTTTATCATGAATAAAAGATCACTTGCCTGCATCAGGAGACACTCTCTCATCGCCTGTTTGAGATACATCTCAAGAACTCCACTCCTTTTCTCTTTCCGCATTGTATCCTCAAGAATCTTTCTCATCATGATAATGCCTTTATGTATCTCCTTTATGAGATGGGAATTTTCAGGAGATACCCAGGTATCGTAAAAACCCATTCCTCCCCAGCTCGATCTCAAAGGTTTTATTGTGGTCATTCCATCCTTCTGGTCTATGAAATCTTCAGGTCCGCATATATCTATCTCATCATCATCGGAGATTATTCTCAGGAATTCAGCAAGCCATTCAGGTCCTTCAAACCACCAGTGTCCGAAGAGTTCTGTATCAAATGCGAGTGTGATAACAGGATTATCAGTAAATCTCCCTGCATAATGAAATCTCTCTTTAAGTCTTTTATAAAAATCAATGGCATCCTTTTTTATCTGTGCCATAGCAATATCCCTTATATAGGGCATCTTTTCTTCTCTGCCAGTGATCCTGTAAAACTTAAGACCTGTGGAAAATCTCCTGCCATGTGAGATATCCTTCCATTCCCTTATACTCAATTCATGGGAGAGATCCTTATAGAATTCCCTGTAAAATGGATTTTTAGGATAACCCGTCTTTGAGCACCATATGAGTCTGCACATCTCCGGATCCCTCGGAAATATCATAAGGCCTGATGGATCAAGGACCGGTCTGAAAATCCCGTATAAGGGTTGAGGTTCACCGTACAGAACACCATGCCCCTCAAGGATAGTCCACCTGATACTGTTCTTTTTGAGTATCTCTCCAGAAGTCTCAGAGTATCCACACTCAGGAAGCCAGAACCCCACAGGAGAGATACCCGTTGATGAAAAGAAGGCACTTATTCCTGTCTTTACCTGACCATGTATTCCGTAGATGTATGGTTCAAGAATCGGCAGGAATGCATGGGTCGCTGATGTTGTGATAAATGTGATATTATCTTTTAAGTCTGTAAAACCTCCGATAATATCTTTTCTCAATCTATGGAATGTATCTCTGATATTTATGAGTCTTTTATTATAAAACCTTACCGTATCCTCGAAGACCGTATTTTTTCTCCTCAGCATCTCCATCTCTGTTATATCTATGACCATCTCAAGGTAATCTTCGTAGTTCTCGATAAAGTATCTGTCTTTCATCATCTCAAGAAGGGTTGGGCTCAGGCTCATCACCATCCTGAAATCCACTTTTTTCTGTTTGAGTTCTTCAAAGATAAGGTACAGGGGTATATAACATTCTGTAAGGGTCTCATAAAACCATGTCTCCTCTATTGAGAATGGTATTTCAGGTTCCTTTACATATGGCAGGTGGGCATGAAGGACAAATATGAGGTGATCCTTTTTCATCTATCTATGTGTATCACACCTGAACCTTTACCTGTCCTTCCTATTACTGAGAAAAATATGCCAGAGTTATTCAGTATATCCATATTTTCCTCTCTTACTGTGAATAGAAGACCGCCCGATGTTTGAGGATCACAGAGTATGAGAAGATCATCCTCCTTTATATCATCTGACACATCAATGACATCTCTTACGAAATTGAGATTATCATATGCACCCCTCGGAACCATACCTGATTCAAGGAGTTCTCTTATAAAATTCATAACAGGTATTCTTGAAAATTCAAGATAAAAATCCACACCTGAATCCTTCAACATATTCATAGCATGTCCCAGAAGTCCAAATCCAGTAACATCCGTTGCTGAAGATGCACCTGCCTTTACTGCAATGAAGGATGCTTTGTCATTCAGGGTGAGCATCCACGAAACAGCCTCTCTCAGATATTCATCCTTCAGTCTCTGTGCCTTGTGTGCTGTTGTTGCAATGCCTGTTCCCAGAGGTTTTGTCAGCACTATCAATTCACCTGGAGATGCCCCCCTGTTTTTAAGTATATCCTCTTTTTTCACCGTGCCTGTTACTGATAGTCCGAATTTCAGCTCAGGGTCATTTACTGTATGTCCACCAAGAAGAACCGTACCTGTCTTTTTAAGAATGCTCATTGCTCCTTTGAGAATCTCTTTTATAATCTTGAGATCAAATTCACACGGATCATAACCCAGTATTGCAAGGGCACTGAGGGGCTTTCCACCCATTGCATATATATCACTCAGGGAATTCACAGCACTGATTGCACCAAAGGTGAACGGATCATCCACAAGGGGTGTTATTATATCAACAGTCTGGACAATTATATTATCCTCTCCAAGCATGATCACACCCGCATCATCGCCCGGACCAACGATAACATCAGGGGATTCAACACTCTCGATCTCTCTGAGTATCTCTTCAAGGTCCCCTGGACCCAGTTTCGCTGCTCAACCAGCAGACCTTACCTTTTCTGTAAGCCTCACGCCGCCTCCTATTAAGGGATGGTGGACGGTAGGGGATTCGAACCCCCGACCCCCACGTTGCGAACGTGGTGCTCTCCCGACTGAGCTAACCGCCCTCCTGACAGGGTATAACCCCTGAATAGTTTAAACAGACTCAAAGGAAAATTATATCCTATGATTAGTAGTTTAACA
>FWWL01006986.1_pt1 | contig 15803 bp, 4 predicted proteins | sample 2228331 | NCBI WGS metagenome assembly FWWL01 (sample SAMEA103939775, study PRJEB20133) | metagenome
CCACGGACCCGACCCAGAAGGCGGTGATCCGGCAAGAGCTCGCCGAGCACGAGGACCGGCTGATCCAGGGGATGCTGGAGCGCGCCCGGAAGCAAGGCGACCGCTCGCCCGAGGCCCAGGCCCAGCTCGCCGAGCTCCGGGAGCGCTTCCTCTCCTTCGACCGGGAGTTCCCGATCTTCTGCCCCGGGTTCCACGCGCCGGACGTGTGGGTCGAGGGCGGCTGGGACGTGACGATCATGAACCCGCCGTACCTCGGCAAGAAGGAGGTCGCCCAGCACCTCGACCGGATGCGCCTCGCGGACTACGAGCGGCACTTCGGGGAGACGAACGACCTCATGATCCTGTTCGCGCGGCGGAGCCGGCAGCTTACGAAGCCCGGCGGTGTAATCTCCATGATTTTCAACGACTCGATCTTCACGAGCACCGACGCCGAGGAGCTCCGGCGCGAGATCTTCGACCGGAGCCAGGTCCTCGTGTGCGCCCGCACCAGGTGCTTCGAGGGCAAGGCCGTCAACGGCGGGGTGATCGTCCAGCACCTGAAGGCGCCGGATCCGCCCGCGCCGCTGCGCTGGGTGGAGGGCTACAAGCGGCCCACCACGGACTTCGCCTCCGCCTCCGACCCCCTTCCCTTCCAGGCCGAGGCTGGCAGGGCCGCGATGGCGGGACGGATGGAGGTCTTCTCCGCGCCCGGCGAGCTGTACCGGGTCCTGCCGCACCGGCCCCTGTTCCGCCCCTCCGCGGAGGCGATCCGGCTCCTGGACCGGTTCACCTCGGTCGAGCGGTGGGAGAGCGTCGGCACCGTCGAGGGCTGGCGGCGTCTGTCGAACACGCGGGCGCTCGAGCGCGAGATCGGAGAGCTGGAGCGCACCGGCTGGTATGAGCGCCTGCGCCCCAGCCAGTGGGTCCTGCTCGGGTACGTGATCGAGGGGGGCCAGGGGCTCGCGACCGCCGACGACAAGCACTTCCTGGGCGCCATCGCCGGCACGGAGGCGGCGGCGGAGCACCTGGCGAACCAGGAGCTCCTGGAGCGCCTGCTCGAGCGCGAGCCCAGGCTGCGCTCGGCCTACGAGCGCCTCCGCGCCCAAGGCCGCACGCGCGAGGAGGCGCTACTCGCCCTCTGGGACGACCTGGACAACGACGCCGTGCTCTCGCGCCTGTGGCCGAAGGGGGCGACCTTCCGGATCGCCGACCCCGCAGACGTGCGGACGGAGCCGCTCACCGAGACCGAGCGACGGGAGGGGATCGCCTCGGGACCGTTCTGGGTCCCCTTCGAGAAGGGCGACCGCTCCCAGGAGGTGGTGAACGAGGACGGATCGACCTCCTACCTCGGGGCTCGGTGGACCCGGGAGAACCCCCTCGTGATCGACTGGTCGAGGGACTCGGTCCGCCTGCTCCGCGCGCGGGCCCGCGGCTCCAGCAGCCGGAGGAAGCCCCGTCTCCAGAACGAGCGCCTCTGGTTCACCGAGGGCGTGACCTGGAACCGGGTGGGCCGCTACCTGCGCTGCCGCCAGGTGCCGGCCAGCGCGATCTTCGCCGACAAGACGCCCCTCATCCATCCGACACCGCGCTGGTTGAACTCCGATACCCTCCTGGCCCTGCTGAACAGCGAGCCCGCCGAGTTCCTGGTTCGGACTTTCCTCGGCTCGCTCATGCAGATCGAGATCGGCGATGTGCGGCGGATCCCCGTGCCGGTGCTCTCGGACGAGCAGAACCAGCGGCTCACGGAGCTCGCGCACCGGGCCGTCGAGGAGAAGCGCCAGACCGACGCGGGTGGGCCGAGCCGGCTCGCGGAGGTCGAGGCGGAGATCGACGCCTTCGTGCGGGACCTCTACGGGGTGCCCCGGGGTGCCGAGCTGTGGGTGGTGCGATGACGGACCCCTTCGCCCTCGACTACTCGGACAACGACCGGGTCACCGTCGCCGAGCGGCTCGTGGCCGAGATCCGCGACGATCCTCGGAAGCTGGATGTCGCGACGGGGTTCCTCACGCCATCGGTCTGGAGCATCGTCGGCGACGCGCTCGAAAGCCTCGGATCGTTCCGGCTGTTGCTGGGCAAGGACTTCGAGCTCGCCGGGCGAGGCCGGGAACGTGAGGAGCGGGACGTCCGAGCCCTGGTCCGCGAGGCGCTGACCGATGACACCCAGCCACCGCGCCTGCCACTGGAGGAGGACGCGGCGGTCGTCCAGGGCCTCCTCGGTTTCCTCCGACGCGACAGCACGGACGTGCGCGTGTGGACCGATGGGTTCCTGCATGCGAAGGCCTACCTCCTCGCGAAGTCCGTCGGTGTGGGCTCGGCGAACTTCACGGCGGGCGGTCTCATGGCCAACCGTGAGCTCGTCGCGTGGCGCCAGGACCTGGGGGTCGTGCGCCAGGTCCAGGAATGGTTCGACCGGCTCTGGAACGCGCCCGCCTCGGCCCCCTACAAGGACGAGCTCATCGCCATCCTCGAGCGCACGCGGTTCGGGTCGCATCCCTGGACACCCTACGACGTCTTGATCCGCACGCTCGCGGAGCGGTACGGCATCGAGCGTCCGGCCTCCCTCTCCCAGGCCACGTTCCAGCTCCGGTGGTTCCAGGAGGAGGCGGTCTACCGCCTGATCCGCCTCCTGAACGGCCCCGCCCGCGGCGCCCTGCTGGCCGACGCCGTGGGCCTGGGCAAGACCTTCATGGCCCTCGGGGTCATCCACCACTACCTGTACCAGGCGGCGGAGGAGCGCCGGGGCACCGGGCGTCCGGTTCTGCTCATCGTGCCGGCGTCCCTCCAGCCGATGTGGGAGCGGGAGTTGGAGGAGAAGAACCTGAGCTGGGGCTGCCACATCCTGACCGTGCAGCGGCTCCGCGAGGGCGTGGATCTCACGAGGTACGTGGGCGCGGATCTCGTGGTGATCGACGAGGCGCACCGTCTGCGGAGTGGCGCTGTCTGGTTCCAGCAGGTGATGCGGATCCTCACCGAGGGTGTGGCGGACAAGCGCGTTCTCCTGCTGACCGCGACGCCGGTACACACCTCGCTCCGTGATCTCACCAATCTCCTACGAGTGCTGACCAAGAACAAGCGGGCGGTGTGGGCACCCGCCATCGCCGACTTCGAGCGCTACCTCAAGCGGGTCGAGCGGCGCGAGGCAGACCCCTTCCCGCTGCTCGACCGCGCGGTCGTGCGCCGGAGCCGGTCCGACCTGATCCGCGCCTACGAGGAGCAGGTCAAGGCCGGGCTCGTCGTCGAGCGGCCCTCCCTGCCGCGGCGGAAGCTCTCGCACGTTACCTACGCCTACGCGGAGGACGGGGGGCCTGAGCTCTTCGATCGGTTCGCGAGGACGATCGAGAGACTGCGGCTCGCACCGTACGACCTGGAGCGGTTCCGCAGGGACGCGTTGGGGGGGGATGGATCGGCCCCGCCATCCAGCCTGGTCGGGCTCTACCTGGCGGGCCTCCTCAAGCGCTGGGAGTCCTCGCTCCGGGCGGTTCGGATCAGCCTGCTCCGCCTGCAGACCCTCCTTCACCGCTTCCTGGAGGCGGTCTCGGAGACGCCGCCCCGGCTGCTCGACCTGCAGGGCGACGCCCGTGTGCGCAAGCTCCTCGAGCAGGAGGCGGCGGCCGACGAGGACGTGGACGACGGCGGCGACCTCGACGAGGTCTGGGCCGAGCTCCTGCGTGAGCTGCCCGTGCTCCCCGACCCCGACTCGTACGCTCTCGACCGCGTCAAGGGGTCCCTCCGTGCCGACCTCGAGGCGGTGGCCTCCCTGCTCGATGCGCTCCCTCCGGAGGATGCCGACGGCAAGATCGCCGCGCTCGTCGAGCTGCTGACCGGTCGGCTGCGGGGGAAGCGGACGCTGGTCTTCACCCAGTACGCGGACACCGCCGAGTACGTGGCCGAGCGCCTGCGCACGGTCCCCGAGCTGGACGGCGCGGTCGCCATGATCCACGGCGGCGTCCCTTCGGCCGAGCGGGCCAGGATCACGGCGTGGTTCGACCCCTCCCGGGGAAGCGCGGCGGAGCAGCGGATGCAGGGCGAGGTCGAGCCGATGGTCCTCGTCTCGACCGACGTGCTCGCCGAGGGCCACAACCTGCAGCTCGCGAGCGCCGTCGTGAACTTCGAGCTCCACTGGAACCCGCAGGTGGTCGTCCAGCGCTCCGGCCGCGTCGACCGCCTGAACTCCCCGCACCGGGAGGTGCAGCTGGTCTCGTTCCTTCCCGACGAGGGACTCGACGCGCACCTGGACCTGGTCCGGCGGCTCGACGAGCGGTTCGGGCTGATCCACTACATGGGTCTGGGTGATGAGCCCGTGACGCCGCTGCCGGGCGACGTGCAGACGGTCACCTTTGAACAGCTGAGGAAGCTGTACGCGGACGACGAGAACGTGCTCGACGAGGTCGAGCGCATCTTCGCGATCGGGTCGACGGACTTCATGCGGGCTCCCCTGGAGCAGTTCCTCGTCGAGGCGGGCGAGGAGCGGCTCCGCGAGATCCCCATCGGTGTGCAATCCGTACGCCACGTCCCGCAGGGGTGGAGGTACGGACCCGGGGTGTTCGTCGCGTTCAAGTACGAGGGGCAGACGATCTGGCGCTTCTATCCGCGCACCGCGAGCGGCTGGGGGTCAGCACTCACCGACGAGCTCGCCCTCTTCCAGGCGATCGCGTGCCCCCGGAACGAGCCCCGTGTCGAACTCCGTGAGCCCCCGGACGGGCCAGGCGGGGTGATCGACTGGGACCTGCTGCGCCGGGCAGCGGGGGAGGTGGCCGAGGAGATCACGCGCTACCGGGCGACGGCGGACATCGCACGGGGCGCGTCCGAGCGTTCGAGGAAGCTCCGCCAGGACATCCGGCAGCTGGCCCTCGCCTGCAGCTACCAGACCTCCGCGCTGGATCAGCTCCTCGATCGCCTCGAGCAGGTCCGCGTCGAGGACTTCGACGCCCAGCCGGGTTGGCGCCCGTTCCAGGAGCGTCTGCGAACCGCGAAGCGGGAGTCGGATCCTGACGCCCGGGCGAGACAGCTGGATGACCTGGTGATGCGAGGGCTGGAGCTCTTCGGGCCGCCCGATGAGGACGAGACCATCGGGGCCATCCACGTCGATCCCGCGGACCTCGAGCTGGTCTCATGGGAATGGCTCGTCGCTCCCCCGGATGGAAGGGCGCGACCGAGCCCTGAGCAGGCCGTTCTGGACACCGACGCGTGATCCTGATCGTGTTGGGCAATCGTCCTTTGCGTCGACCTGTTGCTGTCGTCCGGGTAGACGCTACCCGTCCTCTCCGTCTACAGGAACGATCAAACCTTACCCGTCTCTGAACGCGGCCGTGGGAGATGATCCGGCAGCCTCCAGGATCGCTGCCCCGATGTCGCCTTTGCCCGAGACCGTGATGGTCAGGTGGTCCATGGCCCTCGTCATGGCCACGTAGGCGAGCCGCCGGCGACCGGTTGGATCGAGGCTGGCACCAGGGTCGTAGATGTCGTTGACGCCGCAGAAGAAGACCCGGCTGAACTCCAGGCCCTTGGCTCCGTGGATGGTGAACGCGCGGACCTTGTCGCCGTGGTTCACGAACTCGCGCTTCGACTTGCCGCTCCGGCTCGCGAAGAAGTACGGGACCCCTCGACGTTGGGTCTCGAAGTACAGGCTTCCCTGTAGGCGCGAGCTGCCGAGGATGATGGCCATCTCTCCCCACGGCACCCCCTCGGCGTGCGCACGACGCAGCCGGTCGACGATCTCGCGGATCTCCGCAGATCGGTCGCGGCAGGTCAGGATCTCCGGGCATGGCCCACGCCGCCTCGTGGCCTCAGGTGGCACGAGGGCGTCCGGGTCATCCAGCAGTTCGTCGGGCTCGTTGATATGCGTGCCTGCTGTGAGGAACCGCCAGGCGTACTCCAGGATCTCTTTGGTGTTCCGGTAGTTCACACGGAGCACCGTCGTCCTTCCCCGGGCCGTCAGGCCAGGCGGGTTCCAGCGGGCGCGCTTCCGATAGATGTTCTGCGCTCCGTCAAGGGCGATGACGAAGTGGTCACGGCCCTCGCGGAGGAGAGCCCATGCGAGATCCAGGCCAAGGCTATCGAAGTCCTGGGCCTCGTCGACGAGCACGGCGTCGTACTGCCGGAGGTCGGGGCGCCTCGCGAGCGCCTCGACCGCCATCTTGCGGATCGCGGTCCACTCCTCAGGGGTGCTGGCATGGGGGATCCTGTACCCGGCTCTCGCAAGGACGCTACGGGCCACGGCGTCGATGTGTCGGACCTCCACGTTCCCGGGGAGCCCCGTGGCCGACCGGAGTTTGAGCTCGTGCTCCAGGGCCCGTGCCAGACAGATGTTGAAGCAGGTGAGGAGGATCCTCCAGGAGGGGAAGGACTCTGCCAGGAACCTTGCGCGGTACGTCAAGACCAAGGTCTTGCCGCTCCCAGCAACCCCCCGGATGACTCGGTAGCCACCGTCGAGCCGCCTCGCGAGACGCTCCTGCTCGCGATCGAGCACGCGGATGACGTCCCCCGCACCGGTCCACGGAGGGCGGAACACGAGCTGGCCGTCCTGGTGCTCGTCGGATCGGCTGATCACGATCTCGGGATGTAGTACGGCCCGGACGATGGTCTCCTCTTTGACGGGCCTCGGCTCGTCCGATCCAGCGATCGCCCTCCGGAGCGCGGCCGCGAGACCCCCGGCACGAAGGTCCTCCTTGGTGAGGATGGTTGGTGCGTTGGGGGGGATCTGGTAGCGACGGGCGAGCCGCTCACGATCAAGGAGCGGGGCCGCGATGGCGACACCGATTGCGAGGGGCTCCTTCAGCAGTCGTTCGGCGCGAGCCCTGTTCCTGATGTCTTCTGCCTGCGCCCGCACCCGCTCGGCGGCGAGCGCGGAAGCCTCACCCCGACGGTTCTCCGGCCAGCGCTCCAGCGCGGCCTTGAGACCGGTCTCATCCATGACGTCGAGCGCGAGGACGCCACACGATGGGTCGAGGATCAGGAGGAAGGGTGCCTGCTCGTCCCTGTCCTCGAGCCAGACCGTGACATCCTCCGGGAGGAGATCCCGCAGAGCCTGAGCCATGCCGCGAAGCCCACTGGGAAGGTCGTCCCGGGTGGGGATGTTCTCTGGGATCAGGAACGCGCTCATCGCTGTCTGCGCCCCGTCTCGGTGATCCTGATCGACTCGTACTCACGTCCGTCGTAGGTGAGCGTGGTCCACTCGGCCCAGCCGCGGTCGACCAATCCCTGGAGGATTTCACGGATTCTGTCTGGGCCGAGCAGTCGCAGCTTGCCGAACCAGAAGGACTCCCGCAATCGCGGGTTTCGCGTGCTAGGCCCGTCCTCGCCACGGAGGGATCGGATCAGGGTCGCGGCGGAGTACGTGTGATCCCCGAGATCGTTCAACATGGCGAGACAGATCGCCTCGGCAGGGATCGATGTCTCAAGGTCCTCTCGCGAAAGCGCGACCCCCCGCCAGGGTCGGGGCAGGTTTGGGACGCACACGTCGCATGCCTGACACGAGGACGGCGGCTCGCCCCCGAGGTACGTGAGCATCCACGCGCGACGACACTGCTGATCGTTATCCCGGAACTGCTTTGCCTGGTGTGAGAGGTCGCGCATGATCTGTTGTCGCTCCCGGCAGCGTCGCTCGATTGCCGCCCAGTCAGGTTCTCCCGGCGATCGCCGCCTGAGGTGCCAGGCCGTCTTCCAACTCACGAACGCCAGGAGGTCACGTCGACTGAGTTCAAGCAGGTCCTCCTCCGCCTGCTCCGGGCTGCGGCCAGTGGCCTGGCCCCACTGGGGGGCCCGATAGTCGAGGCCCAGGCGATCGACGGTCTCGATGACTTGCTTGCCCATAGCTTCGAGCTCGGGGTTCTCCTGTGACAGTTCGCGCAGCCGTGCCTTGGCGTCTGGGGGAACCCAGATCCGTCCCTCCCATGCCACGTCCTCCAGGCGCTCGAGGCTGCCGTCCTCCGTCAGATACCTCACGGCGATCCCCAACGCGACATCGGCGCTCTCAGGTTCCATCTGGAGCTCGTGCGCAATCTCGGACGGGACGATGTAGGCTTCGCCGGGCGCGGTCCGGTCCCACACGGCCTTCACGATCTCGAGGTCGGGCGCGGCGGATCGGACGAAGTAGCCGTGGATGCGGCAGTCTCCGGGTGTCCGTAGGAGCACGCATGTCCCGCGTTCCGGGCCGCGGCCCTCGATCGCCCCCCGCGCCGCTCGGCCGGTCTCCTGGATGTAGTCCTCGACCGAGGCGGGCATCTCGAGGTGGATGATCAGCTCGACGTCCTGTTTGTCGATCCCGAGGCCGAACGCCTTCGTGGCTACGACTACATCGATCTCCCCGTCGCGGAAGGCTTCCTCCACGTGGAGGCGTTCCGCGCTCTCCATGCCGCCGTGGTAGGCCCGTGCGAGGTGATTCGCCCCTCGGAGGAGTTCCGCCAGGCGAACCGCGTCGGCCCGGGTTGGGACGTAGACAATGGCGGGTTTGCCCCGGAATGCTTCCACGATCTTCGCGACCTGGAGGTCGCGGACTTCCCGGTCCTTGCAGTCCTCGACGTAGTAGTGCAGCTCCGGACGGTCTGGCATGCGGATGATCTTGTTTCCCGGTTCCCGGAGGCGAAGAAGCCGGATGATCTCGCCTGCGACCGCCGGTGTCGCCGTCGCGGTCACGGCCAGGATGGGAGGTCGCTCTCCCTGCATCTGCGCGATGTGCTCGAGGGCCTCACTGATCGCCGCGTACTCGGGGCGGAAGGAGTGACCCCACTGGGACACACAGTGCGCCTCGTCCACGGCCACACGCGCGACCTGGACGCCTCGGAGCGCCGCCCGGAACCGTTTCGTCCACAGGCGCTCAGGGCTGACGTACAGCAGCTTGTACGCGCCCCCACTTGCTCGCTCCAGGATCTCGTCCTGCTCCGTCTGGGAGATCCCGGAGTAGATGGCCGCCGCTCGGGTGAGTCGCCGCCCGCGCAGGGACTCGAGCTGATCGCGCATGAGCGCGATCAATGGCGAGATGACCAGCGTGACGCCGTCCCCTATGAGGGCTGGGATCTGATACGTGAGGGACTTGCCGGATCCGGTCGGCAGGATCGCGAGGACGTCCTCGCCACGGAGGAACCTCACCATCACCTCGAGCTGTCCGGGTCGCCAGTCGGTGAACCCGAAGCGTTGTCTGACCTCCTCTAGTCGTTCCCTCACGAGTTGCTCATCCCGCGCCTCTTCGGGGGACAGGACGGGCAGGTCTCCCCACGGATCGGCGGTTGGGAGCGAGTGGATCCGTTCCCACAGCTCGACATCCAGATCGATCTCCAGGTGCTCCGCGATCTCGCGGTACCCCTCGTTCCGTCTCGTGGGGCGAAGGATGCGGGGGGGTCCGACCAGGCTGCCGAGGAACGCCTCTCGGTAGTGGATCGCCTTGCGCAGACGCTTGTCCAAGACGACCACGACGCCGACGTCGTCCTCCGAACGGATGAGGCGCCCAACGCCCTGGACGAACCGCAGGACGGCACGCGGGATCACGTACCCAGCGAAGGGATCGCGCCCGCGGAGAAGGAGAGCGTCGACCCTGGCCGCGACGATGGGGTCGTTGGGTGGGTCGAATGGCAGCTTCTCCATCACCAGCAGGCTCAGGGACTCCCCGGGGATGTCCACCCCCTCCCAGAAGCTCCTGGTCGCGAGCAAGCTGGTTGCTGTCTCTGACCGGAACCGCTCGAGCAGGGTCATGGCCGGCCCCTCCCCCTGGGCGAGCACCGGCAGCTGTTGGCTATCGAGGAGAGGCTGCACGTGCCGGCGGACCGCCTCGAGTCGCTCCCTGGACGTGAAGAGCACGAGCGCTCTCCCGCGCGACAGGGTAAGGAGGCGCGCAACTTCGTCGGCTGCTTCCTGCGTGAACTCAGCGAGCAGGTCCCCGCGGGGGACGGGGAGATGGTCGGGGATCACGAGGAGTTCTTGCTTGGAGATCCTCGTGAAGGGTGAGGGAAGGGCTCTCGTCCGTGCCGTCTCCAGACCGAGCCGCTCCTGCAGATGCCCGAAGTCCCCCGCGACACGCAGCGTGGCAGAGGTCAAGACCACCGAGTGGAGCTCGTCCCAGAGCTCGGACAACAGGGGGCCGACGCTGAGCGGCACCTGCCGGAGGTTCCAGGTCCACCGGTCCTCCTCAAGGCTGAGATCGACGACATAGATCCAGCGCGTCTCGTCGGAGCAGCGCAGGATCGCACGAAGCGCGTTCGACACCTCGTAGATACTCTTGGCAGCGCGGGATAGCTCGGCCTCCAGACGCTCTCGCCGGTACGGTCCTCGGAGCGCTTCTGGCACAGGCAGGGATCGGATCGAGTTCCGAAGGCCGTCGAGCCTGGCCGTGAGTCCCTGGCTCGCGGCCAGCACGACTTGGTACGCGGGCCGTCCCGTGTCCACGCCGGCCCGCAGACGGTAGGAAGCGCCGAAGCGCTCGACCTCTTGGCGGCGAGCCCCGGCTCGCTCGCGCACGTAATCCACGAGGGCTTGGCCGAATGAGCGGAGCGCCTCCCTGCAGTCTTGCACCTGCTCGATGACCCCCCTGAGTTGCTCCCCTCGAAGGGAGGTCTGGGTCGCCCGCGAGTAGCGGCGGATCAGTCCGCGGCGCCTTCCTCGTGGATGGATCGAATCCAGGACGTGCTGAGCCCACGCTTCGCCGATCTCCTCTGTGAGCGCTGAGGTTGCGGCGTCCTCGAGATTGTGCGCCTCGTCGAGGATCAGGTCGGATGCGGCCTCGGACCAGCTGGCTGGGTGGGAAACGAGGACGGCGTGGTTGAGGACAGCGATGTGTGCGTTGTCGATCCGCTCCTTGGCGCGACGATAGAAGTCCCGCTCCTGGAGGGGTGTGTGGGCGATGCCCGGTTCCTCTGTCACTCGGAGCTCCCACCGAAGTCGGCCGAAGGGGGTTCGCTGTTCGAGGGCCCACACCGGAAGGTCCTCCCAGTCACCCGTGGGCGTCTGGCTGACCCATCCCGCGATCACCGCGAGCGCCAGCGCCTCCGCTTCGTCCTGAGGTCCATCGTTCAGGATCGCGTCGAGCTGCTCCAGATCGATGTAGTTCTCGCGGCCCTTGAGCAGAGCCCATCGCACGGGCCCCAGCGGGACGTCGAGCTCGCGCAGCGTCTGAGCCACCTGATCCTGCAGGACCTTGGAGAAGGTGGCGACCACTACAGGGCGACCAGCCGCCTTCGAGTAGGCGATGGCGGGAACCAGGTAGGAGAGTGTCTTGCCCGTACCCGTCGGCGCCTCGATCAGGAGGCGGTCTCCCTTCGCCAGGGTGTGCGCGATCTCCATGGCCATCTCGATCTGCTGCGGTCGGGGGACGAGATCCCCCTGCATCAGGACCCCTCCAGGCTTGAGAGGGGCGATAGCAGCGTCAGGATCGAAGCGCTGTGTGGGTGGTTCCGAGCGCAGCAGATCTGGGAGCGGTACGACCTCCGAGAGGTCCGGTCGGTGGCCAGGCGGGAGGAACGCTGCCCATGGATGGTCGCCTTCGTGGAGGAGCCATCGCTGGAGGGCACGCGCGGGGGAGGGCGCGCTTAGGTGCTCGAGCAGCGCCTGCATCACAGCAACCGTGAGTCGCGCGTCCTCGAGCGCCCGGTGCTGTGCTGGCGTCTGCGTGACCCCGAGGTGCAGTGCGAGGCCGGATAGGGTTCGATCTGACGGGGGCATACCGCCATCCGCGTTCGGTCCTCCGCCTCGCCCGACCCGAGGGAACACGACGTGGGCAAGGTCGAGGGTGTCCAACAGCTCGGACGTAGGAAGGGGCAGACCCGCGCGCGCCAGGCTCTCGAAGAGCAGAGGGAAGTCATAGCCGAACCCGTTGTGGGCCACCAGCGGATGCGCATCGACGAACTGGATGAAGCGAGCAAGGACGGCAGGGGCGTCCTCGGCGCTCTCCACGTCGGAAGGTGTGATCCCGGTGAGGTGAGTGAACTCCGCTGTGAGGGGGCGGGTGGGCCGGATCAAGGCGTGGAATTCGTCGCTCACCCTGCCGCCGCTGACCAGGCACGCTCCGATCTCGACGATCTCATGGTCGGTGATGCGGGCCCGGTCGGGGTTCGCCTCAAGGTCCAGTACGACGAACCGCTCGGCAAGCGATGGATCGACCCGTCGGGATCGAGCGGCGACCTGAGCATCTTCCTCGTCTTCCTCCTCGCCCTCGGGGCTGAGCGCGCGCGGCGACTGTAGGGCGAAGCGCCCATCAGCCAGGATGCCTACCATCGGGCTGCGCCGGAGCTGACTCTCGAGCCAGCGGGCCCCCCGGGCGGCCAGCATCGGATCGACTGCGGCGAGGCGTCTCAGCAGGGCCTCAACGGTCCCCGGGCCTTCCCGGAGGACCTCTTCGATGACGGATTCGATGTGGCCTGGGCTCAGCACGGTCCCTCGATCTCCTGGGGCCACGCACTCATCGGGCTCGGTCTATCAAACCTCTCTCCGCAGACCTGCCCCAGCAACCGTGCGCGATTGGTGATCTCTTGCGCTGTCATCCGCCGTGGGTGCACTGCGCGGTCGGGCAGACGTCGTCGAGCAATGCCCGGAGCCCCTCGCTCAGCACGCCGTCACGCACGTAGCGGACGATCTCCGCGTATCGATCCCCTCCCGGTCGTTCCACGTGGGAGCGCTCCTTGGGGATCAGGTAACCATGCCCCTCGGCCGCTACCACCAAGGCGTCAGGACTGGGTGCTCCGCTGAACCTCCGCCCTCTCAACAGCGCTCTCTCGTCCAACCAGGACCTGCGGGCGGAGCCATCGGGCCGGACGAACTTCCCGAACAGGTGGCGGAGCTGGAGGGCGGTCGGGCAGGGGTCGTGGGTGTCTCTTGTCCTGGCGGACACCCCCTCTAGCCAGAGCCTCACCTGAGATGGACCCACGAGCTCCTGGCGGTCGACACGGAGACTGTGACAGCGACCGAGGTCGCCGAAGTCGGCTTCGCGGATCGAGTCGCTCGCTATCCGCTCGAACGTGGTGCCATTGAGGATGGCACCAGCGAATGACGCTCCCCGCAGCACGCACTCCTCGAATTTGACGTCGGTAAGATCGCATCCGCGGAACGAGAAGCCAGACAGATCGATACGGGAAAAGGCGATTCCCGACAGGTCCTTCTGATCCAGGGGGAGCGTCCGCAGCTCCTCAGACGTTGCGTTCGCTGAGAGCAATAGCAGAAGCAAGTTCCTGAACAGGACGGGCCGGTGCAGGTTCGCGGTGGCCGCGGTGATGAGGTCCCCACGGCGTGCCCTCTTCCGGATGCCTTGCCCGACGATGCGCACCGCCAGCCAGTCTCGGGGGAGTTGTCTGATGCTCAGCAGTTTCTGGAACGTCTCCGGCCTGTCGTCGAGGGCCCTCAGCAACGCCTGTCCGAGGAGATACTGCTCGACGAGTTCCTGCGCGAACTGGATCTGACCGAGTCCCCCGAGTGAGAAGAGTGCGAGTTGCGTCAGATTCGAGACCCACCGTTCCGCTTCTTCGGGAGCCATGTCCGGAGGCAGGATCAGCCTGGCCCAGTCCTTGGCGACATCTACTGGAACCCCCCTGAAGTCGCTCCTCAGGTCCTCCACGGCGATCGATTCAGCGAACTGGACTACGTCCTCTTCTCGTGTGACTGCGGGGTCGAGGATCCCCTTCTCGGTGTCGCGGGCGAGGATGCTGTTAACAGCCGTCGAGAGGAGATCCACCTCGTCTGGCTCGTTCGCGAGTCGACCCTCATTGAAGGCGTCTACGATGAGCGAGAGGTAGTAGGGGATTCCCGAGAGGCGAGCCACCGTGTCCATCGACTGCATGAGGTCGATGAGCTTGTGGGCCTTGCCGGGAAGCCGCATCTCCACGAAGCGCTGCTTCGCGGTGTCCTTCCAAGGTTCGAGATGGTAGACCTCGATGGCTTCGCCACAGTCGGTGAGGAACTCTCGGAGCGCCTCGTTCGTTGCCAACAGCGTGTCGCGCACGGAGATGACGATCCGCATGGGCCCGACGGCTGCACTGCCGTCTGGGCGTGTCAGGAGATCGAGGAGGTCGTCGAAGAAGCTAGGGTCGAGAGAGATGATCTCGTCCAGCCCGTCGAGGAGCCAGCACGCGAGGCCGTGGGTGAGCCTCCATTCGAAGAGATCCTGGTCCAGGGGTCGGGCGAACTCGGCGGAGAGGAAGCCCCGAAGGATCGACCGTACGGTGGGCGCGTCACCGAGGGGGATATGTTCGGGCAATAGTGCAAGTGGCCTTGGGGCAAGGATCTGCGCCCGCTTCAGGTCCTGGAAGTTCTCGTAGAGATCCGCGAATAGGCTCGCGAGCAGGAACGACTTTCCCATGCCCGCCGGGCCGATGACCAGCGAGATCGGCCTTCCGGCGCTGTTGCCCCGCGGTTTGGCTAGCTCGCCGCGGAGGATGGGAAGGAGGTCGTCTCCCTGTCCTCCGGACAAGCTGCTGAATGGCTGTGGAAGCCGCCTCCGCTTCGTTTCCTCCCCTTTCTTCTTCAGCCTTGAGAGCGCGCTGGCGGCCTCCGGAGATCCTTCCCACTTGAAAGCCGTGTCGAAGAACTGTGCGGGAGTACGTAGCTTCACGCCATACCAACGCTGCGCTCCGGCTTCGAACTCTCGGCTGAGCCCCGCACGAGAGGGAACGAGAACGATCTTCTGCGCCGCGGGATGTGCGTCCGCCGCGGCTTTGAAGTGCGCCAGGTACGCGCCTTCGCGGGCCCGGAGCGCTGCGGGGTCCATCTCCCGCAGGACCCAGACGTACACAAACTCTCGCTCTTCCCCGACAGTCAGCCGGTTGCCGATGAGTTGGTCCCGGGCACGTCGTGAGACGGTGAAGCCTTGCGCCCGCAGGTAACCCTCAGTCAAGGCCAGCAGATCCACGGTCTACCTCCAACTAAGGCGAACTCTCGGTCCGCGACCTCTTTTGTTCTGTGGTGCTGTCGGGGGCGAACGGGAGACTGGGCGGCTTGAGACGGGCTGGCTGCGTAGGTGGCCGACGAAGTAGGGGTTCCCCCTGGGGTGCCTCGGAGATGGCGAGCCCTAGGGGATCTCGCGGACACGCCCGGTCCTCGGAGTCCCTGGAGGCCCAGGATCGGGGGAGAGAGGTGTTCGTTCGGGCTCACAGCGAGAGGCGCGCCCAACACTACCAAGTGGTCCGGGCGCGATCCCGAAGTAGCTGGGGTGCTGGGGCGACCCACGTTGCGCTATAGGATATCGCCCTGCTGCTTGCCTGGCGCGGGGGAGGTGCGTCCCACAGCCAACTAGGGTCCTGCGGCGTGTTGGGAACCTTCCTGGGCTGGGTCCTTGAACTGAATGGGGCACCGCGCATCCTCACATCGATGTCGCCGCAGACGTCAAGGCGGAATCACCCAGCAGGCCGTGGCGGCGTTCGTCCGGACCATCTTCGCCCAGCCCGACAACTCCTCGGCCACGGCCCAGCTCGATCGGGTGACCGAAGCTCCGTCCGCGGTTCCCGCAAGCCCCGCCGGTCGGCTCGGTGGGGGTGACGAGCGACGAGGCGCGGCTGCTCGAGCTCATCCACCGGGCGGGGGGTCGCCGGCCCGCGTGAGGGCCTCAGCGCCGAACGCCTGGGAGCGCTCATGCCTACGCATCCTCGCACCATCCCTGGCCGCGACCGCCCTCCGCTCCCCAGCCCGGGAACCGGCCCTCGGGTCCCCGGGGGACGCGGGGTCGGCGGCGGGAGGGGGGCTCGATGGGGGCCTCGCGCCGGCGGGGGCCGTGGGTGATCGGGTTCTCCGGCGGGACCTCGAAGGCGGCGAGGTGCACCACGGCGTCCTGCCACACGAGGGCCGCGGCGACCGCGCCCTTCGTCGTGAGGACCACCTCGGTCCCCAGGCCGACGCCGTCGTGGGCGGTGGCC
>FWWL01006987.1_pt1 | contig 15800 bp, 14 predicted proteins | sample 2228331 | NCBI WGS metagenome assembly FWWL01 (sample SAMEA103939775, study PRJEB20133) | metagenome
TGGGCCCTGGCATGAGGAGGCCCAGGGGCATCCCTGCCTGCAGTTGGTATCAGGGTATCGGAGGCTGTGAGGGTTGTCAATACTTTTTTAACGACTAAGATGGTTACTGCTCGTCGCGGAGCGGTGCTGCGGGTGGGGATGTCCGGCGGGAGGGTGGGCGCGGCTGTGGTGGAGGCCTTGTTCCTTTCCGTCGTCCCTGTGCTGTCGCGGTGACGTCACGGTGGTGGGGGCGTGGGTGGGTTTGTCGGCCCCTTGCCCGCTTTGTGCGCAAGAGAAGCTGGAGCTGAAGGGTGGGGTGCAGTTGGTTGCGGAGGGCCCTGTGCACTGCCGCGGGCTTGCGTTGTAGTTCTCAGACCTGCTGGACTCGGTGGTAGGGTGCTGGATGATGCCCGGCACCCTGTAGTGCTCTTGTTCCTCCTGGGCTTGCGGGGGGAGTGCAGCTCCCTGGGGAACTCGACGGAGTTCGTCCCTCCGGAGCTTCCGAGGGTTGGGGCGCCTTGGGCCTCGAGGCTCGGGCGTAGGCTTGTCTTTCGGGTGCACTCTGAGGTTCAGGTTGGGGATCCTGGGCGGGGTTGGCAGGCGAGGGGGTCGCTTCCCCGCACGCTGGGGCTTGGCAGAACGCCGAAGCACGGTCCGGAAGCCGTCTACGTCGCTTCCCCGCACGCTGGGGCTTGGCAGAACGCCGAAGCACGGTCCGGAAGCCGTCTACGTCGCTTCCCCGCACGCTGGGGCTTGGCTCTGGGTCCTTTGGGGGTTGGGGGAGGGTGGTGTGGCCAGGCGTTGGGTGGGGATGGGGTGGCCTCTTAGTCGGTGTGGGACTGTGGTGGTCGGAGGTTGCCTTTTCTGGGCTGTGGCTTTTGTCGCCCGTATAGGTGGGGGCTATGGGTGTGGCACGGTGGGGGCTTTTGGGGCGCATAGGGTTTAGGAGGAGGTGGTGGCATGGCGTGGATAGCGAGCTCTCAGGGGCTGGGGACGGATCCGAGGGTGTGGAGGCTTGCCAGGAGGCTTGGGGTGAGCAGGGCGCAGGTTTTGGGGCATCTGCACCTGTTGTGGTGGTGGTGTCTGGAGCATGCGCCCCTTGGGGATGTGTCGGGGCTGGAGGCTGAGGATCTGGCGGAGGCTGCGGAGTGGGGAGGGGATGCGGGGCGGTTTGCCGAGGTGTTGGTGGAGTGTGGGTGGTTGGAGGGTGGGAAGGTAGCTGGCTGGCAGGAGAGGGCTGGGGCGCTGATGGCCCACAGGCGCAGGCAGAGGCTTTACAGGGAGAGGGTGCGTGGTGATGGAGGCAGGGGTGACGTCACGGTGACGGGCCAACAGTACAGTAACAGTACAGAAGAGAGATTTATCTCCCCTTCCCCCTCGAAAGGGAAGGGGAGGAAGTTCAGGGGTCGGGCCGTGGGGGCTGGTGAGCTGGAGGCTGACAAGTATCTGAGGGGCAAGTATGCCAAGTTCTTTGCGCCCAGCGCCGGTGAGGGTTCTGAGGGGGATGAGGAGGCCCTGTCCTGTGGGCCTCCAGGTGGTAGGCCTTCTGACGGCCTGGGGGATCTGCAGCCGCTGGATCGCAGCTCCCCGGGGAGGATGCCAGGAGCTGCCGCCCCTGCTGGCCCGGCCTCCTTGAGAGAAATGCCGCAGTTCTTGCCCGGTTCGAGCGGGGTCTGGAAAGCGCCCCATGGGGACAAGACCGTGCTATTTGCCCAGGCCGTGGGCGTAGGCCCAGCCCGTGGCGGCCGGCCCTTCGACAGCTTGGCTCCGCCGCGCCCGTCGGCACGAGCGGCGAAGCTCGAGCTCTCGCATGCCCTCGCCCCTGTGGGTACTGAGTCGCGCTGGACGCCGGAAGATGCCGGCCGGAGCGAGGGGGTAACAAGATATGCCGAAGCCGCGTGGGCGCTGTGGTAGACTTTGGCGGCGCGAAGGTGCAGAATGTTGAGAGGGATCGTCTCGTGGCGGACCCTTCTGCTGGGCGTCGCGGCGGGCTTCGGCGCCATGGCCGCCGTTGGCCTGGCGTCCGACCTGGACAGCATGCTGAGGCAGATGGCCCGCTTTCCGGTTTCGACGGTGCTGCCGGCGGCGCTGGGCTTTACGCTGTTCAACTACGCCGTACGCTTCCTCCGGTGGCACTGGCTGGTGGGCAAGGTCTCGCCGTCTCAGGTCGGATGGGGCTGCAGCTTGCTCACTTTCTTCAGCGGTTTCTCCATGGTGTTGACGCCGGGCAAGGTGGGCGAACTCGTCAAGAGCTACCTGCTGAAAGCTTTCGCGGGGGTCCCCGCCGCCAGGTCGGCGCCCGTGGTCTTCGCGGAGAGGTTGTACGACGGCATCGCCATGGTGCTGCTAAGCCTTTTGGGGCTGGTGAGCTTCAAGACGGCCGTGGTGCCGGTGGTCGCCTTCGCCGCGGCCTCGGTCGTGCTGGTCTGGGCCTTCTCGCGCAGGGAGCTTATGGAACGGGCGGTGGAGCTGGCCGGCCGCGTGCCCTTGCTGAAGCCGCGCCTGCAGTCCGTAGCGGGGCTTCTGGCCAGCGCTCGGGAACTTACGAGCCTAAAGCTCCTGGTGCCCTCGGTGGCCCTCGGGGTGCTCTCCTGGTTCGGCGAGTGCCTGGCCTTCTATCTGGTGCTGGTGGGGTTGGGCTTGCCCGCTGGAGTCGACCTGCTCCGCCTGGCCACCTTCGTCCTCGCAGTGGCCACGCTGGTGGGCTCCCTCTCGATGCTGCCTGGAGGGGTGGGCGCCGCCGAGCTGACCATAGCGGGCCTGCTCGTGCTGTTGGCGTCGCTGGGGAAGGACGCGGCTGGGGCGGCCACCATAATCATCCGCCTGTGTACCCTCTGGTTCGGCGCACTGCTCGGGGCCTTCTGCCTCGGGGCGGCGGCCCTGAAGCTGCAGGCCTCTCGGAAAGTCGAGTCCGTGGAGGCTCCGTGAAGGCCAGGCTGGGCCTTGGCCTCCTCCTAGCAGTACAGCTGGCTGGCTGTGTTTTCCCGAGCTCCGAGCTAGCTTTCGAGCTGAGCTCTGACACCCTCAGGCCCGGCCAGACCGTGGAGGTCCGCTACGTGCTCCCCTCGCCAGGGCACGTATCTTTCGCCCTGGAGGATACCCAGGGGCGACGCTATGTGGTCAGGGACGGCGACCTGCAGTCGCAGGGGCCGCATACCCTACCCGTGAGCGCTGCCGTGGACAGGCCGGATCTCGGTCCGCTGGAACGGCGGGTCCTGCCCCCGGGCCAGTACCGGTACGCCTTTCGGGCTGAGTTAACGCTGGGGCGGGTGCTCGAAAGGTCCGGCTCTCTGCGCGTCGAGGGCGGTGGGTCCGTCCCCGTCGCCCTTGACGATGTCTCTGCGATGCCCGCGATGATCACGCCCAACGACGACGGCGTAGATGACGAGGCCACCCTGAGCTTCCGGGTGGATCGCGATGCCAGCGTGAGCGCCTATGTAGAGGGACCGAAGGGACGCCTGATGCTGGTAAACGGCCAGCGGCTGGCTCCGGGACTGCACACCTTGAGCTTCAGGGGCAGGGATCAGCTCGAACGTCCCTTGCCCGACGGTCTGTACCGGTTCGTGGTCACGGCCGAGGACAGCGACGGCAACAGGACCTCAAAGACCGTTCAGTTCCGGGTCGAGGAGAGCGGCAGGGCTTTGGCGGCTATAGAGTCTGTGACCTTCAGCCCTACCGAGCTGAGGGTCGGCGAGGTCCTGCGGGTGCAGGCAACGGTGGTCAACGTGGGCAGGGTGCCCCTCAGGACCCAGGGGCCAGATCCGGGATACATTTACAGCGCCGACGACACCTTCGCCTCGGTAGAGGGCCACAAATACGCCGAGAAAGCCGGCCTGTGGCGCCTGGGGGTCGACTGGGAGGCCAACAGCAGGGGAGCGCCCTTGCGCTTCCCCTTCCGCTGGGGCTTCGGCCACGACCTGCAGCCTGGGGAGCGCGTCACCCTGACGGGCTACGTGCGTTTCGACCGTCCCGTGGACACCGCATATCCCTACCTTTATTTCTTTGCCAGCGTCGTGCAGGACGGCTCGAGCTACCCGGTGCACAGGGTGGGACGCACCGCGGTCGCCCTCTTCCCTTGAGCCGGATGGAACGATGAGTTGCAGTATAATCTGCAGATGATGTCCATGTGTGCAGGAGATGTGGATGGCGCTTACTAAGGAGCAGAAGCAGGAGATAATCAGGCAGTTCCAGGCCCACGAGGCGGACACGGGTTCTCCCGAGGTGCAGATCGCCCTGCTGACGGAGCGCATCAACCAACTTGTGGAGCACCTGAAGTTCCACAAGCACGATCATCACTCCAGGCGCGGCCTGCTCATGATGGTGGGCAAGCGTCGGAGGCTGCTCAACTACCTGGGCAGGGAGAACCCCGAGCGGTACCGCGAACTGATAGCAAGGCTCGGCCTTCGCAGGTAGGGCACTGGCCGTGGCTGGAGGGGCCCGACCCGTGAGGGCCACGGGAGTCCGTTAATTCGAATGAGGTCGGAGGAGGGGATGATTAGGCATTGGGGAGTGTGCCAACGGGCCTTGGCCCAGTCCCCAGTACCTAACTCCCTTCCGTCCGGCCTCGCATGGGAGGTAGGAAATGGTCCACAGAGTCGAACGTGAGATAGCAGGCCGGACGTTCTCCATCGAGGCCGGCAAGGTAGCCGAGCAGGCCGGTGGTGCGGTGGTGGCGCGCTACGGCGACACCGTGTTGCTGGCCACCGTGTGCAGGTCGCCCGAGCCCATGGAGGGCCTGGATTTCTTCCCCCTCACGGTGGAATACGAGGAGAAGATGTATGCCGTGGGAAGGATCCCCGGCGGGTTCTTCCGCCGGGAGGGAAGGCCCAGCGAATCTGCCATCCTGGCGGCCCGCTTGACCGACCGTCCCCTCAGGCCCCTCTTCCCCAAGGGCTACAGGCACGAGGTCCAGATCATCGTGACTGTCCTGTCCACGGACCAAGAGAACGAGCCGGAGGTGGTTTCCATCAGCGCCGCTTCGGCGGCGGTGGGCATATCCGATGTTCCCTTCGACGGCCCTGTGGCCGCGGTCAAGGTTGGCCTCATCAACGGCGAGTTCGTCCTCAACCCCACGGCCACCCAGCTTCTTTCTTCGGACCTGGACCTCGTGGTGGCTGGCACGCGGGAGGCTGTGATTATGATCGAGGCGGGTGCCAACGAGGTGCCTGAAGAGAAGGTCCTGGAGGCCATCAAGTTCGGGCACCAGGGCCTTCAACCTCTGCTCGACCTTCAGGAGGAGCTGATCAGGCTGGCAGGCCGGCCCAAGCATCCCTTCGAGGCGCCGGCTGTGGACACGTCGATCCAGGAGGCTGTGGCCCAGTACCTCGGCCCCAGGCTGTCCCAGGCAGTGAACAACCCTGTGAAACAGGAAAGGGAGCAGGCCATCGAGGAGCTCCGTCAGGAAGTGATCGTCGAGTTCACTAAGGAGCTGGAGCCCGAAGAGGCCCTGGCCAGGGCCAAACTCGTCAGCCAGGCCTTCGATGCCATCCTCAAGGAGGAGGTTCGCACGGCCATCCTCGACAGGGGTCTGAGGCCCGACGGGCGTGGGCCCAAGGATATAAGGCCTATATGGATCGAAGTGGGGGTCCTACCGCGAACCCATGGTTCGGCCATCTTCACCAGGGGCCAGACCCAGGTCATCAGCATTGCGACCCTTGGCTCCAAGAGCGAGGAGCAGCTGTTGGACAGCCTGGGCATCGAGGAGACCAAGCGTTATATGCACCATTACAACTTCCCGCCCTACTCGACGGGAGAGGTCAAGAGGCTGAGAGGGCCGAGCCGCCGGGACATCGGCCACGGGGCCCTCGCCGAACGGGCGCTCCTGCCGGTGATCCCCCCCGAGGAGGATTTCCCCTACACCATCCGCGTTGTTTCCGAGGTGGTGAGCTCCAACGGATCGACCTCCATGGCCAGCGTCTGCGGCAGTAGCCTGGCCCTCATGGATGCGGGCGTACCCATCAAGGCGCCCGTGGGAGGCGTGGCCATGGGCCTGGTGACCGGCAGCGACGGCCGTTGGGTAGTGTTGACGGACATACAGGGCATAGAGGACGCCCTGGGCGACATGGACTTCAAGGTCGCAGGGACCCAGAAGGGCGTCACTGCCCTTCAGCTGGACATAAAGACGAAGGGCATCGGCTTCGACGTGATGGCAGCTGGGTTTCAGCAGGCGCGGGAGGGAAGGATGTTCATCCTGGCCCGGATGATGGAGGCGATGCCTGCACCCCGTCCCAACCTCTCGCCCTACGCGCCGCGGATCCACCGTCTGAAGATCAATCCTGACCGCATCGGCGCGCTGATCGGCCCCGGGGGCAAGACCATACGCGCCATAACCGAGGCTACCAAGACCACCATAGACGTGGAGAGCGACGGCACGGTGCTCGTCTACTCGCCCAACGAAGCCAACGCCCTGAAGGCCATCCAGCAGATCCAGGCTCTTACCAAGGAGATAGAGGTCGGCGCCACCTACACTGGCAAGGTTGTGCGGGTGATGCCGTACGGCGCCTTCGTGGAGCTGGCACCCGGCAAGGACGGCCTACTGCACATCTCGGAGCTGTCGGACCGCCGGGTCGAACGGGTGGAGGACGTGCTCAGCGTGGGCGACGAGGTGACCGTGATGGTGACCGACATCGACAAGGTGACGGGCAAGATAAGCCTGTCGCGCAGGGCCGTGCTCACCGGCCAGGTGCCGAAACCCAGGGCCGAGAGGCCTCCCAGGCCTCCTGCCCGCCCCGCCGCTGGCGGCCCGCCCCGGCGCGACAGGGGCCGCTAGCAATGCCCAACCTCGAGCTTAGTGGAGGTCCTTGGACATGTCCGGCTACAGGGTAGCTATCCTCGGGGCCACAGGCCTGGTGGGAACCGAGTTCCTCAAGGTTCTCGAGCAGAGGGCGTTTCCTGTCTCGGAACTGAGGCTCCTCGCCTCCGAGCGGTCCGCCGGCCGGAGCGTGACCTTTCGGGGTGAGAGACTGCCGGTGGAGGAGGCTGGGGAAAACTCCTTCCGAGGGATGGATCTGGCGCTCTTTTCGGCAGGTGCGAGCGCCAGCAGGCACTTTGCACCCATAGCGGCCTCGGCCGGAGCGGTGGTGATAGACAACAGCTCGGCCTGGCGCATGGAGCCGGGTGTGCCCCTCGTGGTGCCTGAGGTTAACGGCGACGACGCTCGGGACCATCGTGGCATAATTGCGAACCCCAACTGCTCGACCATCCAGATGGTGGTGGCCCTGTACCCTCTCCACAAAGTGAACCGCATAAGGAGGATAGTGGTCTCCACCTATCAGTCGGTTTCGGGCACGGGCGCCCAGGCGCTGGAGGAGCTCATGGCCCAGGTCAGGGCGGTCCTCGAGGGACAGCAGGCCGATGCCAAGGTCTATCCCCATCAGATCGCCTTCAACCTGATCCCCGAGATCGACGTGTTCCTCGACAACGGCTACAGCAAGGAAGAGTGGAAGATGGTCCAGGAGACCCGGAAGATAATGCACGAGCCGGAGCTGGCCGTCTCTGCCACCACTGTGAGGGTGCCCGTGCTGGTGGGCCACTCTGAGGCTCTCACCGTGGAGTTCGAGCGGAAGATGTCGCCGGAGGAGGCCCGGGCGGTGCTCTCCTCTGCACCTGGGGTGGTGGTCATGGACTCGCCCGGGGAGCACATCTATCCGACGCCCATCCACGCTGCCGGGCGCGACGAGGTGTTCGTTGGACGCATACGGGAGGATGCCTCCCATCCCAATGGGTTGGTCATGTGGGTGGTGGCCGACAACCTAAGGAAGGGCGCCGCCCTCAACGCCGTGCAGATCGCCGAATATATGATCGCGAAGGGGTGGCTTTGATGCTGGACATCGACAAGCCGGACAAGGTGAGGGCGGTAGACACGGAGGGGATGCTGGACCACATTGTCGGGCTTCCGGAGCAGGTGCTCCAGGCCTGGCGCGAGGTCAGGGCCCTGGAGCTTCCGGAGAGCTACCGCGACGTGTCGTCCGTGGTCTTTTGCGGCATGGGAGGCTCGGCTATAGGGGGCGACCTGGCGGCGGCCCTGGCGGAGCCCAGCTGCCCCGTGCCGGTCCTGGTGCACCGCAACTACGGCGTGCCCGGGTTCGTGGGTCCTCGGACATTGGTGGTTGCCTCCAGCTACTCGGGCAACACGGAGGAGACGCTGAGTGCCTTCGAGGCGGCTGAAGAGCGCGGAGCCAAGGTGGTGGCCATGGGCTTCGGCGGCCAGCTGGAACGCCTCGCCTCGGCCCGCGGGGTGCCCTTCTTTCGATTCAACTACGAGGGCCAGCCAAGGGCCGCCCTGGGATACTCCTTCATGGGTGCCCTGGGCGTCCTGGCCAACCTGGGCCTCGTGGCGGTCAACGACAGCGATGTGGGTGCTGGCGTGGAGCTGATGCGGCGGCTGTCGGCCGAGGTGGCGCTCGAGGTCGTTGCCGAACGGAACAAGGCCAAGACCCTGGCCCTCTCTTTCTACGGCAACTTCGCCATACTCTACGCTGCAGACCTTATGGCGCCCGTGGCCAGGCGCTGGAAGACCCAGCTTAACGAGAACGCCAAGGCCTGGGCCTTCGCCGAGGCCATGCCCGAGGTACACCACAACTCCGTGGTAGGCTACGAGAATCCCTACGAGCTGGCGGGCAACGTGGTGGTCGCTATGCTCAGGTCCGACTTCGTGAGCCCACGCAACCGCCTCCGTTATGATGTCACCGAGAAAATAATGAAGCGGACGGGGCTCGTCTACCACCTGGTGGACGCCCAGGGCGATACGCCGCTCCAGCAGATGCTCTGGATGCTCTACCTGGGCGACTACGTGAGCTTCTACATGGCCGCTGCCTACGAGACCGACCCCACCCCTGTGGAGGTCATCGACTTCCTGAAGGGCGAGCTAGCTCGGGCTCGATGAGCTTGCGCCAGGCCTCCAGGACCTGGCGCTCGGCGTGCTCCACGGGTCCACTGCCGTCTATCACCACGGTGGCGGCCCGCACCTTCTCCTCCTGGGGTGGTTGGGCCCTTACCCTCATGAGGGCCTCGCTGTGGCTCAGGCCACGGCCCTCCCGGAGCCTACGGATCTGCACCTGCTGGGGGCAGACCACCACCCAGACCTGGTGGCAGTGGGAGGCCAGGCTGCTCTCCAGCAGCTTTATGGCGTCCACCACCACAACTGGCTCCGGGGCCCTCTCGACGGCCTCCAGGATGATCTCCAGCACCCGCGGATGCACGATGTGTTCCAGGAGCGCAAGCTTCTCAGGATCGGAAAAGACCAGCCGCCCGAGGGCTGGCCTGTCGACGGCGCCTTCTGCAGTGAAGACCTGGGCACCGAAGTGCCTCCGGATCTGCTGGCGGACCTCGGGCTCCTCCAGGACGGCGTGGGCCACTAGGTCGGCATCTATCACGCGGGCGCCCAGGCGCGCAAGGATGCTTCCCACGGTGCTCTTGCCGCACGCTATGTTTCCGGTTAGGCCGACGACAAGTTTCCTGCCTGGCCTCCGCTGAACCCCAGGGCCGTGGGCACTGGGCGATGGGGCTGTCATCTGCACCGTCCCTACCTAATACTGCGACACGGCTTCCCATTATAAGCCTTGCACTGTGATAAGATAGCCAGGCGGTGGATCTGTCATGCCGAAAGCTCCGGTGGTTGCCCTAGTAGGCAGGCCGAACGTAGGTAAGTCCAGCCTCTTCAATAGGATGGTGGGCGAACGGCGCGCCATAGTGGAGGCCCAGCCCGGCACGACCCGCGACCGCATATACGGCGAGGTGGAATGGGACGGCCGTTTTTTCAAGCTGGTGGACACGGGCGGCCTGCTGCCCGACGACCTGTTGGCCACCTTGGCTCCTCGGGAGACAGCGGAGGCCGTGAAGCGGCAGGTGCAGCTTGCCATCGAGGAGGCGGACGTCATAGTGCTGGTGGTGGATGCCGAAGCCGGCCTCACCCCCTGGGATGCCGAGATAGCCGAGGGCCTTCGGACCTCGGGAAAGCCTGTGGTCGTTGCGGCCAACAAGGCGGACACTCCGGATAGACGGCTGGCGGCGGTCGAGTTTTTCGCCCTGGGCCTCGGGGAACCCCTGGCCGTCTCCGCCCTCCACGGCATCGGCGTGGGGGACCTCTTGGACCGGGTGCTCCAGCTTCTTCCGGCGGAGGGAGCCGAGGAGGGGGCCGAGGAGGAGATCCGCCTGGCCATTGTAGGCAGGCCCAACGTGGGGAAAAGCTCCCTGGTAAACGCCCTCCTGGGCGAGGAAAGGGTGGCCGTGAGCCCCGTTCCTGGCACCACCCGCGATGTGGTGGATACGCCCGTAGAGTTCGAGGGGAGGCGGATACTGCTTCTAGATACCGCGGGCATCCGGCGGCGGGGCAGGATCGAACCGGGGCTCGAGAGGTACGCCGTGCTCAGGGCTCAGAGGGCTCTGGAGCGTGCCCATATGGCCTTGCTAATGGTGGACGCCGGCGAGGGCGTGGTGGCCCAGGACGCCCATATCGCCGGCTACGTCCTCGAGGCCCACTGCAGCGTCATCGTTCTGCTGAACAAGTGGGACCTGGTCCCGAAAGACCAGCGCACCGATCGGCTGAGACAGGCCCAGGAGACCCTATACTTTTTGTCCTTCGCGCCATTCCTGCCTGTATCTGCCAAGACGGGCTACCACGTGGGCCGCATTTTGCCCCTGGTGGTCCAGGTCTACGACGAGCGCAGGAGGCGGGTCCCCACCGCCGAGCTGAACCATCTCCTCAGGGAAGCCCTGCAGAGACATGCTCCGCCCACCAAGCCGGGCAAGTGGGTCAAGTTCTACTATGCGGCGCAGGTAGAGGTCGATCCGCCCACCTTCGTGTTCTTTGTGAACGATCCGGAGCTGGTCCACTTCAGCTACGTGCGGTATTTGGAGAACCAGATCAGGGAGCGCTACGGCTTCATGGGTACGCCGCTCAAGTTGGTGCTCAAACCGAGGCGGGAGAAGGAAGGATGAACTGGCCCTTGTGGGCGGTGGGTGCCCTGGGCGCCTACCTGTTGGGCTCCATACCCTGGGCCTACATCGTGACCCGATTGGCCCGCGGAGTCGACATAAGGCAGGTGGGCAGCGGCAACGTGGGCACTGCCAACGTGGTGCGGGTGGTGGGATGGCCGGCCGGCCTTTTGGTGCTGGTGTTGGACGTGCTGAAGGGCACGGGGGCCGTGGTGCTGGCCAGGGTGCTGGGGCTGGGGCCGGAGGCGCAGGCCCTGTTCGGCTTCCTTGCCGCCGTGGGCCACAGCTGGCCGACGCTGTTGAGGTTCAGGGGCGGTAAGGCAGTTGCCGTCTCCCTGGGCGCGTTCTTCGCCATGGACCCCAGCGGGGCCTTCGCGGCCCTGGCCGTGGCCGGGGCCGTACTGGTGGTGACCCGGTATTTCTCTGCGGCCTCTCTGGCAGGCACGGGCGCCGGGCTGGGCTGGATGCTCGTTAACGCGGCCCTTGGCAAGGTGCCGGCGGCCTACGCAGGGTTTGCCGTGGCTGTCGCCGTGCTTATCTTCTACCGGCACATCCCCAACCTTCGGAGGCTTCGGGACGGCACCGAGCGCAGGGTGCGCTGGCCCGGGGCTCAGTCCTCGTAGCCGTTCGGGTGGCTGAGGTGCCAGCGCCAGGCGCTCTCGATGATCTCCTCGAGGGATGGGTGCAGCGGCTGCCAACCCAGCTCCCGCGCGATCTTAGCTGAACTGGCCACCAGGACGGGCGGGTCCCCTGGCCTCCTGGGGGCCTCCACCGTGGGCACCGGCCGGCCCGTCACCGCTCGGACCGCGTCGACCACCTGCCGCACCGAGAAGCCAGTTCCGTTCCCTAGGTTGTATACGGCGCTCGAAGGTGTCCGGAGGGCCAGCAGGTGGGCCCTGGCCAGGTCCTCTACGTGGATGAAATCCCTGATGCAGGTGCCGTCGGGGGTGGGGTAGTCGGTGCCGAAGATCTTCAGATGGGGAAGTCTCCCCTGGGCTACCTGCAGGGCCAGGGGAATGAGGTGGGTCTCGGGCCTGTGGTCCTCGCCGTAGCGGGCGCTGGCTCCCGCAGCGTTGAAGTACCGCAGGCTCACCACCACCATCCCGTACAAGTTGCCAAACCAGCGCATCATCCGTTCGAAGGCCAGCTTGCTTTCCCCATACGGGTTGTTCGGGAGGGTCGGAGCTTCCTCGGGGATGGGCACCTGCTCGGGCTGGCCGTAGGTGGCCGCAGTGGAAGAGAATATGAAGCGCTGCACCCCTGCTTGCGCGCAGGCCTCCAGCAGATTCAAGCCGTAGCAGACGTTGTTGCGGAAGTAGAGGTCCGGATGCGCCATGGACTCTGCCACCAGGCTGAGAGCTGCGAAGTGCATCGCGGCCTCGGGCTGGGCCTGTTCCACGGCCCTGGCTATAGCAGCCCTATCGGCCAGGTCGCCTTGGATCAGCTGGGCGCCGGGATGTACGGCGTCCCTGTGGCCCCTGGAGAGATTGTCGAAAACCCACACTCGGTGTCCGGCCTCCACCAGCTGCTCGACAACCACGCTACCGATGTATCCGGCACCGCCCGTCACCAACACCCTCATGTCGAGCACAACCTCCCAAGCCTTGAAGCGGTCAATTATCCCACAGCTTGAAAGGCTTCCCGGCCACCTGCCGACCGCAGCGCTGCCGGATTTTCCGCCGAGACCTGCTCAGAGGCGATCCTAACCCTTTCACGGCGCCGTTCACCATGTGTACCTAAGACCTGAGGGCCACTGTACTCGAGGGCCAGAAGAGGGCAGGCGGGCAGAGCTGGGCGAGTGTCTCGGCGGCTGCAAGTAGCCCGCCGGCGTCCCCCCAACAGGGCTTGCGGCCTCGCCGTGCCAAGCTTATAGGGTGCAGCCTGGAGCTTCCCTACAGGCGGGGGCCGTCCGCATAGGAAGGCAGGTGGCGCTTTCCCACCGTGGAAGCCGTACCCTGGAGTGTTTCGTCCGGTGAGCGCTGGTGTCGCGGCCCTAGCGACGTATGATCTATGTGGGCCCGCAAGATGCTGGGAGGGCGAGAACCTCGGACCCGTGCCAGATGCAAAGGCCACCAAGGTGACTTAGGGCTGAATTTAAACCACGGTCTGCCGCTCCAAACTAGGGTGCTCCGGCTGGTTGGCGGTCAAGATCTGCCCGAGCCGATGGATGCCAGCGTCTGCCGGTGGGTCCCTTGGCACTACTCTGCCCCAGGGTCTCCAGCGATGGAACACGCCAGCCCATGAAAACTAGAAAGCCATGCCACCGGGCGTGCTCGGCTGGAGAGGCCTTGCCCCGATCGTTATAATGTCGGGATGGCCGAAGCCTTCCCGCGGCGCCGGTAGCTAGGAAAGTCGGTTGGGAGGATCGGCTTTGCGCGGCAGGCGTGGAGGCTGGGCCGACCCACCGCCATCGGTCTGCCGCCGCAGGCCGGTTGGCCTCGCGCTGTTCAGCGGGACACAGGGCGCTGAGGTGTGAAGTTGACGACTTCCTTTGCCATCGAGACTTTCGGGCTGACGAAGTACTACGGCCGCTCGCGCGGGATCGTGGATGTCACCGTCAGCGTGAAGAAGGGGGAGATCTTCGGCTTCCTGGGGCCGAACGGAGCTGGGAAGACCACGACCATACGCCTGCTCCTGGACCTTATCCGTCCCACCCAGGGCCGGGCGCGCGTCCTGGGTCTGGATCCGCGGAGGGACGGTGTTGAGGTGCGGCGGCGGGTGGGATACCTCCCCGGCGAGCTGGCGCTCTATCCGCACCTGACCGGGCGCCAGCTGGTGGAGTATTCGGCTTACCTTCGCGGCCGCGTGCCGCGTTCAGAGGTCGACCGACTGGTCGATCGGCTGGAAGCGGACCTGGATCGGCCTATCCGGAGCCTCTCCCACGGAAGCCGCCAGAAGATCGGCCTGGTCTTGGCAATGATGCACCGCCCCGAACTGCTCATTTTGGACGAACCGACCACGGGCCTGGACCCACTTATGCAGAGAGTCCTCTACGACCTTCTCGAGGAGGTCAGGGGCGAGGGCCGCACCGTCTTCTTTTCATCGCACATCCTGCCCGAAGTGGAGCGCCTATGCGACCGGGTCGGCATCCTGCGGGAGGGGCAGCTTGTCGCCGTCGAGACAGTCTCGGCCCTCAAGGCGCGGGCCCTGCGCCGCATGGACTTGGTCTTCGACCGTCCCGTCGACCCCCGGCCCTTCCGCTCCGTCCCTGGTGTCATGCAAGCGACTTTGCACGGCGAAACGCTCCACGTCGCGGTGCAGGGAAGTCTGGACCCGCTCATAAAGCTGGCGGCCCAGCATGCGCTCGTGGACATCGTGACCTACGAGCCCAGCTTGGAAGAGGTGTTCCTGGCACTTTACAAAGGTGGGGAGGGCGATGCTGCGTAGCGTCTTTGTGAAAACCATGTACGATGAACGCAAGGCTGTTTTTGGCTGGAGCCTGGGGCTGGGCGGTCTGGGGCTGCTCGTGATATTTTTCTACCCATCCGTCAAAGAGGCGGGAGCCTACTACGACCAGATACTGCAGTCGATACCCCGCGAGTATCTGGCTTTCCTGGGGAACATCACCTCCTTCACCAGCATCGACGGCTACATGACCGCCAACCTGCTCGTCTACCTGCCGTTGGTGCTGGCTATCTACGCCATCGGGCTGGCGGTGAGGCTGGTGGCCGGGGAGATCGAGGCGGGCACGATGGACCTACTGTTGGCCCATCCCCTGCCGCGCTGGCGGGTTGTGCTCGAAAAATATGCGGCCATGGCGGTGGCGCTCTTTGCCGTGTGCCTCATCTTCGGCGCATCGCTTCTCGCGGGCGGCCTGGCCATCCGCCCTCACACTCCCAATCTCCCTGTCGTGCGCTGGCTGCTGGCTGGGCTGAACGTCTTCCCTCTTACGCTATTCTTTGGGTCGGTCTCCTTTGCCCTGGCCTGCGCCTTCCGCGGGCGAGCGCCGGCTGCGGCCACCGGGACGGCCATTGCCGTGGGGAGCTTCGTGTTCAACGGCCTGGTCGCTCTCTCCGATCAGCTTCGGCCCCTGGAGAACTGGACGATCTACCGCTGGTACACGGCCAGCCAGCCCCTCAGCACCGGCATCCTCGCGGAGCACGTGCTGATCCTGCTCGGCCTGTCCGTCCTTTTCCTGACCGTCGGCATCCTGGGCTTCCAACGTCGGGACATTGTCCCCTGAAGGGTCCTGCGCCTGCCGCGCCAGGGCCGTCGTCTAGGACGCCCGGGCCTGAGCCGTCGGGCCTGCACCCAGGATCGATGCGGTGAGCCGCAGACAACGGAGAGGCCCGACGGGTTTGGTCGCGCACAGCCAGCGAGGCGGCTGGAGGGCCAGCGGCCTTCGTGGGGCTCGGCGTGATTTGGGCGACGGCCCTCGAAGGTCCGGCGGCAATTCTGCGGCCTGCTTCCCAGGGCCGTTGCTCTACAAAACACACCTTTGCAGCCTTTGGCCGATGCCGGCTGAGCTGTCCCCTCCCCTGGGCGCGGAAAGGGGAGCATTCCCACGGCTACTTACGGGGTCATTCCAACGCACCGCCCGGGTCCTGGGGCGGGGCCCGAGAGCCTGGGCCTGAACAGGCCGCCCCACCGGGCCCGGGGAGCGCTTCCGCATCGTTGGGACTGGGTTCGGGCGCGTGCCCGTCCAGCGCCGCGTAGACCGAGCACCGCCGGGCTTGGGAGAAGTGCCGCCAATGGAGGGCGGCTTCAGGCGCGCTCGGCCCAGGGCCGTAGGGAACGGATCACGGCGTGGGGACGGCCAGCCAACGGTCGGCGCCATCGGACAGGCCTTCCATCATGAGCCTAGCTAGGGGTCACAGCGCACCCAGTTGGACAGCAGTGCTGAGGTCGTGGGCATAGGCGGATAGGGGCAAATAGGAGGCAATTAT
>FWWL01006988.1_pt1 | contig 15799 bp, 14 predicted proteins | sample 2228331 | NCBI WGS metagenome assembly FWWL01 (sample SAMEA103939775, study PRJEB20133) | metagenome
CCAAGGATGATACTCACCTGGAAAACTCTAAGAACTCCCTTGTCCATAAGTGGATAGATGGTCTCTATGTGTCCAAGGTCAAAGCATTCGCACTCCGGCTTTGTTCCTACCTTTACCATGTTCTCAATGAAATATTCTATGTCCCATATTGAATTTATGAACTCAAATGCAAAGACCCAATTTTTCCTCTTTGGTGAGTATTTTGCGTAGTTCATTGTTCCCATGTTAAGTGCTGCTATATCTGGTTTAAGTTCAATGACATGGGCTATTCTCTGTTCTCTTGGAAGTCCGACTGCTCCTGTTGATAGATTTATTATCATCTCAGGGACTTCTGCTTTTATCGCGTCCACGATATTTTTGAAATCTTCTACGAGATAAGATGGTGTTCCATCTGGGCGTCTTGCATGTATGTGCACGACTGTGCATCCAGCTTCAAATGCTCTTTTTGCCTCCAGCGCATACTCTTCGGGTGTATATGGTATGTATGGACACTGCGTCCTATTTGCCACAGCACCTGATAAGGCACACGTTATTATAACTTTATCTTTCAAATCCATAATTCATTACCTCCTTCATCTATAAATACTACAATAAGAAAAACAGCTTCATTTTTACAGAATTTTTTGAATGCTCGTTCAAAATTATGAAACACCAATGGAAGGCAAAAGTGTAGGGCGTGGTTCGGGGGAGGAGTGGTTCTGGGTAAGAGTTGGTAAATAATACTTATCATGAGGGCTGACCAGAAGCTCAAGGACTTTTGTGCTGGTAAATTTTATTGGTTCAAGTTAGCGGTAAGAGGATATGTTATGTCGTTTGAAAATTATTCATCTCCTTTCAGATAAATTTTAAATGGGAGATAATTATTTATTATTAAGTAAGTAATGATAAATTCAGAAAAAAGGAAATTAATAAGAGAAGCAAAATCACAAATTCCATCAGTTGATAAGATTCTTATTGAAACGCTTGAAAGACTTAACCTGAGTCCAAATCAGATTAGGAAAAATTTTTCTCAATGTATTGTTTCAGTAGATGAGACTGCAACAGGGGTATATAAAAATTATGAGAGAGTAGCTCTTTTTAGGTTGGCGGAGGAGTGGTTAGAAATGCAAGAGTATAAAATAAAATCGAAATTAGCCCCACTTCTATCAGTGGGAAAGGTTCAAAAAGGAGGCAAGTAAACTTTTTACAGAATTCGGCATGATAGTCCAAGAACTTGAGAAAGATTTAGGGAATATGAGGAAGGCAAGAGGAGGAAAAACATTTGAGAAAGCGATTCAAGTATTGTTAGAAAAAATCGGCATTCATTCCGAAAGACCGAAAATCCAAGAAAAGAAACTTATTTACCTCCATCTAAAGCAGATGAGATTGGAGAAATGGGGCTAATAGCCTTTATAAGGGATGAGTTAAAGGATTCAAATGAATTAAGGATTCAAATGAATTAAGGGATAAAAGCTGGATTAGGAGATTAAGCAGCCTTCCGGAGGAAATGAGATGAAGCAGATTGATATGTTTGTGAAGACCTCTAAACTATCTGAAGAGCCCTTGCCATATAAGAGGGTAAGGAGAGAGGATTTTGATTTCAAAGGAGTTTTGGCATCATCTTATGTTTACAACATCCATCCTTATCCTGCAATGTTCCATTTTATGCTCGTGAGAAAACTTATAGCAGAGTATTCAAATCCCAACGATACTATATTGGACCCATTTATGGGTTCAGGTGTGGTTTGTGTTGAAAGTATTATCTCCGGAAGGAGATTTATTGGCTATGATATTAACCCCCTTGCTGTTCTTATTACAAAGGTGAGAGCTACAATTTTGAATTATCAAGAGGCTAATAAAGCAATTGAAAGGACTGTGAAAAGGACTGAGGTAGTCAAGGCAAAGATTCCAAAATTTAATAATATTGACTATTGGTTTACAGGGGATGTAAAAGAAAAATTGGCAGCACTTTTGCAATCCATTCGTCAAGAAAGAGATAAGGAGATAAGGGACTTCCTCAAAGTTGCCTTTTCAGAAACAGTGAGGAGGGTGTCAAATGCAGAATTTAATGAGTTTAAACTCGTGCGAAAAAAGGATTTGAAGAGTGAGAGCAATGTATTTGAGGTCTTTAGAACAATAGCTATAAGAAATCTAAAGCATCTTAAGCTCTTTTATGATATGTATCCTCAAAAAGCTTCATTTGAAATAAAAACCATCGATATATCTAAGGGTATACCGCTCCCAGATAAATGCGTTGATTTAGTAATCACATCTCCACCATATGGGGACTCAAGAACCACCGTTGCCTACGGACAGTTTTCAAGGTTATCGCTCCACTGGCTTGGATTAGAAGAAAGGGTTGATAAAGAATCATTAGGTAGCAAACGAAGAAGAATAGAGGAAGGGTTGCCATCCAAAGTCCTTTATGAATACCTGAGTAGGATTTCTTCACAGGATGAAAAAAGGGCGGAAGAGGTATTCTCATTTTATTATGACTTGAATAAGGCAATAAAAGAGATTGCGAGAGTAGTTAAGCCAAACGGAAGGGTTTGCTTCGTTGTAGGAAACAGACGAGTAAAGGGTTTAGAACTTCCCACCGATAAAATATCGGCCGACCTCTTCCAATTTCTTGGTTTTGAGCATGAGGTCACTTATCTGAGAGAGATATCTAACAAAAGGATGCCCATTGAGAATTCGCCATCAAATATCCCTGGTATGAAAGATACCACAATGAGATATGAATACATTGTGATTCTGAAAAATAAGAATAGTTGAGTTTCTAAATGCCTAAAATTTTAAGAATTTTCTCACTACATTATCTGGCTTTAACCAAGAGCAAGGAGGGGGTAGGATGTAGTTAATGTTATTCAAATTCAAAGAGTTAAAATTTCATTTAAGGGAAAAAGATAAAATTTTCTTTCCTCTGGACCAAATTTTCTCTGCTTTAGGAAAAATTTATGCAATTTTCTTGACTATTAAAAGTGGAAAATTTAGGTGTCAGATATCTAAAAAAAATAATAAGGTTGATAACTTCTGAAAAAAAATAAAAAGTGTTTTCCCTGAAAAATTTAAAGATGTGGAGAAGCTGTGGGGAGGAGTTTTTTCTTCCGAAGGTCCTGAGTTTGAGTTCAGGAGTTTTCTTGATTCTTTCAGTTTTGACCGTAGGATCGCTCGTGAGGACTATGACATCACACTTGTGCATGCATGGGCATTAAAGAAGATCGGAAAGATCACAGCAGAAGGACTTAAAAAAATACTTTCAAAAAGGGAAGAAATACTTCAAAAAATTTCTGCTTTAAAGGGGGATGAATTTGAAGATGTTCATTCTGCAATAGAATTCTTCATTTCGAAAGAGGTGGGAAAAGATGTGGGATTTAACCTGCGTCTTGGTAGGTCAAGAAATGATGAGGTTATAACTGCGCTTTATCTTTGGGTTCTGCGAAGCTCCCAGAGAATGTGTGAATATATTGATAAGCTTGGAAAATCAATGAATTTTTCAGCGGAAAAAAACTTCGGTTTTATAATACCTTTTTTCACTCACACACGGCAAGCTCAACCGGTTCTCTTATCTCACCTTATATTATCTTACATCGAAAGTTTCTTGAGAAATATTGAAAGATTTCAAAATGTGCTTGAAAGATTTGATGTCTGCCATCTTGGTAGTGGGGCGGGTGTAGGAACCTCTGTCCCTCTTGATGTCAGAAAAATGGCGAGTATTCTGGGTTTTTCAAAAATATCTCAAAATAGTATAGATTCAACGGGAAGACGAGATGTGATTGCAGAACTCTTATTTGTCTTCTCATCTCTATCTATATTATTTTCAAAGGTTGCGGAAGACCTAATTTTCCTCTCAGCAGAAGGAAACGATTTTGTTCATCTTGATGAAAGAATATGCACAGGCTCAAGTATGATGCCTCAGAAGAAAAATCCAGATACACTTGAACTTATAAGAGGTAAAGCATCATTTTTTACAGGAGCTCTCATTTCTTTACTTATGCTCGAAAAAGGGCTTCTATCCGGATATTCAAAAGACCTACAAGAGGATAAAAAGATACTCTTTTTGGTTTGGGATGAAATTGAAAAGCTTCTTATTGCTATGAAGCATGTATTTGAAAACTTCTGTGGGATTGATAGAAGTGAAAATAGAATTAGGTTTTATACTCTGGCTACGGATATTGCGGAGAAAATTGCTTTATTGGGAGAAATGAGCTACAGGGAGGCGCACAGAAAGGTGGGGGAATTTATAAAAGAGCGAGAGAATCTGGAAGCAAACGATGAGCTGGCAATAGCAGAGTTTTTCAAAGCTTTGGGGGTGGGTGTAAAAGAGGGCACGAAAGGAAAAATAAAAGTAAAAGAACAAGTAAAGGAAATTTTCAGATCATCGCTCCGGACGAAAAGAACTCCGCAGAGCACAAATCCAAAATATGTGATGAGCATGATAAGAACGACCCAAAGGAGGTTAAAAAAAATAATAGGAGATCTGAGAAAATTTCTCGCAAGGTTTTCCGAAGAAAATTTCATTAAAAGATTGAATGAGAATATCAGAGATTGACTTTATGGGTAAATTCAAAAACTTTCTTATTGTGCGCACAGATAAAGTGGGAGATTTTATCCTTTCTCTCCCCGTAGCTCGTTTTCTCAAATCAAACGAGGTTCATAATGTCATGTTTCTTGTGAGGAGAGGTATTGGCGAGATAGCACGTAGAAACCCATTCATAGATGAATTTTTTGAGGTTGATGTGTTTGGAGAAAGGGGAGAAATAAAACCGCATAGCTTTATTAGTGTTTACGATTTTGTTAGGAAGGCTGATATATCTTTTTGTCTTTTTCCGAGATTTTCCGTTGCTTTACTTATGAGGATGGCGGGTGTTCTTTCAGTTGGAACTTCAAGAAGAATATTCTCTCCACTTTTTGATGTTCGTGTGGATATATCAAGAAAAAAGGGAGAGCATCACGAGGCCTACTACAATCTCCTTTTGCTGTCGCCTTTTTTATCAATACCACCCGAAGTTGAGATTCATTCATCTTTGAAACCATACATTCATGTGCATGATGATGAAATATCTTATGTGAAAAGAAAATTTTCTCTTCCAGATGATTTTATCATCTTCCATCCTTTCTCAGGTGGTTCTTCTCCTACATTGCCACTGAGTTTTTGGGTCGCTGTTGCGGAAAATCTGAGGAAAGCGTTTAGGGTTGAGATTGTGTGGGTCGGTAAATTTTTTTCTTCATCTGATTTTAGTTTTCTGCCCGGTATATCTATTGTCAATCGCACGACACTGAGTGAACTTATTTCTGTCATTTGTGCAAGTCGCGGAATTTTTTCGACCTCGTCAGGACCAATTCATATAGCATCCGCGTGCGGAAGACCTACCGCTGGACTTTACCTCAGACGTGATGAGAGAAGATGGAAACCTCTCGGAAAATCCCTCATATTCTATATTGATGGACCACTTGACCCATATAACGTATCCCAAAGAATTGGAAACTTCTTTGAACTTTAATGATATTAGTTTTTTTGATGGTATAAACTTTACTTTGCAGGTGCATTTGATTCAGAGTAAATTAAGCGGAATAACTTAAGTGTTTTCCCATCTTTATGCAGGTTGTGCACACATTTACTCTCTTTTTCTTACCATCTAATATAGCTCTTACTCTTTTTATATTTGGCTTGAATTTTCTCTGAGTCCTATTCCCTGCGTGGGAAACATTGTGCCCGAAAGATGTAGTTTTACCGCAAAAGTAGCAGCGAGCCATAGAAAATTTTTAATTATACAAATATAGTTAATTGATTTTTTCCGCTTTTCTTGGAATTATAAAGGGCATCGTCTGCGTTTTTTATAAGTTCTTCTAAAGTTCTTGTTTTTTTTGAGGGGAAGAAAGTAGCACCTGCAGATATCGTGAAATTCATGACTATGTTGCCATCCTTGACGGGGGATTTCTGAATTGTTTCTCTTACCCTTTCGTAAAAAGATTTGATGCCGTCTGATCTTGTTTCCGGCATCATAACTAAAAATTCGTCTCCACCAAATCTGAATATCTGGTCATAATCCCTTTTTACATTTTTTATTCTTGATACAAGTTCGCACAGTATCCTATCTCCTACTGTGTGACCATAGGTATCATTTATATTTTTGAAATTGTCTATATCAAAAATCACGACAGAAAGAGTAGAGCCATTTCTCAGGGCACGAGAATACTCTATTTTGAGCACCTCGTTCATATGCCTTCGGTTATAAGCTCCTGTAAGTGGGTCTATGATGGACATCTGGTATAGAGCTTCGGTCGAGCTCAGGAGACTCTCATATGTCCTTTTGAGAGTTATATGTATCTTCGTGCGGGCTACGATCTCCTTTTCAAAATCTTCAATGGTTATCTCTCTTGATGATTTAAATACAAAATCTTTCGCGCCTATTTCGAGCGCCTCTAACTTGACCCCCGGCGCTGTCCCTGTTATTGTTATTATTGGAATTATATTTATAAGAAAATACGTTTTCATATCACCCCTCGCTTTATACTCTTTTTTCATGTTGTTCACTGCTTTTATAAACTTAAGACCATCCATATTCCGCATCTGAACATCGCAGATGACTATATCCAAGTTCACCATGAACTTTGTAAACTTATTTATACCCTCTATTCCATCTTCTGCCTCAATTATGTCCTCAAGATCAAATATGTCGTGTTTTGTGAGAATATCTATTATGTTCAATCTTGTGAACTTCGAATCATCTATAACAAGGCATTTCCTCCCTTTTGCCTTTAAATTCTCTTCTATGGAAAGTATTTTCTCATATATGGAAGATTCATAACCTTTTTCTATATCTGTCCACATATTTTCGGATTCAACATCATAAGATTTAACTTCTTGTTGAAAACTATCTTGCTTTTCTGTAATGTTTTCATACACTACTACCTTATCTTTTTCCCACCCATTTTCCAGCCGCTCTTTCTTCTCACCCCACTCTTTTTCTGTCTCCATGTCGCTATCAAAGTTCACAATATCATTCTCTCTCTTATTGTTGCCATCATATTTCGTTTCCGATCCCACTTTATTTCCCCCCTCATTTGTTCGAGCCCCGTCATGTAAGCAAAGATAACACCTATGAAACCCCGTCAAGTTATGCAAACTGTAAGAAAAACACCCGACCCCGTAACGACCCCGTAAACCCTGAAAATTCTATTTTTATTTAATAATAAATTTATTGTTATTTTAATCATTTTTCGTATTTCTTGTTGAATTCATTTTTATCTTTTATGATGTTCGGATTGATTTTTTCACTTTCTATATCCGTTTTTGTTGAGAAGATTACAATGATTAACTCTCAAGGTGATTTTATTATCTGGCTCGGTCATTCCTCATTTCTTATAAAGATGAACGGACTTTTCATCTACACCGACCCGATTATATATGATAATATCTCTATTGTAAAGAGAAGAACCCCTTTACCCATTTCAAAGGATAACCTACCATCTCCTGACATAATTTTGATAAGCCACAACCACTATGACCATATGGATTTGCCATCTTTGCGCTTCCTATCGAGTAAAGCATCATCTGCCGGGAAAATGCCAGTCGTTATAGTTCCGAAGAATGTGTCTTACTATCTCCGGGATGAGAATTTTCGCGTCATTGAGCTTGATTGGGGTAATGAATTTTCTGTGAAGGATGTTAAGATCACATCTGTGAGGGTCAAACATTTTTCTGGTAGGTTCATATTTGATAATTATTTCAGTAAGTGGAATGGATACCTCATATCTGGTGTCGCGCGCATTTTCTTTGCGGGTGATACAGCATACATAAAACTTCCTGCTTTTGAGCCTGATATAGCTCTTATGCCGATCGGAGCGTGGAAACCAAGGTGGTTCATGAAACGCGTTCATGTTGACCCTTGTGAGGCTGTGGTTATGGCTCATGAAATGAAAGCAAAGCTTATGATACCTATGCACTTTGCAACATTCCGGCAGGGAGCCGACACTCCGGGAGAATCAATCGATTACATGAAAGAGTGTGCTGAAAAATACGGTGTGAGAATAAAAATCTTAAACATAGGAGAAGTTCTAAATCTTAATTCTCAGGAGTAAATTTATTTTGATGAAACAGAAAATTAAATCGTTATTTTTATACATCTCGGTTTTCTCCCTTGGCATATTTGTGGGGCTTTTGCTTTTTTTCCCTACAGATGTAATAAGGGATGTAATAAATAGGGTGGGAAAAGGAAAATTTGAGGTTGGGGATGTGTCTATATCATTTCCGCTGGGTGTTAAGATAGAGGATTTGGTGGTTAAACTTCTCGGTAGTAATGGCACGGATGGAGTGTTGGATGAAGACAAGTTGCGAGACGGAAATAAAGTAAGGGATGAAAGTGAGGCTTGGGACAATGTGGGAGATGGGAAGTGGGATAAGGTAGAAGACGGGAACAAGATATGGCGTGTAAAATCCCTTAGGATTTCTCCGTCTTTGATTTCTCCTTTCACAATTCTATTAGGAACTTTTTCGGCTTCAGGAAACTTAATTACATATCTTGGGAGCGATGTTGATTTTTCAATATCCCTGATAAAGCAAAAAGATATAGTTCTGCCAAGAAGAATTCGTAGTTCGGGGACACTATCTTTTGAAGATATTTCTTTGATTCTTGGTTTTCCCGGTGTTATGGTAAAGGGGAAGTCATCTTTGGATATATACCTTGACGGAAATTTGGGGGAATATCAGAACTTGTCAGGTAATATAAAAATTCACAGCGATGGGCTTACTCTAATATTGCGGAATTCACCTCGTCTTGGCCTTATGGCAGAGGGTGAGTTTAAATTTGGCAGAACCGATGTTGAGCTTGAGATTGAGAAGGGGGTTATAAGAATACTTTCCTTCAGAAGTCAAGGGGGAGACATAGAAGGTGAATTAGCAGGAGGACTCATCCTGAGGAAACCTTTCCGTGAAACTACGGTCGACCTTACTGCTAACCTGAAAACGAAAATAGAAAGTTTCCCAACAGGGAAGCTCAGAATAACCGGAACTTTTAACAAACCATCTATATCTATGTAGCTTGATATGTATAATTCTGTAAAACCAGAAAAGCATTTGTTAGACCTAAAATTTTGATACTCTATTTTTTTTATTTTATCTTTTATGTTTGATGTCGCTAAAGTTATTTTTAGGAGAAACTTTCTCAAAACTCTTTCTTTTCTGATAATTTCTGGTTTCATATCCTTTCTTGGTGGTGAGAATCGTTTTCTTGTGTCAGTAGTGCTATTTTTACTGCTTTTTTTTCTCTTTTTTGATGCGGATAGGTTGAAATTAGCAGTTATTTTGGTGTATCTTATATTATTTGGACTTTTCATTTGGTTTTCCGAGAATTTGGATTTTCCCATTCCGCGGGAGAATTTGATATTTGCCTTCCCTTTTTTTGTCATTGTTTCTTCCGTGTATTTTGCCATTGGTGAGAGGTACACGATTTCACTTTCAGGTGCTATATGTGTGCTGTTGCTTCTTTTGTTTGATCTTGATATCCTTTACTTTAAGCTTGCGTTTTTATGGTTTATTTCAATTTTCCCCGTTATTCGTCTTCTCTCGCGGGTCAGAAGGAGAATAAGTCTTTTTAAGGTTGCCGGAATATACTCTGTTTTTGGGACTCTCCTTGCACTTTTTCTGACATTATCTTATTCACTTGCATTTTCATTTTTCTTCTCATCAATTTTATCACCTTTTATATCTTTAACTATCCTATATTTTTTTGAGAGGTTTTTAGGTGTTCTTACTCCTTTTTATCTTTTTGATTTACAGGACCTTGAACATCCTCTTTTGGTTCGTCTGAGGAAGAGAGCAGCTGGCACATTCCATCATTCTCTTGTGATTGCGGATATAGCTTATATTGCTGCTAAGGAAGTTGGAGCTAACGCTGAACTTGTGCGCTGTGCAGCTCTTTATCACGATATAGGAAAGATGATAAGACCAGAATACTTTATTGAAAACATAGGAACTATGGATCGGCATCTGAAAATTTCTCCTCCGCTCAGCTCAAAGCTTGTTATAAAACATGTCGAGGATGGTGTCAGGCTTGCAAAGTCATTTTCACTACCTGAAAGGATAATTGACTTCATACGAGAGCATCACGGGACAACATCACCTGAATATTTTATAAAAGCTATTCAGAAAATGAATATAGAATTTGACGCAAAGTATCCGGGTCCAAGACCACGAAGTATTGAGACCACCATAATGATGATATGTGATTCCTGCGAGGCTGCGGTAAGGTCCTTAGAAGAATATACGGTTGACAAAATAAGTGACATGGTAGATAGGATAGTAGAACACAAACTTGAGCAAGGGCAATTTGATGAATCACCTTGCACACTCTCTCAGCTGACAAAAATTAAAGAGTCAATCAAAAAGGCTCTGATTGAGTTTTACCACCTTAGGATAAGCTATAGCGACGATAGTATTGAGAGTTATGTGCGAGCGATGAAGCAGAACAATGCAGGGGAAGATAGGAAAACATAAATACATTAGAAAATAAAAATCAGAAAAAAACAAGTTTTCCTGTTTTTTACATAAAATTAAAATATGCTTTTTGACGGGGAAAGACGGGCCATTATGTCTGATTTGAGGCAGCTCAAAATAGACGCAAAAATAATAAAGTTCTCTGACATCACATACGTTGGTATTGGGGGTGAACCTTATTCGTTTGTCTTCCCAAGAACCCTACAGGACCTTGAAAAGATAGTTGGGTATGTGACAAGCCATGATATCCCTTTTTGGGTGATAGGAAATGGCACGAAACTCCTCGTCAGAGATGGAAAAATACCAAGACTCGTTATATCTCTCAGTCGTTTTGATCTTCAGGAAGAAAAGGATAACGGAGATTCTTTTACGCTCAGGCTTGGAGCAGGTGTATCCCTACAATTCGTTGTAGCATGTGGAATAAAGAAGGGTTTCAAGGGGGTAGAAGCCCTTGCCGGAATACCAGGGTGTATCGGGGGAGCTGTGAAAATGAACGCGGGAACGAGAATTGGAAGTATTTCAGATTTTATCCAGAGTGTTCAGGTTCTTACAATCTCAAATGGAAGAACAAAATTGGAGGAAATCAAGCCGGAATTCAAATATAGATGGAGCAGTATAAAAGATAACCAGATAGTTCTATCTGCAACTTTAACTTTCAAGAAGGAAAAGCCAGTGAAGGTCAGAGATGAGGTCTCAAAATATCTGAAAAAGAGGTTTGAGACACAGCCGGTCAGCGCAAAGACTTTTGGTTGCATATTTAAGAATCCTGAAAACGGCGAGTCAGCCGGTAAAATAATAGATGAGCTTGGACTCAAAGGGTTCAGATTAACAAAAAGAGCCAGAGTATCTCCGATACATGCGAACTTCATTGAGAATGAAGGAGATGCGTGTTTTGCTGAGGTCGACGAGCTCATAAAATATGTCAAAGATAAGGTAAAACAGGAAAGAAAAATTGAGCTCGAAGAGGAGGTCGTAAGGCTTTTGGATGACAGTTAAAATAAAACAAGCTTTCACACTCCTTGAGCTTCTCATCTCAATATTTATAGTCTCAATAGGACTTGTCGCTCTGTTCGGAATTGTGGTAACCACTCTTATGTCCCGTAGCACCATAGAGGAGGGCGCAGATAGGGAGGTTACCGCGCTTTTGATTATGAATGAGATGAAAAGAGAGCTTGAAAGTATATACGCTTGCCCTCAATGCTCATTCGTGGTTGAGGAGATGGGTTTTTTCGGAAAACCATTTGATAGACTTATATTCTCAACATACTACGGGCAGGAAAAGGAAGTTGAATACAGATTTGAGCTCCCGAGGGGAGATAAAAGCAGGTCTGATACCACGGTTATGTTAAAGAGAGTTGGTAGAAGGAGCAGAAACAATGAAGTTGGTTCTGGAGGATATACACTCAAGGTCCTTGACGGAATAAAGGAATTTGATGTAAGAGTTTTCTCCGGGGGCGTGTGGCACGAGAGGCTAAATCTAAAGGGTAGTGCTCCACAGATAATAGATATAAAGATGGTCATTGAGTATGGGAGTGGGGATAGAAAAAGGGGAACTGGGAAGGTAGAAGTTGGGCGAGGAGAAACCGGGAGAGGAGATATTGGGAGGGGAGATAGAGAGATAAGACTCCTCGTTGAGCCAAGATATGAGCAAGTGATGGGGGGTAGGGGAGTATTATTAACACCGAAATAGTATGTTTAGAAAGACTGCATTTTTGTCACATTCAATATTATTCTGGTTACATTCATATAATACCATTGTGATAGCAGGGGGGAGAAGGAGAGAGAAAAAATTGATATATCTTACGGGGGGAATAGCTACTGGGAAAACCACCGTTGCGCGTATGTTTGCTGAACTTGGAGCGCATGTGATAGATGCTGATAAAATAGCGCACAAGGTGATAGAGAAGGGAAGAAAAGCATATGACCTTGTAGTGAATGAGTTTGGTGAGGGAATACTTGACGAAAGTGGAGAGATAGACAGAAGAAAGCTTGGCTCAATAGTCTTTGGTGACAAGGAGAAACTACACAGACTTGAAAGCATAATTCATCCTGAGGTTATATCTGAGATGGCTCGTGAGGTTGCGGAAAGCCATTCCGATCTCATCGTGATAGAAATTCCTCTTATTTTTGAGAAGGGACTTGACCTTCACCCGACAGTTTTGGTCTATGCGCCAAGACATATCCAGATAGAAAGGTTGAAAAAAAGGGATGCACTTGCTGATAAGGAAATTATTGAGCGCCTTAATTCCCAGATTGATATAGAACTAAAAAGGAAAATGGCGGACTATGTTATAGACAATTCCGGTGAAATTGAGAAAACTTGGGAGCAGGTAAAAGAGGTTTTCAAAGAGATTTTAGAGGTAAAATAAATTTTTTAATTTTTCATTCAAATTTTTTAAATTTTTTATTGTGCCATATGCGGTCTCAAAAGACGGTCTGAAAATACACTATGAGATTGTCGGCAAGGGAAAAGAAAAGAGCCAGGATATACCAATTTTTTTTATAATGGGACTTGGTATGGATATGCGTGGATGGATGTTTCAGGTTCCTCACTTTTCTGAAAAATATAGGGTTTTCCTTGTGGATAACAGGGGTATAGGTAAGAGCGATGTGCCGGATGATTTTTTTACAACTGATGATATGGCTGATGATATATATGAGATTATGAGACGTGAGGGGATTGAAAAAGCTCATTTTGTTGGTGCTTCAATGGGGGGAATGATACTTCAGAAGTTCGCTTCAAAGTATCCAGATAATGTTGAGAAACTCGTTTTGGCATGCACACTTGCAAAACTCGATGAACATGAGAAGGAAATCATGAGGCAGGGTCTAAAATTTATAAAGGATATAGAAGTTGATAAGATAGATGAAGATTTTGTGAGAAAATACATAGATACACTCTTTGATACCGACCCTGAGAAGATACTTAGGTTTATATCAAAAAATATCTTTTCTCCTTCTTTTTCTCAAGAAAATCTTGATTTTATATTTCATTTTTTCAGGGATTACATAAGAGATGGTTTTAAGGTCAAGGGATTTATCAAGCAAGTTTACGCTCTTCTGAAACATGATTCATCTGAGGAACTTCCTAAAATAAAAGCCGAAACTCTGATCATAACTGGTGATAAGGATAGAATGGTTCCACCTCGAAAGTCCTATTTTTTAGCTCAGCATATGCCAAACTCTATTTTAAAGGTAATACCAGAGGGTTCACATGCTTTCATGTTTGAGATGCACGAATGTTTTAATGCTGAGGTGGATAGCTTTCTCAGCGACAAGTAGTTAGCGTTAAGCTGTCTTATTCTGGAGAACCGTATATCTTTTGTTGACACAGCATACCAGTTAGTTATATATTTCAAAACTTTAACAACTATTTGACATAGCCAAATTACTATTGATTTCAACTTTTGATAATTTTCTTGTTCTTATTATTTTAAAATAAAAGAAGAAGTTTTATGTCCGTATTGAATGAAAAGAACGGAGAGGGTGGGATTGATGAAAAATCAGGGGAGAGCCCGGAATCAGGAAAGAGACCGGAGGAGAAATATGACCGGATGTGGGGAGAAAAATGGGAGGGTAAAGAAGAAGCATATCTTGAAAGAGCGAAGGATGTCCTCTCATGTGATGTCAGATATATGAAGGGAGTAGGTCCATCTGCAGCGCAATATCTTTACAGGAAAGGTATATTCTCCGTTGAGGACCTGATATTCTCAATCCCGAAAGCTTATGAGAACAGAGGGAACAAGAAAAGTGTTTCTGAACTTAAAGACGGTGAGAAAGTTCTTGTTATCGGGAAGATAGTGGATGCGGGAGAAATCCAGGTGAAGGCAAAATTAATGTGGAAGTTTTATATTTGGGACGGAACTGGTATTCTTGAGTGTGTTTGGTTCAGAAAAATTCAATATCTTGATTCATTTTCTGTTGGGGATGAAGTTGCTGTTTTTGGTGAGGTCAGGTTTTTCCGGGGAAAACCTCAGATGTATCATCCAAAGATGGTGAAGGCGGAAAAAGCTCAGTCTATCAAGGTGGGAAAAATAGTTCCTGTTTATATGGTATCAGATGGTGTTGATTCGTCCATAACTGCGGCAACTATAAGGAAGATCCTTGAAAATGTGAAAGATTATGTTTTCTCTTTTGTGCCCCCGAGCCTTCAGAAAAAACTCGGCCTTATGCCTCTTCGGGATGCTGTTCTGAAGGTTCATGCTCCTGATAAATATGCGTCCGGAATGGAGGAGATCGAGCTTGCCAAAAAAAGAATTATCTTTGAGGAGCTGTTCAGAACACAGCTTTCACTTTTTATGAAGAGAAAAATTGTCAAGGATAAGCAAGCTATAGGAATTTTTGTCAGCCAATCCCTGCTCAACTTCTTTTTTTCAAGTTTACCTTTCAATCTAACAGGAGCTCAGATGAGGGCGATAGAGGAGATAAGGCGTGACCTTGTAGGACCACAGCCCATGTATCGCCTTCTTCAAGGTGATGTAGGTTCCGGTAAAACCGTTGTTGCATTCTCCGCTTGTCTTATGGTTGCATCAGCAGGATTTCAGTGTGCTGTGATGTCTCCGACCGAGATACTCGCAAACCAGCTATACAGGAACTTTCTCAGTTTCGGTAATAAGCTTGGGCTGAGAATCCAACTCATAACAGGAAGCACAAAAAGATCAGATAGAAGAGAGATTTATGAAGGTGTCGCAGAAGGAAAGATAAATATTCTTGTGGGTACTCATGCTCTCATATACGATGATGATTTGAAGTTCAAAAATCTTGCTCTATGCGTCATAGATGAACAGCACAGGTTCGGAGTGCTTCAGCGGCTCTCCCTTGTGAACGCAGAAAAAAAATATTCACCGCACATACTCGTTATGACCGCAACACCGATACCAAGAACTGTTGCGCTAACTGTCTGGGGAGATCTGGACATTTCTGTTCTTGATGAGTTCCCGCCGGGCAAAAAAACGGTCAGGACCTATGTTTTTTACGAGAACCAAAGATACTACATATGGTCGGAGATGGAAAAAGAACTGAGAAGGGGTGGAAAGATATTTGTGGTTTACCCTTTGCTCAAGGATTCTGAAAAGCTTGATATACCATCTGCGGAGGGTATGTTCCGTGTTCTGAGTGAAAAATTTGAGAGTTGGGGTGTTGGACTCATACACGGAAAGATGCCTGGTGAAAAAAAGGCAGAGGTCATAAGGGATTTTACAGAAAACAAAATAAGGGTTCTTGTTTCAACGACTGTTATAGAGGTCGGAATAGATGTTCCGGACGCTTCTATGATAGTTATAGAACATGCTGAGAGATTTGGACTCTCGCAACTACATCAGA
>FWWL01006989.1_pt1 | contig 15798 bp, 10 predicted proteins | sample 2228331 | NCBI WGS metagenome assembly FWWL01 (sample SAMEA103939775, study PRJEB20133) | metagenome
ACGACAAGCTGGGCCGGACGCCCCCGCAGCACCAAAGCCAGCGCCTCCGGGGCCTCACTTGGCCACGCCACTGCCGACTGCACGGCCACCATGCGGATCGGCTCCCCGAGCCACTCGACCTGGCACGCCTCTTCGTCTAATTCCACGCGGACATCGCCCCTCTTGGGATTAGCAATGTTTTCTCAAAAGATGTCATTGACCGCGTGCGCTAGAGCAATGAAAAAGCATGCCTTGCTCGTCATGATTTCTCCCGACGACGGCGCTGCGACTACGGTTGGACGCGAGGAATCAATCCAAAAGAGATGACAACGCCACTGCCGCAACAACTCCGAGAGCAACTTGAGGGCCTCGTCGAGGACGTTGGGCTCGCAACACTTCGCGAGGCCTCTCGGCGACTCGCTGCGGCTTATGCGCAAGGGCGGGCGCCTGCCGCGCTGGATCGGCCTGCGGCTTTGGCCTATGCTGCCATGCGTCTGCCTGGAACGCTTAGCGCCCTCACTCACGTCCTCGGTCAAGTTTCGACGGCTCTTGCGCCCAGCGAGCCGCTCTCGCTCCTGGATCTTTGCGCTGGTCCCGGCACGGCGGTCTTGGCATGCGCTATGGCAGGCATTCGCCTAAAAGAAGCGGTTTGCGTCGACCGCGAGCCGGCCATGATCGAGCTCGGGCGGCAACTCACGCAAATGTTCGGCGCGCAAGGCGCAAGCGTCCACTGGGAATGCGCCAATGCCACTACCTACCTCGAGAACAATGCGCGCCGCTTCGAGCTTGTGGTCGTCGGCTATGCGTTGGGAGAGCTCTCGCCCTCCGAGCGCCAAGCACTCGTCGAGCTGGCGTGGCCCGGCGTTGCCTGCGGCTTCGTCCTCGTTGAGCCGGGAACACCGGCTGGCAGCAGTCGACTTCTCGAAGTTCGCGAGAGGCTGCGGAACCGTGGTGCGCGGTTGCTTGCCCCCTGTTCGCACGAGGGGCGCTGCCCTCTCGGTGAATATCACGGCCATGCACCGCAAGGACGCGAGGCGGCCGGCGTCTGGTGTCACTTCTCCCAGCGGCTTGCTCGCAGTCGTCTTTCGCGCCTCATCGACGGCGGGGAAGCGGCCTACGAGGACGAGAAATTTGCCTACCTCGTGGCGAGTCCGATCGCTGCGCCGAAGCCACCGGCCGGGCGTTTGATCGGTCATCCGCGCCTCACGCAGGCCGGCATGTTGCTGGCCGTGTGTGGGCAGGATGGAAAGTTCAAACGTCTTCTTGTTCCCAAGCGCCAGAAGCACGCTTATCGCCTCGCCCGCAAGCTCCGTTGGGGCGACAGGGTCGCGGAAGAAATCCTCGCTGGCGCCCAGCCTTGCAGCGAATAAAGCCTCTCAAGGTCATCTAATAGCACATGAAATGGTACCGCATCATTACTATTTTGGGCGCGCGCTCTCGACTCTCGCTAGCCTCTTCGTAGTGTTGCTCATGGGCATTTGGGCGCAGGCGGGGGCCCAGAGCCCCAGTAGTTCTGAGGCCCAACCTGGCGGCCGCGAAGCCGCTCGCATCCACCAGATTGAGGAGCAGTCATCTGAAGCACTCTCTCTGCCTAACGGACACCCCACCGTCGCCAGCAACGCGCAAGGCGGGCAACCCTTCAGCGATCTTGATTCACTGTGTCCAGAGAAGCTATCGCAAGCCCTTTACGCCAGTGGCATTGAGTCCATCGCAGTCCAGAGCGAGGGCATGAACTACTCGCTCCGCACGTGGAGCGAGGTGCTCGTGGCTGGGGTCACAGGCAAGGTGCGTTACCAAAAACGCGATCCGGTCATCGTTGCTCTCTCCATGGCCTACCGCCAAAGTGAGTGGCTGGCCCAGCCGGTCATTCCCATTGAAAGTCCTCTCGTCGCTCAACTTCTCGGCCTTGATCCCAACGTCCGCCATCGTGTCAGCGTTGAGAGTCTTATGGAGCATCCCGTGGGACAGCGTTACATTATGGCCTATCTCACGGCAGGCGACTCTGCGCTCCAAGGCCTCGAGCCGAAAACGCAAAAGGCGGTTAAGAAAGTCGCCTTCCGAGTGGCCATGCTCATGAATGTACGCCACGACTTCCGCATTGTGCCCCTTGGGCTCCTCAACGGGGCCATGGCGTCCCCTTTTATAATAGAGCAACCGGCAGAGGATCCGGAAGCCGCGAAAGAAATCAGTCGCGCCCGAGTTTCCGACGAACTTGTCGCCGCGGCGGTTCGGCTTCACGGCGATTTGCGCGAAGCCATTCAATCGGGCCAAGCGAATCCCTCCACGCTGCGCCAGAGTGTGGCCGAATTCCTGGCACAGGCGCAACTTGTTGAGGGCTACCCGCCCGCGTGGAAGCGTAAGCTCGATCGCTGGTACACGACCTTTCATCCCTTCGGTCAGGCCGCGCGCGTCTATTGGGTGGCGGCCCTGAGTTTTCTGATTGTGCTTTACGCCGTTAGGCGTCGTCTTAGCCAGGGGGGAACGTCAGACGCGCCGCTCTCTGAGGCGAGCTCATCCCACGAGCCAGTTTCTGCCCCAATGCAAGGTGTGCGGGTCCTTGCGGGGCCGTCCCTTGGGGTGAGCCAGGCCTTGGCCCTGCGGGAGCTTCCTCTGTGGGCTCGCGCCTTTTATGCCCTTGGGCTGACGAGTCTCTTCCTTGCCGCCCTCGCCCTCACTTCTGGTCTGGTCGCGCGGTATTTCCTAGGTGGGCGCATCCCCGTGAGCAACATGTACGAGTCCATCACCTTTACCATGGGCTCGTTTGCCATTATCGGCGTCGTCTTTGAGTCTCTCTATCGGCGTGCCTGGATGGGGTTCGTCGTGGCCCTCGCGGGAACCTTTTGCATGACGATGGCCAATTCGATGCCCCTACACCAGCGCAAGATCGATCCCCTCGTGGCCGTCCTCAACTCAGTTTGGCTCAATTATCACGTCACTAGCCTGCTTGTGAGCTATGCCGCCTTTCTCCTGTCGTTCCTTTTTGCGTTGGCCTACTTTGCCAAGGATGTCGGCGGGTCGCGCCTCAATTTCTTACCCTCGCAGGACACCTTGGAGAAGCTCTGCTACCGCGCAGTTCTGGTGGGGTGGCCCCTCCTGACAATCGGCATTTTCCTAGGGGCCGTCTGGGCCAATACCGCTTGGGGCCGCTACTGGAGCTGGGATCCCAAAGAGACGTGGGCCTTCATCACCTGGCTCACCTACACGATTTACCTCCACCTGCGCATGGTGCGAGGCTGGCGCGGCCGTTGGAGTGTGGCCGCATCGATGATTGGCTTCGTTATGGTGCTCATCACCTATTTTGGGGTCTCTTACCTGCCCGGTCTTGCTGGTGGCCTTCACAGCTATGCCGAACCGATTGCCCGCTAGGCCTCATTGGCCGCGCAGGTTAGTGGGCGAGAGCCGCCCGTACCGCCTTTTCCATTCGCGCCGGATCTGGCTTGACGCCGGTCCACAGCTCGAACGCTTTCGCTCCCTGCCGCACAAGCATGCCAATACCATTGCGCACACGGCAGCCGCGCTCGCGCGCCTCGCGCAACAACTCGGTCTCGGCGGGCGCGTAGATGGTGTCGTAGACGAAATGTTTGGGCAGGAGCCACTGCGCAGGGACGGGAGTGCCTCCCTTGGAGGCCATTCCCACGGGGGTGGCGTTGACCACAATCTCGGCTGAGCGCACGAGCTCGCGGCAGGCGTCGCCACAAAGGCTGCTGCAGCGCACGTCCACATGCGGGAAGAAGTGGCGCAAAAGCTCGCACAAAGCTTCCGCGGTCTCTCGCCGTCGATTGCATACGACCACGCCTGCAGCGCCTCCCTGGCATGCTCCCACGGCCACGGCCCTTGCCGCACCTCCAGCGCCGATAATGCACACAATGGCCCCGCGCAGAGAAATTTCACTTTCGATGTCTTCGCGCCACCCATCGGCGTCGGTATTGTAACCCATGGCCCGCCCGTCTTCAAAGCGCACGGTGTTGACAGCGCCGATGAGCTTGGCCTCTTCGGCCAGCGAGTCGAGATGGGTCACCACCGCCTGCTTATAGGGCACCGTGACGTTGAAGCCCACTGCCCCCAGCGATTGCAATCCTCGCACGGCATCTCCCAAAGCCGTCCCGGCAACTTCCCATGCGAGATAGACGTAATCGAGTCCCAACTCGCGGAATTCGGCGTTGTGCATCGCCGGGCTCAGAGAATGTTTCACGGGATAGCCGATAATGCCCACCATTTGCGTCTTTGCGCTGATCATCATGGCTTGTCCTCTCCCTTCTTTTAGCGCGCCGGCCGGCCGACGAGCTCAGAGTTGCGTCGGAGCACCCATTCGATGAACTCGAGGGCGCCCTCTGCATCCGAGGCCGAGCTTACAAAGTGGGCGACCTGCTTGACCTCCTCATGGGCATTCGCAGGTGCGCCAGCGATCCCTACAAGCTCGAGGAAGCTGAGATCAGGCCGAGCGTCACCCATTCCTGCCATTTCGTCCGGCGCGATGCCCGTCCGCTCGCTCAGCCAGGCCAACCCCGTTCCTTTATGAAGATGACGAAAAAGAAAATGCACGCAAATTCGCGTCGTTTCGACGACAAATTCTTCCCCATAGTTCTGGGCGATGGCCAATGCTTCGGGCAGCAACTCTTCCGGCGAGTAGGGTTCGGTGACAAGGAGCGTCAGGTGGGTCACTTTGCCCGGTTCAAACATCACAGCTTCGTTGACGAGGCGTTTCTCGACCTCGTGGCGCAGCTTTTCCAGGAGCCGCTCTTCGCGCTCGCCAAAGGCTCTGTGCGTGTAGACGCCGTGGGTGCGCGGATCAAAGAGCACCGTCCCGCCTTCGCACAAGGCTGGCATCGTCCCTCCGATGGCCTGAAGAAAACACTCAACGTAGGGTTGCGGGCGGCCCGTGCAAACCGTCACGGCTGGCACGCTCGCGTCCTCCCGGGCGCGGGCATTGAGGTCGCGTAGCGCATCGAGCATCTGCGGCGAAAAGTGCGAAAAGCTCCCGCGCGAGAGGCATCCATCGATATCGAAGACAAAGAGCCGAACGGGCTTTTCCAGGAGGGAGATCGGTGCATTCATGATGTCACCTTCCGGCGGAATTTTACCACACACTCGACGTGGTGAGTGTGGGGGAAAAGGTCCACAGGCTGCGCGACTTCAGGAGCATAGCCCGCCGCCGCCAAGGTGGCCGCGTCGCGCGCCAGGGTCGTGGGGTTACACGACACGTAGACAATCAAGGGGGCTTCGAGGCCGATGAGTAGCCGCAAGGAGCGCTTGTCCATGCCACCACGCGGCGGATCGACGATGATGCGGTCGAAGTGCCGGCCCAGCGTGGTCGCCAGCGTGGGAAGAACGTCGCGCATCTCACCAGCCAAGAACGTGCAATTGGTCAAACCGTTTCGCTGAGCATTGTGGCGCGCGTCCCAAACGGCTTCGCGCACAACTTCCACGCCGATGACCTCGCGCGCCTGATCCGCGAGGTAAAGGCCGATCGACCCCGTGCCGCAGTAGGCATCGAGAACGCGCTGCGTGCCGTCGAGTTGCGCTAACTCGCGCACGGTGTCGTAGAGCAGCTTCGCGCCGGCCGAATTCGTCTGAAAGAAAGAGAATGTGGAGATGCGGTAAATCCGCTCCCCCAGTTGCTCCTCAATCCAGCCGCGCCCGAATTGCTCGCGCTTTTCTTCCATCCGCGCCACATCGCTCACGCCGCGGTTGATGCCCCAGGTCAGTCCCTGACACTGGGGGAAGCGCTCCAAAAAGCTCGAGGCCAATGCGCGGAATTCCGGCCACTTCCCTTCGTGGGTCAGGATCGCCACGAGCACCTCGCCCGTTGCCTGGCTATGGCGCATGACAAGGTGGCGGAAGAATCCTTCGTGGCTGACCGGATCATAAGCGGTGAAGCGCTCAGGGGCCGCCCGCCGCATATTCTCCAGCTCCGTGCGCAGAAACTCGACGATGGCATCGAAGAGGGGTGGCTGGATGTGGCATTCGGGAACATCGAGAACGTGGCGGAAATCGCCCGGCGTGTGAAAGCCAATGAGGAGGCGCCCGTCCGGATCGCTCCCGAAGGCCATCTCCATCTTATTGCGATAGCGCCACTGATTGGGTGAGGGGATAATCGGACGAACTTCGGGCAGGGCGATCCCAGCCAAATGCTCAAAAATCTCCCGGATCTGCTTCTCTTTTTGGTGCAATTGCTCCTCGTAGGCCAGATTCTGGAGTTTGCAGCCTCCGCATCGGCCAAAGAGAGCGCACGGCGGCTCCATGCGCGCTGGCGAGGGCTCAATGATTGTCTCCACTCGCGCTTCGGCATAATCATTTTTCACGCGCACGATGCGCGCCAGTACGCGCTCCGCCGGCAACGCCCCTTCCACAAAGATCACGAAGTTGCCCATGCGAGCGACTCCGCGTCCGCCAAATGCCAAATCGCGAACGCACAGCTCAACGCTCTCATTTTTGCGAACCGGTGGCTGTGGGGTGTCATACGAGCTCATCACAGTTTCTCGAGCATCTGCGAGAAGTGGCTCGAGGGCAACCAGAATCACCTCGCCAGGCGGCCCAAGGTGTCGAACACCGCGGCCCACGGTGAGTTTCGGAGGCGGGCCGGTAACTGCCCTTGCAATTTCCCCTGAATGAATCTTCAACCGGCGGTTGTATTTTCGCAGTCGGTTTCCTTTAGGACGGCTTGCTCGCCGAGCCAAGGCGCTTCTTTGCATTTTTCTTGATTCGCAGGGGTGCCGCTTGCCTAAGGGAACGCATGCCGTCACAGATCGGCAACAATCGTGGCGAGCCAGCTGCTCGCCCCACCTTTGGAGGTCGGTGACAAGGTGACCGAAGACAAACACGAGATGGAACAAGGCGCCGCTGAAGCGGCAGAAGAGAGCGTTCTTGAAGAAGCGACGCGCCGCGTCCGCCAGCAACAGGAAGAAGCCATCGCCCATACGATCGTTAGCGAGGAGCCGCTGCCCGAGTCCCGCCGTCTGCTTGTGATCGAGATCGATGCTGCTGCCTGGAATCAGCGCCTCGAAGAGCTCTTCCGGGAATTCCAGCGCGACGTGGCTTTGGAAGGTTTCCGCAAAGGAAAAGCCCCTTTGAAGCTCCTCCAGCGCCGGTTCATGCGCGAAGCCCAGGAGAGTTTGGCGGAAAAAGTGGTACCAGCCATTCTTCGCCACTATGCTCAAACGCGTCAGACCTCCCTCTACGGCACGCCGCGAGTCCTCGAGATCACTGGCGAGCCGGGGCAACCCGCATGCCTGAAGGTTGAAGTCGAAGTCAAGCCGCAGATCGATCCACAGGGCTATGCGGATGTCTCGGTGGAGGTTGAGGATGTTGTCATGCCGGCCGATCTCGTGGACCGCGAGCTTGAGGCGCTGCGCTACCGCAACGCTTTCTTTGAGGAAGTCGATCGGCCTGCTGAAGCCACCGACGGGGTCGTGATTGACTTCAAGGCGATCAACGCCAAAGGCCAAACCGTTGACCAAGGGACGGACGTCTTTGTCCATGCTGACAGCGATGCGCCAGTGTCCGATGAGGTCCGCCAGGCCCTCGTGGGCAAGAAAGCGGGCGACGAGTTCGAACTCGACGTCCAGTCGGCCGACGGCGCCAAGGTCAAGTACGCCATCAACGTGAAAGCAGTGAAACAGCTCCGCGTGCCCGAGCTCGACGAAGATTTTGCCAAGGACCTTGGCTACGAGAGCTTGGCAAAACTGCGCGAGGCCACCGAAGAGATGTGCCGCAAGCGCATCGAGGCTGAAAAACAGGATCGAGCCTTCGATGCCATCGTCAAGAAGCTCGCCGATGCCAACGAGTTCGAGGTCCCGCCAAGCCTTCAGGCCCAGGTCGAGCGTGATCTCATGCACCGCGACCTGCGCTTCATGTATGCGACTGGTCGCCTGCCGTGGCAATTGCGCGGTCAGACGCGTGAAGAGTATCGGCTGGCCATTGAGCGCGACGCCCATCTGCGCGTGAAGGGCTACCTGCTGCTCGATGCAATCGGCACGAAGGAAAATATCGAGGCCACCCCCGAGGACATCGAGGCAGCTCTCAAAGAGCGCGCTGAGGCCGAGGGGCGCAAACCCCTGGCCGTGCGCGCGGCTCTCGAAAAAGCCCGCCAGTGGGATGCCTTTGTCGAAGAGGTGCGTTTCGAGAAAATTCGAGAATTTCTCTTGAGTAAGGCCAAGATCAACTGGGTGCCCCCAGCCGAGCCCAAGCCGGCAGAACAGCAATAACAGCTCCCCTTCCTCGGGTCCTCCCGAGGTTTGAGAGAGTGTCCTACGAGTGCGCAAGCGCTGTGTCCCCCGAAGCACAGCGCTTCTTTTTTTGTTTGCGGGAGAGAAGCACGCTATGCCGGCGAGGGGCCCCCAGCCAGCTGGCCGCAACAGTTCTTCTCATCTTCTCCTGCTAGGACGTGCGCCATTCACGTCAGCAGTGAGCGTCACGTATTGCGGAGATCGTCGCGATATCCGTGTCGGAACGAGTCCTGGGCTAGGCCACACCCACCAAGAGCGGGCGTTTTTCCCTCGTTACAGAAAGAACCGTCGCAAGTTCTTCCAAGACACTGAGAAAACGTTGGATAAGCAAACTGCAAGCGCGGGTGGACGGAGATTTGAAAAAAGAGCGCGACTTCCAGAAACGCGGTTGACACGCTTTTGTACCCTTCACTGACTATAGTGTTCAAAGTTTCGACATCGAAACGGGGCATTTTTATCATTTAGCAAATTTGCCCCAAAAAGGAGAAGCTTTGAACCATGGGTGAATGGATAGGACGTGGTCGTAAGGCTCGTCGCGCTTACGGCTTCGATGAAATTGCCATCGTTCCTGGCACCGTCACGATTAATCCCAACGAAGTCGACACCTCCTGGGAATTAGCTGGCCGCCGCTTCGAAGTTCCCATCATTGCCGCCGCCATGGATGGCGTCGTCGACCCGAATTTTGCCATCCTTATGGGGAAGCTTGGTGGGCTTGCCATCCTCAACCTTGAAGGCGTTTGGACGCGTTACGAAGACCCCACTGACATTCTCAATGAGATTGCCTCGGCTACTCCCGAACGCGCCACCGAGCTCGTCCAGCAGCTCTACCAGCCGCCCGTACGCGAGGACCTCATTCAGCGGCGCGTCGAGCAGATACGTTCAGCTGGTGTACCGCCCGTTGTCAGTTCGATCCCTCAAAAAGCCGATCGCTATGCTGCACTGGCCGAGGAAGCGGGGTGCGAGATCTTTGTGGTCCAATCCACTGTCTGCACAGTCCGCCATGTTTCCAGCGAGTACAAAATGCTCGATTTGGCGAAGTTTATTGCGAACACTAAGATGGCCATCATGGTCGGCAACTGTGTCACCTACGAAGTGGCGCTCGAACTGATGGAGTGCAACCCCGCTGCCGTCATCATTGGGATCGGTCCAGGCGCCGCTTGCACAAGCCGCGGCGTGCTTGGCATCGGAGTGCCGCAAGTCACTGCCACAGTCGATGGGGCAGCCGCCCGCGACAAGTACTTCGTCCAGACCGGCCGCTACATTCCTATCATCACCGATGGCGGCATGACCGTCGGGGGTGACATCTGCAAGGCTTTCGCTTCGGGAGCCGATGCCGTGATCGTGGGAAGTGCTTTCGCGAAAGCCGTCGAAGCGCCAGGGAAGGGTTATCATTGGGGAATGGCCACGCCCCACCAAAATCTCCCGCGGGGCACGCGCATTCATGTGGGCACGACAGGCTCTCTCGAGGAGATTCTCTTCGGCCCGGCCCACCTCGACGATGGCTCGCAGAACCTCATGGGGGCCCTGCGAACATGCATGGGAAGCGTCGGAGCCCGGACGTTGCGCGAGCTTCAACGCGTTGAGCTTGTCATTGCCCCTGCCATCAAAACCGAGGGCAAGATTTTCCAGAAAGCCCAACGCATTGGCATGGGCAAGTAAGAGAGCCTTGCCCTATGTGTTGCGCCAGATGACAAACTTGCGGCTCGCCGGGCGCGCGTGAGCCCCGGCGAGCCACAAGGGGCGCCGCGACCCGTTCGCAGGCACGGCGGGAGCAGCGGTTTGTTTTGGAAGCGCCCGACAAGGCTGTGCCATCGTGTCAATATGTAAAAAGAAAGATTTGTTGCCATGATAGCCATCTTGGATTTTGGATCGCAGTATGCTCAGCTTATTGCTCGAAAGGTGCGTGCCCTACGCGTTTTTGCGCAGATTCTGCCCCATACGATCTCCGCGCAGGAGCTGAGCCGCTTCGAGCCCGAAGGCATTATTCTCTCAGGCGGTCCTGCGTCGGTGCGCGATCCGAATGCTCCAAGTATCGATCCGGCAATCCTTGAGCTGGGCTGCCCTGTGCTTGGCATCTGCTATGGCATGCAGCTCATGGTACATCTTTTGGGCGGGGAGGTGCGGCCGCAGGCGCACAGTGAGTACGGCCGCGCGCACCTCACGCGAATAGAGCCCCACCCCCTCTTTGAAAAAGTGCCGGTGGGCAGCGTTGTCTGGATGAGCCACAACGACGCAGCCGTGAGCTTGCCGGCTGACTGGGAAACGCTGGCGAGCACAGAAGGCTGTGCGCAGGTGGCCGTTCGGCATCGCACGCGCCCACTCTTTGGTCTTCAGTTCCACCCGGAGGTGCACCACTCTCGCCACGGCCAGCGTATCCTGCGCAATTTCGTCGTTGGCATCTGCAAGGCCAAGCGCTCGTGGCGCATGCGCGACTATATCACCCACGCCATTGAAGAGACTCGCGCCCGCCTCGCGCAAGCGCCGCCCGATGCTCGCATCGTCGGAGCTGTGAGCGGCGGCGTTGATTCGACAGTTCTCGCAACACTTATGCATCGCGCCGTGGGCGAGCGCTTTGTGCCCGTCTTCGTCGACAATGGTCTCTTGCGTAAAAATGAGGCCGTGACCGTTCGCGAGAATTTTCGGCGTCGCCTTGGCATTGAAGTCACATTCATCGATGCCTCGGAGCAATTTTTAGCAGCCCTCCGGGGTGTCACCGATCCAGAAGAGAAGCGGCGGATCATCGGGCGTATGTTCGTCGAGGTCTTCTTCCGCGAGCTCCGGCCCCACGATCTTTTGGCGCAAGGCACGCTCTACCCGGACGTCATCGAGAGCGTCAGCGTCAAAGGTCCCAGCGCAACGATCAAAACCCACCACAACCGCGTCCGCGAAATCCTCGAGCTCATGGAGCAGGGGCGGGTCGTCGAGCCCTTACGAGAGCTCTTCAAGGATGAGGTTCGCGAGCTAGGGCGCGAGCTCGGCATTCCCCACGAGATGCTCTGGCGCCAGCCTTTCCCAGGTCCCGGCCTGGCGGTGCGTGTGCTGGGCGAAGTCACACCCGAGCGACTTGCCATTTTGCGCGAAGCCGACGCCATTGTCCTCGAGGAAATCAAAGCGGCGGGCCTCTACGATCGCATTTGGCAAAGCTTTGCCGTCCTGCTGCCGGTCAAAGCGGTGGGGGTCATGGGCGATGCCCGCACCTACGCCAATGTCGTTGCGTTGCGGGCCGTGGAAAGCGTCGACGGCATGACGGCCGATTTCGTCAAGCTTCCCTGGAAGCTGCTGGCGCGCATCGCCTCGCGGATTATCAATGAGGTGGCGGGCGTCAACCGCGTCGTCTACGACGTGAGCTCCAAGCCCCCCAGCACCATCGAGTGGGAGTAGGCCCTGATGAGGGCGCCTTGAGGCGAGAAGCGTCGTTGCAATTTCCCTCACATCTCCCCTAGGTCGCGATCCATCGCTTTGTCCTAAATTCCCCCTTGTTGTCCGGTGGCAACGCCGAGCTCTCGAGGAACTACTTTTTCTCCTTGTGAACCGATGCATGAAAACGTCATGATGAAACATTCGCCACATGGAGGACGACGTTCTTCCTCTGTGGACACGGTATCAGTGGAAGAGATCGCTATATCAACTTATCATGATAATAATTATCCAGATAAGTAGCACGCAAATTACGTAGCAAGCCTACTCATCGGAGGTCGTGATGCCATGAGGAATTCGGCCATTCTCATCGCCCTTGGAGGAAATGCCATCACTCGGGAGGGTGAGGAGGGAACCGTTGAGCAGCAGTTTCGCAACACCGAGCAAACCATGCGCGAACTCGTGCGCGGTATTGAAGGCCGCTTTCAACGGGTTGTTCTGACGCACGGCAACGGCCCCCAGGTCGGTAACATCGTTTTGCGCAGCGAACTCGCCTCGTCTTACATTTATCCACTCCCGCTCGATACATGTGTTTCCGATTCTGAAGGCGGCATGGGCTACATGTTCCAGCAGGTCCTTTACAATATCTTGCACCGCAAGGGCATGGCGGAACGAGTGGTTTGCGTGCTGACTCAGGTCGTTGTCGATCGCGATGATCCTGCATGGCGAAACCCGACGAAGCCCATCGGCAAGTTCTACTCGGAACAGGAGGCGCAGCGGTTGATCGCCGAGCGTGGGTGGCAAATGCGCGAAGATGCTGGGCGGGGCTGGCGGCGGGTGGTCCCCTCTCCGCAACCGCGGGAGATCATTGAAATTGCAGCTGTGCGCGCTTTGCTGGAGGACGATTTCATTGTTATCGCTGCAGGAGGCGGTGGCATTCCTGTGGTGCGGGATGAAGAGGGGTGCCTCCATGGCGTGGAAGCAGTCATTGACAAGGATCTCGCCAGTGCGATGCTCGCTTCGCAGCTGGGAATAGGCACGCTTGTCATCCTGACGGGCGTGGAAAAGGTCGCGATCAATTACCGCAAGCCCGACCAGCGTTTCCTCGACCAGATGACGCTAAGTGAAGCGCGGCGCTATCTTGCCGAAGGACACTTTCCTCCGGGGAGCATGGGCCCCAAAATCCAGGCAGCCATCAATTTCCTCGGAAGCGGAGGAGACGTCGTCATCATCACGATTCCCGAGAAATTCACCGAAGCCCTTGAGGGGAAAACGGGGACGCGCATTCTGCCCGACAGCGCTACTGGGTAACGTAGGCGGCCATTGCAAATGTTATCACCTTAGTTGATTATCCATCCAGGCGGTGCCCACAGCTGCCACAACGGATGTCTGCCGCTCATGACGGACGCAGATCTCGAAGGTCGGCGACACGTTGTGAGCCTGATTCTCTCGCCCTTCTGCGGGCGCGCACCCCGTCATTCGTCATAGAGGACGCGATAGAGAAAAAGCCCATTCGGCGGGAGGGTCACGGCCTCGTTGGCGCGTACGCCACTCTCGAGCATGGCGCGAACAGCTGACAGCGACATTTTGCCCCGGGCGCAGTTGACCATGACGCCGGCCATGATCCGCACCATATTCTGCAGAAACGACTGGCACTTGAAGTCCAACATGATAAGGCCGTCGCCCAACACTGTGATTTCGGGCTTGTGCATGGTGAGGTGGGTCCGCACGGCCGTGCACGTTTTGGCACGAAAGGCGCGAAAATCATGATGGCCTTCGAGCAAACGCGCGACCTCCTCCATCCGGTTGAGATCGAGCCGATAGGGGACATGGGTGACGTAAGCGGCGCCCACTGCGGGGGCTATCGAGCGGTTCAAGATGAAGTAACGATACCACCGCAGCCGAGCAGATCGCCGCGCATTGAAATGGGGGGGCGCCTCCGCTGCATCCACGACGGCAATGTCGCGGGGCAGATAGGGCAGAACGCCTCGCGCGATGGCTTTGATAGGCAAGCAACTTGAAGTCGTGAAACTGATGACTTGCCCCAACGCATGCACACCAGCATCCGTGCGGCCAGCCGCTGTGACGCGCACGCGCTCCCCGAGGTGGCGCGAGAGAGCCTCCTCGACTTTTTCCTGAACAGAAACGCCATTGGCCTGCCGCTGCCAGCCCACGTAGCGCGTCCCGTCATACTCCAACGTCATTCGGATAACGCGCTTTGGCTTGGATTCCGCTTTCTGCTCGGCTGAATTGTGCATACCTATCGACCTCATCCTCGTCTTTCTGTTCGTCGGGGTCTCGTGGTTTTTGCGTTCCTTGTGAGGAAGATGCTCAACGAGTGGTGATACCCCTCATGAGGGCGCGGTTGCCATGCAATGTCAATCCATGGCCCAAAGCAAGGGATGAGCTGCGCTGCGAGCGTCGCCGCAGTCCCAGTCTGCAGCCAGCTAGGCCCGGGGGGCTCTCGGGCGACACAGAGCGAGCAGTCACCTCTCGATTATTCGCTCTCGGTTGGTTATTCGGCAACCAAGTGTTGGGAATGCGCGTGAAAAACTTTTCCGAAGAAAACTTGCGTGCGGGCGTTCATGCTTTTCGCATCGAGCTAGACTTATGGCAAACGATGATCCCGGCATGATTTGGCACGATGCGCAGGAGCAGTTAGAAGCTCTTCGGGCGCAGAAGTTGCAGCGGGCTCTTCAGCCTGCGAGCGGACGCGTTGGCCCAAAAGTGATCCGCGGTGGGCGCGAGCTCTGGAACTTTAGCTCAAACAACTATCTCGACCTCGCGTCGCACCCCTACGTCGTCGCGCGCGCCCAGGCGGCACTCGAAGAATTTGGCGCGGGGGCGGGGGGATCGCGCCTCATCACTGGGACCCTCACTCTTCACGAAGAGCTCGAGGCGAAACTTGCCACTCTCAAAGGAACAGAATCAGCACTCATTTTTTCGTCTGGTTATCTTGCTAATCTTGCAACAGTTCAAGTGCTCTCACGCCGAAGCGACGGGTCGCGAGTGCCGATCGTTTTCGACAAGCTTGTCCACGCGAGCCTCGTGGATGCCATTATGGCGTGCGGCGCCCCCTGGAAAAGCTTTCGCCACAATGACGTTGAGGCTGCGCGGCGCGAGGCAGAGCGTCTCGTGGCCCAGGCGCCAGCCGAGCGTGGGCATTCACCGCGGGTCTTGATCGTGACAGAGGGCGTTTTCTCGATGGACGGCGATGCCGCGCCTCTGGGCGAGCTCTACGAAGTAGCTGAGCAATGGGATGGACTTCTCGTTGTGGACGACGCCCATGGCACAGGTGTTGTCGGCAGAGGGGGCGAGGGACTGGTGAGTGCAGTGGGGTTGGCCGGTGCTCCCCGTCTCGTTCAGATCGGGACCCTCAGCAAAGCTCTCGGGTCGCAAGGGGGTTTTCTTGCCGGCCCGCGCCTTTTGCGTGAGCTCGTCGTGAACCGCGGCCGCGGCTTTATCTTCGACACGGCCTTGGCGCCACCATGCGCGGCGGCCGCTCTGGCTGCACTCGAGATTCTGGAACGCGAACCCGAGCGTTTGGAGGCCTTGCGCGCGAATGCGCGGCTGTTGCGGTCCGAATTGCAGGCGGAGGGAATTAAAACGCCGGAAGGACCCGCCGCCATCATTCCTGTGATCGTGGGGAGCGCGGAACGTGCGCTTGCTCTCGCCTCGCAGCTCGCAGAAAAGGGGTTTTGGGGAGTGGCAATTCGCCCCCCTAGCGTGCCGCCAGGGACGTCGCGCATCCGTCTCACTGTCATGACCACCCATCCACCAGAGGTCGTGACGCTCTTGGCGAGAACCGTTGCCGACCTGATTCGAGCTTGTTCCTCAACAGCACCGCCCAGCGGTGCTGGCGATGAAACGAGGTCGTGACGCAAAGTGGGAAGTGTCCGTGCAGTGAATGCTTCGCGCTTGGGGGAATTGTAGCTTACGATGGAGCGCGATTTCATCGCCCGTAAAAACTTTTTTCTTCGAGAGTGGCTGGGCCGCTACGTGCCGCGCTATTTGCGACGGCGGTGGCAGCTCCTGCGCGGCCAGCGAGGGAGCCTCGAAGACCTCTACGTGTTCGTGACAAATCAGTGCAATGCGCGCTGCCGCCACTGTTTTTACATCGAAGAGCTGGGCTACGTGCCAGGGGAGTTGACGCTTGCCGAATACGAACGCATCGCCCACACCTTGCCGCCGCTCGAGCGCATATTCTTCACTGGGGGTGAAGCGCTTCTCCACCCCG
>FWWL01006990.1_pt1 | contig 15796 bp, 12 predicted proteins | sample 2228331 | NCBI WGS metagenome assembly FWWL01 (sample SAMEA103939775, study PRJEB20133) | metagenome
CCTGCAGCTGGCGGAGCCGCGCCCGCCAGGCGCGCGCCGCCGCCTCGCGCTCGGCCTCCGCCTGCCGCACTTGGGCGGTCAGCACGGCCAGCTGCTCCGGTGGGGTCCCGGCCTCCAGGGCCGCAGCCTCGGCCTGGGCGGCGGCCAGGGCCGCCTCCGCCTCCAGCAGCTGTTGGGCGAGGGCCGGGTCCTCCAGCTCGGCCACCCCATCGCCTGGCCTCACCATCGTCCCCTCATCGGCCAGCCACCGCACCGTCCCGTTCCCTTCAGCGGAGAGGCGCACGCTCCGCCCGGTCAACGTCCCAGAGAACATCATCTCCTCCCCATTGAAAACAGGCCGGAGAAGCCGCCCGGCGGCCAAGAGCGCGGCGACTCCTCCGACGATCAGGATCTGGGGGATGAACCGCTTGCGCATCTCCGGCCCTCCTTCATCCACAGACGATCTCCATCACGGCAGCTCCACATCGGCCGGCACGCCCGGCTTCAAGCGGCCCTCGGGGTTCTCCACGCGGATGCGCACGGCGAAGGTCAGGCGGGTCCGCTCCTCCTGGGTCTGGATGTTGCGGGGGGTGAACGCGGCTTCCTCGGCGATATGAGCGACGATCCCCTCGAAGCGCTCGCCAGGGAACCCCTCCACGGTCACGGCCACCCGCATCCCGGGGCGCACCCGCCCCAGGGCCGTCTCGGGGAGGTAGACGGTGAGCGTGAGCGTCCGCAGGTCCATCAACTCCATCACCCGGGTCCCCGGCGCCACCAGCTCTCCCGGCTCAACGGCCCGCACGGCCACGAGCCCATCCCGCGGGGCGCGCAGCGAATACCGGGCGCGACGGGCTTTCAGGGCCTCCAGGGTAGCCTCGGCCTGGCGCAGACGGGCCCGGGCGGCCTCGCGTTGGGACGCCGTCGCCCCGGCCCGGAGCGCGGCCAGGCGGGCCTGGGCGACCGCGAGCGCGGCCTCCGCCACCCGGTAACGGCCCTCCGCCTCCACCACCTGCATCCGCAACGCCAGGGGGTCTTTCACCACTTCCTCCAGATACGCCTGGAGGGCGCGGCTTCCATCGTAGATGGCCCCCGCCCGGTTGACCTCGGCCCACGCCGCCCAGTAGGCGTAGGGCGCATCCAGCACCTCGGGCGGCAGCGACGGGCGCAAATTCGGGGGAAGCCGTTCCCAATCCCGGACGAGCGCCTCCGCGCGGTCCTTCACGCGCTCGGCGATGTCCTTCAGGGCCACTGCCTGCTCCAGCCGGGCCTGGGCCGCGCGCGCCTGGGCCGCCGCGACTGCTTGCTGGAGCTGCAGTTCCTGAGGCTCCCGGAGCATGGCCAGCGCGTCCTGCCAGGCCTGATAGGCCCCATCCCGCAGCGCCTGCACCTGGTCCACCAGCGCCACGGCCTCCCGCAGGTCCTCCTCCCGCGGGCCGGCCTCCAGGGCCTCCAGCGCCGCCCGAGCCTGGGCCACCTGCGCCTCGGCCATCCGGATCTGTGCCTCCAGCAGGGTAGGATCCAAGTCCACCAACGGCTGTCCAGCTTGAACCGCTTCCCCTTCGTCCACCCATACCCGGAGCACCCGCCCGCCCTCCACGGCGACCACATCCACCGTCTGCGCCTCTAAAACCCCTGAGGCGACAAGCGGCCGGCCGGCCGACGGACGGCACGCGCCGGCCAGCAACAGAAGCCCAAGCATTAGCCCACGCATCCCCTTGCCCATCCGATCCTCCCTTCGTTCATGTCAAAGCGCTCGGCCGATCCGTGATGGAAGGCTCCTCGCGCTGGATCGCCTCCAGGAAGATGTCCTCCAGGGAAGGGGGAACACGATCCACCGACACCGCCCGCAGCCCGGCCGCTTCCAGGCGCGCTCGGACCTCCTCCGTGGAGACCTCGGGCACGCGCAGGAACACATGGAGGCGCGCGCCATGGAACGTCACGCGCCGAACCGCCGGCCACTCCCGCAGCACGAGAAGGGCGAGATCCAGCGGCACCGCCGCGACCTCCAGCACATCCCCGAGACCGGCCCGCTCCTTCAGCTCCGAAGGCGCCCCTTGCAGGATCAGACGGCCGTTGTGGATGAGGGCCAGGCAGGAGCACTGCTCTGCCTCGTCCATATAGTGGGTAGTGACGAACACGGTCACCCCCTGCTCCGCCAGCCGATACAGCAGATCCCAGATCCCCCGCCGGGCCAGCGGATCCATCCCCGCCGTCGGCTCGTCCAGGAAGAGGATCTCCGGCTCGTGGAGCAGCGCGGCCGCGAGGGCCACCCGCTGCCGCCAGCCGCCGGCCAGATGGCGGACCAGGCGCCGCGCCTGCCCCGTCAGGTCCATGCGCTCCAGCAGGGCGGCAATCCGATCCCTCAGGCGCGGCGCAGGCAGCCCATACACCGCCCCGTAGAACCGTAGGTTCTCCTCCACCGAGAGGTCCGGATACAGGCTGAACCGCTGGCTCACGTAGCCGATCCGCGGGCGGATCCGGGCCGTCTCCCGCGTTGCATCGTATCCCAGCACCCATGCGCGCCCGGCGGTGGGCTCCAGCAACCCCAACAGCATCCGGATGGTCGTCGTCTTCCCCGCCCCGTTCGGGCCCAGGAAGCCGAAGATCTCCCCCCGGCGGACCTCGAAGGAGACCCGATCGACGGCCGTGAACGCCCCGAAACGCCGGGTGAGCCCCTCGGCGCGCACCACCGCCTCAGCCATCGGCGGCCTCCCGGCGCATGAGATAGGCGAAAACCTCCTCCAGGCGCGGCGGGGCCCACTGCGCCCCCCGCACGACGACGCCCGGGACCGCCTGCGCCATCGCCTGCGCATCCTCCGGGGAAAGGGCGCCCGCGCGCACCACCAGCCGGATCCGGTCGCCCAGGACCACGGCCTCCAGAACGCCGGGGTGCTCCGCCAGCGCGGCGCGGACCTGTAGAGGTGGCCGGGCGATGAGCTCGATGACCGGGTGGCCCAGCGAGGCGCGCAGCCGATCCGGCGCGGCCACCGCCAGCATGCGCCCCCAGTGCATCAGGGCCACCCGCGTGCAACGCTCCGCCTCGTCCAGATACGGCGTCGTCACCACGATCGTGACCCCCTGCAGGTGGAACTCGCCCAGAAGGTCCCAAAGCTCCCGCCGCGAGACGGGATCCACCCCCGTGGTGGGCTCATCCAGGAGCAGCAGGCGGGGCCGATGAACCATCGCGCTGATCAGGGCCAGCTTCTTCTGCATGCCCCCCGACAGATGGGCCGCCCGGCGGTCCAGGAAGCGCTCCAGGCGGGCGAAGCGCAACAGACGCTCCATCCATGCAGGGTCAGACGTCCCATACATCGTGGAGAGGAAGAAGAGGTTCTCCCGGACGGTCAGATCGCCGTAGAGGCTGAAGTTCTGGGGCACATAGCCCAAGAGGGGCTTGACCCGCTCCGGCTCCCGCAGGAGATCCCGGCCCAGGACCCGCAGGGATCCCGCATCCGGGCGCAGGACCCCCGTGAGGACCCGGAGGAGGGTGGTTTTCCCTGCCCCATCGGGGCCGATGATCCCGAAGATCTCGCCCGCGTGGACGGCGAAGGAAAGATCGTCCAGGGCGCGAACGGGGCCGAAGCGCTTCGTCAGATGCTCCGCGCTCACGACATCTTCGCCCATCCCATCCCCCTATTCTAAGCGCTTGCGGAACCGCCGGGCCGCCAACCCCATCACCACGACCCCGAAAAGCACCAGCGCCAGGGCCTTGTCCCACAGGGGCTCGATCCCCACCCCCTTCACGATGATCCCCCGCAGGATCACCAGCATGTAACGTAAAGGGATCAGGTAGCTGAGCCACTGGAGGACGCGGGGCATCGCCTGGATCGGGAACAAGAAGCCGGCCAGGAAGATCGAGGGGAGCAGCATAAAATAGGTGAGCAACATGGCCTCCCGCTGGGTGGAGGCCACCGTCGAGATCAGCAACCCGAAGCCGAGGGAGGAGAACAGGAAGAGCCCGGAGAGGGCCACCAGCAGGCCCAGATCCCCCCGGATCGGCACGCGGAACCAGAGCGCCCCGAGGAAAAGGACGAGGCCGAAGTCAATGAAGGCGATCCCCACGTAGGGGACCATCTTCCCGATCACCAGCTCCACAGGGCGGATGGGGGTGACGATCAGCTGCTCCATCGTCCCCTGCTCCCGCTCCCGCACCATGGCCTGGGCGGTGAGCAGCATCGTGAGGAACTGGAGGATCACCCCGATGAGGCCCGGGATCATGTAATTCGCGCTGCGCAGCTCCGGGTTATACCAGACCCGGGGGCGCGCATCCAGCCCGGGCATCCGCCGGGGGTCCATGTTCAGGGTCCGCCGGAGGATCTGGGTGGAGTGATTTTGCGCGATGGAGAGCGCGGCGGCATACGCGTTGTTGGCGACGGTGGGGTCGCTCCCGTCAATGACCAGGCCCACCTGGGCGGGGCGGCCGGCCAGGACATCCGCGCCGTACCCCTTAGGGATGAGCAGGGCCACCTGGGCCGTCCCTGCATCCAGCAGCCGGACCAGGTCCTCCTCCCGCTCCACATCCCCGATGATCCGGAACGCATCCACCGCCCGATAAGCGTCCACCAGCTCCCGGCTTTGCGGCGTCTGATCCCAATCCAGGATCACCATCGGCACGTGCTTGACATCGGTCGTGGCCGCGTAGCCGAGCAGGAACAGCTGGACCACCGGGATCAAGAACATCACCGCCAGCGTCCGGGGGTCCCGCAGGATATGCAACACCTCCTTATACGTCACCGCACCGATGCGACGAAGCATCCTCGTGCCTCCTCAGCGCCGAATCTTTAACCCTCTTTCTCCGCTTCAGGGCTCAAGATCCCGTTTAGATAGACTTCCAGCGCCACGGCGAAGAGCTGCTCAAGGGGGACGGGGGAGCGGATCCGCAGCAGGCGGTTCAGAAGGACCTGGGAGAACAGGAGGCCTATCCACAGCTGCGCCCCAATCTGGGGGTCGAGGGGGCGAAGGAGGCCCTTCCCCTGCTGGGCGGTGAGGTAGGCGGCGATGGCGCGCAGCCCCGGGCGGATCGCGCGGGCGACGAAGGCCTGGCGGACTCGGGGGTTGCGGATGGCCTCCGGGAGGAGCAAGCGCATCGCGGCCACCCTCGCCGGATCCCGGGCCAGGGCTTCCCCCAACGCGGCGATCTGCGCCAGGAACGCCCGAGGAGGGGTATCCCGCATGGTTTGAGCCATCCGCTGCAGGGAAAGGGCGAACGACTTGGCCTCCACCACCGCCCGGAACAGATCTTCTTTATTGCGGAAATACCAGTAGATCAGGCCAGGGGAGATCCCAGCCTCCTGCGCGATCTCCCGGTTGGAGGTTCCTTTGAAGCCCTTGCGGACGAACACCCGGAAGGCGGCTTCGATGATCCGTTGCCGCATCTCCTCCTTCCGCCGCCCCCGCACACCCTTCGTTCGTTTCCCCATCCTCCACCTCAGCCGATTCGTGGAAAGGTTCCCACCCCTTCTGCACCCTCCCCCATCGAGGAGGAGGCAGGCTGCCGCTGCGCATCGTTTCGACCTGCATAGGGTGAAAGGATGAAATATTGATTGATCAATCAATCAAATTGTAGAACAATGAAGCTCAGTTGTCAATCCCATGAAGGGAAGGATCGCCGGCGGATCCACGCCTTCCTGATGAGGCGCAGATGGGCTCGCTCTGCCTGAATAGATAGGGGATCCCGGGGCTGGGGTCGAGCGTGCGCCTTGCAGGGGAGTAACATGGGAAACGGGAAGCAGAATCCGGGGCCTGCGGATCGAAAGGGCAACGGGAGGGGTGTGAGAGATGGCCATGGCGGAACACCGGCTGGAGGCTGAGATCATCGTGGTGGGGAGCGGGCCGGGTGGGGCGACGGTGGCCCGTGAGCTGGCGCGGGCCGGCCGGCGGGTGCTGCTCCTGGAGCGGGGCCGCCACGAACGGCGCCTTCCGCTTTATGGAACCCATCTGGGAGCCCTGCGGTATGCGGAGCGCGGGGGGCTCTTCTTCACCCCCGAGGGGATCCAGGTGGTGGCCCCCTCCATGGTCGGCGGGGCGACGGGGATGTTCGCCGGCTGCGCGGCCCCGCCGCCCCCATGGCTTCAGGAGAAATACGGGATTGATCTCCGACATGAAGTGGCTGAAACCGTCGAGGAGCTGGGGATCGCGCCGCTGCCGCCGGAACGGCGAGGGGCCGCCTCCACCCGCCTGGCCGAGGCGGCCCGCGCCCTGGGCTATGCCCCCTACCCCCAGCCCAAGTTCATCCGCCCGGAGCGAGCCGCCCGGTTCCATTGCGGCGCCCACTGCCTCCTGGGATGCCGATGCGGGGCGAAGTGGAGCGCCGCGGAGTTTGTGGAAGAGGCCGTGGAATCGGGCGCCCTCCTCCTAACCCAGGCCCGCGTGGAGCGGGTCTTGATCGAGGGTGGCCATGCGGTCGGCGTGGCCGGCCACCTTGCCGGCCGGCCCTTCATCGCCCGGGCGGAGCGGGTGGTGCTGGCGGCCGGGGGCCTGGGCACCCCCCGCATCCTCCAGGCCTCCGGCCTGCGCGGGGCCGGGGAGGGCCTGGCCATGGACCTCACGCGCATCGTCTACGGCCTGGCGCAGGAGCCGGGGAACGCCCTCGATCCCCCCATGACGTGGTCGTGGGAGGATCCCGAGCTGGAGGTGATGTTCAGCACCCTGGTCGACCCCTGGCTGCTTTTCCCGGTGATCGCCGGGATGCAGGGCCTGCCGTATGTGGCGCTGTGGCCGCGATGGAGGCGCCTGCTTGGGGTGATGATCAAGCTGAAAGATCGCCTCTCCGGCCGGGTTCATCCGGATGGGAAGCTCTCGAAGCCGCTCCTCCCGGAGGACCGCGAGCGGCTGGCGGAGGCCGAGCGGATCGCGCGGCGCATCCTGATCGAGGCGGGTGCGAAGCCGGGCTCGATCTTCGCCTCGCCGCTGCGGGGCACCCACCCCAGCGCCACCGTCCGCATCGGAGACCTCGTGGGCGCCGACCTGCAGACGGAGATCCGCGGGCTTTACGTCTGCGACGCCAGCGTGTTCCCGGAAGCCCTGGGACGGCCCACGGTGTTGACGATCATCGCCCTGGGCAAGCGCCTGGCCCGCCAATGGTTCGGAACAGGCGCCAGGCCCGCCCCGATGTGAAGGAGGGCAGCGCGATGGAGGCGGAGGAGCTCGCGCGACGTCTGGAGGCGATCCCGCGGGTCCCGCTGGTGAACGAGCCCACGCCCCTGGAGTTCCTCCCCCGGCTCAGCGCGGCGATCGGCCGGCCGATCTACCTCAAGCGGGAGGACGGGATCGGGCCGGCGATGGGCGGGAACAAGGCCCGCCCGCTGGAATACCTGCTGGCCGACGCCCTCCGCCGGGGCCACCGCCGCGTGGCCACCTACGGCGGCCTTCAGTCCAACCACGCGCGGATCACGGCCGCCGCCGCCCGACGTCTGGGCCTGGAGCCCCATCTGTTCTACTTTGAGCGACGCCCTTCCCGTCTGATGGGCAACCTCCTGCTGAACGATCTCCTCGGCGCCCGTATGCATTTCTTCCCGTTCGGCGGCGGCGCCCGGCCCCGCTCCCCTGCCTGGACCGACCTCCTGGTTCGCCTTCTGGCCTGGGCGCGGATCGGCCGCCATTACTTCATCCCCGTCGGCGGCCGCTCCGTGTTGGGCGGGCTGGGCTACGTGCGCGTGGCCCTCGAGCTCCACCGGCAAGCCCAGGCGGAAGGTCTGGGGGGCGCATGGGTGGTGACCGCCGTGGGGACCGGTGGGACGCTGGCCGGGTTGTGGGCCGGGCTGACCCTGCTCCGATCGCCGCTGCGCCCGCTCGGCATTGACATCAGCGCCCTCTGGAAAAACCTTCCCGCGGCCGTCGCCCGCCTGGCGGAGCGGATTTGCGCCCGCCTGGGCGAGCCGCACCGTTTCGCCGCCGCCGAGGCGCCGTTGATCGAGGGAACTTACGTCGGCCCACGCTACGGCACGCCCTCGCCCCAGGGGAATGAGGCGCTGCGGCAGCTGGCCCGCACCGAGGGGATCCTCCTGGATCCGATCTACACGGCGAAAGCGTTCGCGGGGATGCTGGATCGGATCCGGAAAGGCCAGCTCGGGGAGCGAGAACCCGTGATCTTCCTGCACACCGGAGGGCTGCCGGCGCTGTTCGCCTTCGAGGCCTTGAACGCTCCGTGAGGGAAGGGCCAAGCGATCCGGGGATGGCGGGCGCCGCGCCGCGCCCTAATCGGCGGGAGGAAGGAGCGGCAGGCGCCAGCGGGGAACCGACGCCCGCGGGGATTCCCAGGCCACCAGCACGACGCTGGCCACCATCAGCACGGCGCCGCCCCATTGGATCGGTGTCAGGCGCTCGCCGAGCCACCCCACCGCGAGCGCCACGGTGACCATGATCTCGGTCACCGTGAGCAACGCCGTCTGGACGCTCCCCAGTCGCTTGACCCCCACGAACATCCCCAGCCGGGATAGCATCATGATGAGGCCCATGCCGGCAATGGGGGCGATGGCAGCCGAAGGGACATCCGAACGGCTGCTCCGGAAAACCCAGCCAGCGATCGGCGTGAACGCCGCTGTCGCCGTCAGCGCGTAAAGGGTCATGGTTGGAGCGGGCATCTCATACAGGACCCGCTGGCCGAGCACCATATGGAGGGCATAAAAGCCGCTGGAGATCGCCACCAGGATCACCCCCAGGAGGTCCGGCGGAGCCTGAAATCGGCCCAGCAGCAGAACAAGGCCCACGCTGGCCAAAAGGATCCGCAAGCGGGTCAAGCCGGGGATCGTTTCTCCATTGAGACGGGTCATCACGGCAACCAGCACGGGATACATCGAGTAAATCAGATGGGCAATGGCGGCGTCCAGCCGGTAAAGGCCCAGATAGTAAAAAACGGAGCCGAGGGCGTTGGTGAAGCCAACCGCCAGGCATCCCAGGAGCCCGACCGGATAAATGTAAAAATAGCGGCGCCAGCGCGGGTGGATCAGATACAAGGCCCAGAGCGCGAGGGCCGCCAGACCGGTCCGGAGGATGACCACCGCAGCCGGATCCGCGCCCTCCCGATAGGCCACCTTGGCCAGGATCGGCGCCCCACCCAGCAGGACAGCCGAGAACAATGCTGCCAGGATCCCCGGTCGCTCCATGAATGCCTCGATCTGCCTCTGCCAGCTTCAGGTCACGCCCATGGGCCCGCATCCGGAGGGAAACCGCTTCCCCGCTTTCCCTTCGCATGGGACCCGTTATTCCGATGGAACCTATGCCCCACGAATCCCTATCCCTCCCGCAAGGACGGCGCCGCTTCCGCTAGGCCGTAGAGCCGGAGGATCGCCCGGACCTGGGCCAGTAGCATTCCCCGCCACGCGACTCCAACCCGCCATCCGCCCGGGCATGGGACCGGATCCAGCTCCTCGTGGCCTTTCACCGCCTCGACCCCCAATCCCAGGTGCTCCAGAAGGTAAGCGACCAGCCACGCCGCCGTGGTCAATTGGCGCTCGCTGGGGGGACGCTGATGGAAGTCCCCGATCAACCCGATGCTGACGGTGGTCGCGTTGTGGGCCTTCGTATGGAAAACCGCCAATGTCAAGGGATGGATCCGATACAACGCCCCATCGGCCCCCACCAGGAAGTGATAGCCCGCCCCCGGCAGGCCGAGCCGTTCCACCTGAAAAGCGGCGATCTGCGCCGGCGTGACGCTCGGATCCGTCCCGGTTTGATGAAGGACCAGGCGCTGGATCGCCCCCAGCGGGCGCGAGGGAAACGACCGCTCCGGATGGGCCGGCAGGTGCCCCACCCAGTCCTGCCACACCGGCTCCGGCAGCCCGGGGATCGGCATGTGGGCTTCCTCCAAAACCTGACAGGCCAGCTCCCGGATGCGCGCGCCGAGCGCCGACGCCCGCTCCAGGTGAGGTTCCGCTCGAGGGGGGAAGAGCTCCGGGGCCACCCGGATCTGCGAAGGACCCAGCCGGAGACGGGTCATCAGCCACGCGCAGAGGCGGGCGGCCCGATCCATTTGGATGGAGGACCCTTCCCTATTGCCGGCCCATCCCGCCAGCCCGATCCCCAGGCTCACCCGTCCATACCCTCCCGCGTGATCCGTCATCGCCTCCAGGGGAAGGGTCCAGAACGCCCGACCGTCGGCCGTCAGGTAAAAATGATAGGGGAATCCCGGCCGCCCGCCGTGCATCACCAGGAAGGCCGCCAGGGCCTCCGGCGGCAGATCCCCGGGGATCTCCAGGGGGTGCAGGACCAGCCATCGGATGGATTCCAGCGGACGGCGCGGCCACGGCGAGGGCAGCCGGCGGGGCAGGATCGGCTCGACCCACTGCAGGGAAAGGTTCAAGCGCTGCAGCGCCTCGTCCGTCCACGGGCGGGGGGCGACCGGCACCGCCAGGGGATCCCCTTCCACCCGCACCTCCAGGGCGCGCACCCAACCCGTATGATCCCCAATCCGAACCTGCCACCATCCCCGGTCCGGCGTGGCCAGCTGCGCGATCCCCTGACGGCCCTCCGGCAGCTCCATCTCAACAGGCGCCTGCGGGGATGGAGCCGTCCGAAGCGCCGCCGGCCGGCGCAAGGTGAGGAACGTCGGGCCGAGCCGATGGGGAGGGACCGCTTGGGGATCCCCGTGGAAGGCCAGGGCTTCGCGGGGCAGCCATCCCTGCCGACCGGTCTCCGGGTGGAGCCACGCATACCAGTTCCCGTCCGCGGTGCGGGCGAGGGCGATGCCGGCGAGGCCCTCCGGGAGCGCCTCCCCGCGCGCCTCCCCGCCGGGGCGATCGCGCAGCCGCGCCGCCTGCTGGAGGATGGCCCGGGGGCGACCGCTGAGCCCCGCATCCCATCGGAAGCGGGCCCCGAGCGCCCGGTCCAGATCGCGCAGCAAGCCCTCCTTGCCCTCCATGAACCACGGATCCACGCGCCGCCATCGGTAGAGGACCATGCAGCGGATCGGGGGATGCGAGGGATCGTCGTTCCAGCGGTGGATCTCGGCGTAGGCCTCCGAGATCCACCCGGTGTCCGCGTCCGGCCACGGGATCGGCCGGCCCTCGTGATCCCCCATGGAGGCCTCCGTGATGAAGATGGGCAGGTGGTGCAGGTGAGGGGGGATCGCCTCGATGAAGTCCTGATACGCCCGAAAGCCCCGGCGGCGGCCTTCATACGGCGGGGGATAACGGGATTCGTCGGGGATGGCGCGGGGGTCCGAACTCTGGCTGGCAACGTGCAGGGCGATGCCGTCCAGCTTCCCCTCGAGGGCGATCAGGAGGTCGTGGAAATACACCACCCAATCCCCCGTGGGATTCCCGGGATAGCGAAGGACGGCCGTGAAGGGGGCCACGGCGGCCGGGACCACCCAGTCCTCCTCATGGCCGGGCTGGTTGCGAATCTGTTCCCGGCATCGCCGGAAGCAGCGAGCGTAACGCTCCGGCGTGATCCACTCCGCCGCCTCGCACCGCCCCAGGGCGGGCTCGATACGGGCGCCGGGCTGCTGCTGGGGGTGGTTGGGCTCGTTCCCGATGATCCAGAGGTGGGCGCCGGGGGACGCCGCCACGAAGCGGGCGCAGCGTCGGGCGAATGCGTCGTAGCGATCCGAAGGGGGAAGGGTTCCGTTGGGGTAGCGGCCGTGGTTCAACACCACGATCACCCCGAACCCGGCGTCCGCCCATGCCTGATACACTGATCCGCGCCCGGTGGCGTCCTCGGGGTCCGCCCCGATGGTTTCCTCGAAGACCACCCAACCGGTCAGGCCGGCGGCGCGGAACCGCTCCCGCCATGGGCCGGGATCATAGATGCCGTAAAGATAAGGTGGCCACGCCGATCCGGACATGCGGGGCGTCTCCTCCAGCGGTTTTCGACGCAGGCGTCCACTTCCCTCCTGAGCCAAGTGGGAAGAGATGACCCTTACCCGCCCGAGCGCTCCTCCCGGAGGAAACCGGACTGCACCATAAACCGGCGCACCCGCTCCCGGAACCCCGGCTCGAACAACAGGGGGTCCGTGGTGGTGAGGATGGCCTGCTCCACATCCTCCAGGGCGCGGAGCAGATAGCGCCGTCGCTCCTCATCCAGCTCCGCCATCACCTCGTCCAACAACAGAACCGGGCTCTCGTGGAAGATGGAGGCCAGCCAGCGGGCTGCGGCCAGCTTGAACGCCAGGATCGCCGTCCGCTGCTGTCCCCGCGATCCGTAAAGGCCCAGATCCACCCCATCCACGATGAAGCGCAGATCATCCCGATGGGGGCCGATCCGCGTGGTTCCCCTTCGGATGTCCAACGCTCGCTCGCGGAGGAGGACTTTGCGGAAGGCCTCCGCCAGGTCCTGCTCGCGGGAGGTTTCCTCCCACGGGATCATCCCCAAGACCATCTGCCCGCTGGCCGGAAAGGGATCGAAGCCGGGCACGTAGTGCACCCGCAACGGCTCCCCTCCGCTGAGGGTCTTGTGGATGTCCTCCGCATATCGGGCGATGGCCTGCAGGGCGCGGGCCCGCTGCTCGATCAGCGGGGCGCCATAGCGCGCCACGGATTCATCCCACAGGTCCAGCTGCGCCGGATCGCCGCCCTCTTCTTGGAGGCGGCGGAGCAGGGCGTTGCGCTGGGAGAGGGCCCGCTGGTAAGCGGCCAGCGTCCGGGCGAACGCCGGCGAGGTCTGGGCGATGAGGAGATCCAGAAGCCGCCGTCGCTCCGCCGGCGGGCCGCCCACCACCTCGACGTCCTGGGGGGTGAACAGGACCACCGCCGCCTGCCCGAAGAGGTCGAGCATCCGATGGGGGATGCCGTTGATGCGCACCTGTTTGCGGATGGAGGGCGCCTCGGGGGGGAGGGAGCGGGCGTGCGCCCCCTGTTCCGCGACCCAGGTCAATTCCAGGCGGACCGGCCCATCCTGGCGCACGAACTCCGCGCTCACACGGGCGAACGGCATGGGGTCCTGCCACGCGGCCCAATGGATCAGCTCGCGATCGTTCCCGGTGCGGAAGGAATGGCCCATGGCGGCGCAGGCGATTGCCTCCAGGAGATTGGTCTTCCCCTGCGCATTCCCGCCGTAGACCATGATCACCCGGGGCTCCAATCGCCACTCGAGCCGCGCGTAGTTTCGAAACTGGATCAGGCTCAGGGATCGAAGCCACATCCACGGCACCCGGCTTAGGAGCTCACACTCCCTCGCTTTCCCCACCGTCCCCCCCACGGCCCTGCGGAGCCGCAGGCAGGGAAAGAGCGGACGCCGAAAGAGCCCGTTCCCCCTCTGACCGCGGGGAGACGCAGGCCCAAATGCCGGCGCTCCATCCTTAGCAGTATACCCGCATCGGGCCAAGCGGGCTGGGGGAACGCTTCCCTCCTCCATCTCCTTTCCTGTTTCCTATGGCGCTCCGCGCCATAGGGGCGCGGGATCCGTCGGTTCCCCCCATAGGATCTGCGAAAGCAGGCAAGAGGCCGGTGGCGCGGAAGGGCCTCCATGGGGCTATAATCCACAGGTAGAACCAGGTTGAGAGCTCCAAGGCAAGCAAGAAGGGAAGGAGGCGAGGATGGGAGATCGCCTCGGGGATCCCGCCTCTGCGGCCGGCGCTCGCGGGGTGGTGGAGCGAGCGGTTCCAGCGCCTCGATGGCGGCATGGCGTAAGGGAGGCCCAACGCCGCCTGGAGAGCGGGCTGCCCGTCCTCCTCATCGTCCCCTCGACGATCGCCGTGCTCATCTTCGTCTACGGGTTCATTGGGTGGACGGTTTACATCTCCTTGACCCGCTGGAACGATGTGCTCCCGGATTACACCCTTGTAGGCCTTCGAAACTACATCGGCCTGTTTCAGACCCCACGGTTCCAGGCGGATATCCGCAACACTCTCGTTTTCACAACCTTTTTCCTGCTGGGGGCCATCGGGCTGGGCTTCCTCGCCGCCCTCCTGCTGGACCAGCGGGTGAAGGGGGAAACGTTCTTCCGCAGCGTCTTCCTGTTCCCCATGGCCATCTCCTTCATCGTGACCGGCATCGCCTGGCAATGGCTGTTCAACCCCCAGACCGGGATCAACCTCCTCCTGAAACAGGTAGGATACACGGGGCCGCTGCCCCGCTGGTTCACAGATCCCACCATCATGTTCGGCGTGAAGATCGGCGCCGTTCAGGTGGGGATCCCGGTGGCGTTGATCCCGGTTGTCATCGCCGCCACGTGGCAGCTCTCCGGGTTCACCATGGCGATGTATCTGGCCGGCCTGCGTGGGATCCCGGAGGAGCTGCGGGAGGCCGCCCGGGTGGATGGGGCCAGCGAGTGGCAGATCTACCGCTATGTGGTGCTGCCGCTGCTTCGGCCAGTCACCCTGAGCGCCCTGATCGTGCTCGGCCACATCTCGCTGAAGATCTTCGACCTCACCGTCGCCATGACCGGGAGCGGCCCGGGGTTCGCCACGGACATGCCAGCCTATTTCATGTTCGAGACGACGTTCCGGGGGAACCACTTCGCCCAGGGCGCGGCCATCGCCACCTTGATGTTGGTTATGGTGGCGGCCCTGATCATCCCCTACCTACGTTATAGCCTGAGCCGGGAGGCCGAGCTATGAGGATCGGGCGCGCCTTGATCTATCTGGCCCTGATCGGCCTCACCCTCTTCTACCTGTTGCCGGTTTACGTGCTGCTGCTCACCGGCCTCAAAAGCTTCGCCGAGGCCGACCTCACGCGCATGTGGGACTGGCCGACCCAGCCTTCCCTGGCCGCCTTCGCCAAGGCATGGGAGAAGCTCTCCCCGAACTTCATGAACAGCGTCTATCTGGTGATCCCGGCCACGCTGATCTCCTCCTTCATCGGCTCCATCAACGGCTACGTCCTGGCCAAGTGGCGCTTCCGGGGCTCCGAGCTGCTGTTCCCCGCCATCCTGTTCGGGATGTTCATCCCCTATCAGAGCATCCTGATCCCGCTGGTCCGCTTCCTCCAGGTCATCGGCCTTTACGGCTCCATCCCCGGCCTGATCCTGGTCCATGTGATCTACGGCATCCCCATCACCTCCCTGATCTTCCGCAATTACTACGCCTCGATCCCCGGGGAGCTGGTGGAGGCGGCCAAGATTGATGGGGCCTCGCTGTTCGGCATCTACCGCTGGGTGCTGCTCCCCCTTTCCCAGCCCGGGTTCGCTGTGGTCGCCATCTGGCAGTTCACCCAGATCTGGAACGATTTCCTCTTCGCGGTCACCGTGACCAACAAGCCGGCTCAGCAGCCGATCACGGTGGCGCTCCAGAACCTGGCGGGCAGCCAGATCGTCGAGTGGAACGTCCAAATGGCCGGGGCACTGCTGGCCGCCATGCCGACGCTGCTGGTCTACATCTTCCTGGGGCGCTTCTTCCTGCGGGGGCTGCTGGCGGGGGCCTTGAAAGGATAGCGTCTCCGTCCGGGGCAGCGGAGGGTATAAGAAAAACCCCGGCCTCCGCCGGGGCTGTGGTGCCCGGGGCGGGATTTGAACCCGCACGGCCTGAAGGGCCAGCGCCCCCTCAAGACGCCGCGTCTGCCTATTCCGCCACCCGGGCAGGGCCATTCCAATTATAGCAACGGCCTAGGCCCTCGACAAGAGCGATCGCCGGCCCTCCCCGGCACCCCATGCAGGCCCTCGTCCCCACCCGTCCATCGCCGATTCACCGGGCGCGGTGACGCCATGTTCGAGCGGAACGTTGACTCCCTATACCTTTATTGCTATGCTCTCTACGGAACATCCCACATGGATGACCTTAAACCTTGCCGGCCTTTCGGCGTTCGGGGAGGATCCACGTGGACCAATTGGCCAAACGGATCGGGAATCTTTTCATCTTCGCCATCCTGGCCGCCGGGCTGCTCGGCTCCGCCTTCCTGGCCGGGTTCGGGACCGCCTGGGGGATGGGCGCGACCACCCCCCGGGC
>FWWL01006991.1_pt1 | contig 15795 bp, 11 predicted proteins | sample 2228331 | NCBI WGS metagenome assembly FWWL01 (sample SAMEA103939775, study PRJEB20133) | metagenome
GACGGGAGCGGCTGCCGGCATCCACGGGCTGCCTCTGAACAGCGCCCGGAAGATCGCCGTCCGGCGTGCGGTGTCCATCGGATACGCCAAGAAGAACCTGCCTCTGGGCGACGAGGTGTTCCTGGAGGGCAAGGTGCTCACGGCGGACTTCATGCAGCGGTTCGGGCTGTTCTATGTGGAGGAGCCGGACCGGTCCGCAGGCATCGGCGTGGTGCCTCCGGCCGGGCATATTACCACACCTCTCAGCGAGGGAGACATCGTCCACGTGCTGGGGACGACGGCCTTCTATGAGCAGGAGCAGACCGAGCTGGTCATCGCCGCCTCCACCGTCCTGGTGGAGCATCCGGGGGCGGCGCCCATCGTGGCGCTGAAGATGAACAACCGCGACACCGGCGGCGGGGTCTTCGGCAACCAGCCCGCCGTGGTGGACGATGCGCTGCCCGGTCCGGGGATGCCGCGCGTGCTTTCGCAGCGGCTGAACAACGTGGGCAGCCTTGTGGAGACGTGGGGGACGGTGACCGGGCACGACCCGGCGCGCCGCCTGTTCTGGATCGATGACGGCTGCAACCTGAGGGACGGCATCCGCCTGCCGGCGGGACCTCCGTCGGCCGGTATCGCCGTGCTGATGCCCGACGGGCCGGGGATGCCGCTGCCGCCGATCGGCAGCTTCCTGCAGGTCACCGGCGTCATCTGGGCCATCCCTGGGGGGACGCCGCTTGACGTCTACCCGGTGCGCCTGCTGGTGCCCAGGTCCTATTCGGACATCGTGGAGGTGGTGGGGCCCGGCGTTCCGAGATGACGGCAAACGGGCCGCTCTGAGGGGGCGGGGCCCTGCGGGCCCCGCCCTTTTTAGGCGCGCCGGAGAGGAAAGGCGCGGAGCGGTTCAGAAGGCTCTCCATGCCGGCCGCAGCCATCCGGCAGCCGCACAGGCCGGCAGGGAGTCGAGATGCGTTTCGAGGAGCTCAAGCCGCAAGACTACGTCCGGGCACGGGACGCGGTGCCCGTCGCCTACATCCCCTGGGGAGCCCATGAGTGGCACGGCCGCCACAACGCGCTGGGGCTCGACACGCTCAAGGCGCTCGGGCTGTGTGTGGAGCTCTGCGCGGCGACCGGCGGGGTCGTGCTCCCTCCGGTGTACTGCGGCACGAACACGATGAAGGAGAACGGTCCCTGGGAGGGGACGCTGGAGTTCAGCAGGGAGTGCGTCCGGATGCTGGCGCTCGAGCATCTGCGTCAGATCGCTTCGGAGGGGTTCCGGGTCATCGTGCTGCTGATGGGGCATTACGGGGCGGAGCATGTCCGGGTCCTCACGGAGGCGGCGCGGCAGTTCAACGAGGAGCAGGACGCGTGCGTGGCCTGGGCCGTGCCGGACCACGAACTGACTTCCGCCGACGGCTTCCCCGGCGAGCACGCCGCGCTGTGCGAGACGTCATACCTGATGTATTTCCGCCCGGAACTGGTGGACCTCGCCCGGCTGCCCGCGGAGGGAGACCTGCGCTGGGAGGAGCAGGGCATCCACGGTCAGGACCCGCGTCAGGCCTCGCGGGCGCACGGCCGGGAGGGGGTGCAGTCGCTCGTGAGGAACGCCGCTCCCCGCATCCTGGATCTGCTCAGGGAGAAGACGCAAGTTTCCGGCTGAGCCTCCGGACCTACGGCTCCCAGCGGATGGACAGGGTCGCGCCGTCCGGACTGCCCGGGAACGTCGCGTAGAGGGTGTCCCCGTCGGTCGAGGTCCGGCATTCCACGCCCTGCCCGCTGCTGTCCGTGCAGACCACTTCCCGCACCTTCCTTCCCGCTGTATGGACCCTCAGGGCGGCGGGCGTCCCCAGCGGCCCGGCGATGCGGACCTCGAACGCTTCCGGAGTGGACGAGAGCACTTCCGACTCGTAGCTTCCCGCGAGCAGCTGCGGCTCGGATGGCCGTTCCACCAGCCGGAACAGGCGCGACTCTCCCGGACGGACCACCGGGTCCTGCAGCAGAGTCAGGGAGTGGTCCAGCAGGTCGATGTAGGTCCCGGCCAGCCGGATGTCCCCGGTCATCGGATGGCAGGCCACGCAGGGGCCCCTCCGGACGATGAACTCCCTGCTCCAGGACGTGCGCTCGGACTGAGAAACTCCGGCTGTTGCCGCCTCCACCAGCTCCTGCGCTCCCCCCTCGTCCCGGGCGAAGCTTTCAGCGGAGGCTCCGTAGAAGGTCAGCGTCCCGCTCCCGTGCTTCCACCGGAACGCGGAGCCGTCGTCCGGATGGCCGGGCAGCGGGTCCGGACGGGCGCCTTCGAAGGAGTAGCGCGTCATCGCCGCTCCGGTCTCCAGCTCCTCTCCAGACCCTGCCACCGCTACATCCACCCGGAACTGATTGCCGACCGTGAGGAAGATGCGCACATCCGGGCCGCCCTCGAAAAGATACGCGAAAGCGGCCGGTCCGTCCGCGAACCGGCCCCCGTCCGGCGTGGTCACCGTCCACTGCTCGCCAGTCAGCAGCGAGGCTTCCTGCCGGCTCCCCGGCAGGATGACCGTGCTGCGCCCTCCCTTCCGGATGCGGATGCGCGTGACCATCCCGCCCCAGCCGTCGGCCGGCCGGGAATCCCCCACCCGGACCAGCACCCGGTCGCCTTCCTTCAGGCCCGGCGGCAGCGGCACCTCGCGCTCCTGAAGGTTGGAAAGGTCCCGGACCTCCCGGTCTTCCTCCAGCACGGTGCGGAACCGGAGCGGAGCCCCTCCGGTCGCCCCGATGCGTCTTGCGGCCAGGCCCATCCGGTGCAGGAGATGCTCGTCGGGCGAGCTGTATCCCTCGCGCCGCCACCACTGCTGCGCGCGGTTGTAGGCGTTCGAGCCTCCCACCAGGATGAGATGGCCTCCCTCCCTCACCCACTCGGCCAGGGCCGCGTTGTACTCCGGCTTCATCGGCTTGAAGTAGTCGAAGCTCACAAGCAGGGTGTGGAAGGTCTTCAGGTAGTCCGGCTCCACAGTCCGCTCCACGGGCGCCACCCGCACCGGGATGCCGCGATAGATGAACGGAAGCGCCAGCCCGTAGAAGCCGTTCAGGTTTCCAGCGTCCGGCTCGGCCCTCTGATAGGCCGCGGAATCCCCGATAAGCACTCCAAGCCCCGTTCCGGGACGGGACCGCGCAGGCAGACGGGAGATTTCGCGGAGGGCGTTGAACACGCAACCCAGCGCGGTCCCGTACTGCTCCGGGATGCGGCCGTAGATGCGGTCCGGCCAGGGGAGCACCTCGAAGGAGTTCACTTCATGGAACATCAGGCTGGCCACGATGGTGTGTTCGTAGTTGGAGCGGTAATCCTCCATCGTCCGGTCCGGGTTGTCCTCCAGCGGGTCCGCAAGGAACCAGAGCCTCTTGCCCCGGCCGCGGTACAGCTCCACCAGCGACGAGTATTCCAGATAGCCGTTCTCGAACGTCCGCTCCTTCATCTCGCCGCGGTACATGCAGGCGGAGCGGGCGGTGCCGGTCCACACCTGCCCCACCACCTCCTGGACTGCGGGCATCCGCGCGAAGTCGTCGAAAGGAAAGCTGATCCCCCAGGAGTGGTAGTTGACCGGGCTGTGGTGCGCCACCGCGCGGAGCACCGAAGGGTCCTCCTGCTCGACGGCCTGCAGGATGCGCTCGATAAGGCGGTGCTGCATCCGCATCTTCAGCTGCTCGGCCCGGATGCGCGTGTCGTGGCTGGAAGCCGGGTCCTGCCAGGGCTCCCCGTAATGCCTCTCCCACTCCTGCTTGAAGCTTTCGGAATAGCCGGCGATGGCGAAGTACTCCGGCTCCTCGGGCATCACGCCGCGCGCCCCGTTGCGCACCGCGGTCAGGTAGTAGTCGATGGCCGCCCGGATGCGCCGCTCGGTGGGGACGGTGTAGTAGCTGCCGGGACCGCAGGTCAGGATGGTGCCGTCCCGGGTGGTCTGGCCGTCGCCGGGATGCTGGCTGATGTATTCCGGGCCTGTGCGGAATCCCCCCATCACCCAGACGGTGTAGCCGCGCGCCGCCCAGCTTGCTATCCGTTCCCGCTCCGCGCTCGCCACGATGGCCACGTCGGTGCGGATGTCGTGTTCGGGCTGCCAGCCGCGCGCCGTCTGAAACGACGTGCCCGGCCTCTCCGGCCCTGCGGCGGCCGCCAGAGTCAGCAGCATCGTCAGCGCAACGATCCCTGCAGCCAGCTGATGAGTCATCGTCCCGTCTCCCGGATGTCCTGCCTGTTCACCGCGCCCGTGCCGCCGGAGCAGGCCCTCCGGCAGCTGGCGCCCGTCCTTCGGGCGGGCGGCCCGGTCCGCGCATTCAGAAATCGTTTTCGCTGAAGCGGTAGCCCCGTATCTGCGCCAGCGGGGCGTCGTCGCGGATGTAGTTCACCACCAGGAACCGTCCCGGCTCGTATTCCACCCATCCGGTGTATCCGCTGTCCGGCGTGGCCGAGCGGTCGTGGTCCAGCGGCAGCAAGATGCCCGACTGCCGCGCGCGGTGCGGCTCCAGCGCGCTCTCGGCCGGCTCGAGGAAGGCGAAGGTGTTCTTCGCCCACGGAGACCTTGCGCCGGGGAAGTGCCGGTAGGTCACCATCACCTTGCCGCTTCGCGTGAGGCGCGCCACCGGGCGGTGGCCGCTCTCCATCAAAGTCTCGAAAGGCCCTTCCCAGGTCCGTCCGGCGTCCCGTGAGATGCTCTTGTAGACCGGCCGTCCCTTCGAACTGTTCTCCCGCATGTAGCAGACAAGCTCTCCGCCCGGCATCCGCACGATGGAAGCCTCGCAGAAGTCGTATCCCGGGCGGCTTGCGATGACCTCCGGCTCCTCCCAGGTCTTCCCGCCGTCCGGGCTGCGGCTCACCATCTGTGCCAGATTCCCCGTCGACGGGTCCCGGAGATGCGTCGGCAGCAGCCACTGCCCGTCCGGCAGCACCGTCACCTCGTCCGGCACGATGCCCGGGACGCCGGTGAAGACCGGGCCCTCCCACGACACCCCGCCGTCCGTGCTCGTGAAGAAGGCGATGCGCGAACGGGCGAGGTCGTTCTCGCCCGGAGGGGTGTCGTAGACGTCGCAGAGGAGCAGCACGCGTCCGTCCGGGAGCTGCTGCACCCTGGGGCAGTTCCATTTCCGCAGGACGCCGTCTTTCCGCGTCTCCTCCGCGAGCACCCTTCGTGCGGAGAATGTCGCCCCGTTGTCGTCGCTCGTGCGGACGATGATGCGGCAGTAGAGCGAAGCCGAGTGGGAGTCGCTCTCGCGGTAGGTGAGCACCAGCCGCCCGGATGCCAGCCGCGCCAGCGCGGGAAAGCATTCGTAGGTGGAGTCGTCGCGGCTGATGGTGGACTTCTCGATGCACAATCCTGTCTTCTCCGAAGCCTGCGCGCAGGCCAGAGCGCACAGAGCGCCAGTCGCGACGAACACGGCCGCGGCCAAAGGTTGCATTACGGCATCCGGCCCTTCTTCGCAACGCCGTGCGTCCTGCCCGGCGGCCGGCCGCCGCAGCGCTTTCGCCTCCAGGTCCGCATTTGCATCACTGCCCTGTGGCCGGCTGGATGCGGCCATACACCCGGTTGCCCGGAACGTTGAAGAAATACGGCTCCCGCTCGGGAGGGTTCACGAAGCAGTCCCCGAAGATGACGGCATTGTCGCAGGGCTCGGAGAACCGGGCTCCGTGTGCGGCATTGTGGTACTCGTTGGCGAAGATGGTGACGTGCTGCCGCGGCCGTCCCCGGATGACGGTGTAGTTCCGGGGACGGTAGCTGTGGAAGGTGTTGTGGCAGATGATCACCCAGTCTCCCGCGAACGGCTCCACCACCTCGTCCGGCCGCCTGCTCTCGTGGTTGCCGTGCATGTCGAACGCGTGGCTGACCCGCCCCTCCGTGATGTCGGAGATGTTCGAACAGGCCAGATAGGCGGTCCCTGCACGCCCCGTCCCCGCGATATCGTGCCGGTTGTTCAGGAAGCGGTTCGCCACGATGTAGGCCTGCGATGACGCCAGGCACACCCCGTAGCCCAGACCGCTCCGCCTGCAGTGATGCAGAAAGTTGTGGTGGATGCGGTGACCACGGCCCGCGTCCGCGATGTAGATCGCCGCGTGGGAGAAGCCGGAGATGTCGCAGTTGTCCACCTCGCAGCGCGGATGCCCGATGCGGATGCCGCGGCTGTTGGGCAGTTCGTAGGCGGAGCCATGCTCGGCCGTGTCCGGACCGGCCATTCGCAGGCCCGTGAAGCGCACCCCCTCCCCGCCGGTCACGAACACAGCCGGACATTCGTACTCCGCAAACCGGATGAGAGCGCCCGGCGAGCCGTTGCGGCCCCGGCCACTCGCCAGCGTCACCCCTCCCGGCACCACCATCATCGGGCTGCCGGTCGCGTCGATCTCCGCCCGGTCGTCGATGTAGATGACGTCCCCGGCGCGGGCGCGTCCCAGAGCCTGTTTCAGCTCGTCCAGGGTGCGCACCGTCCCCGTCCGGGGGATGTCCACGTGCCGCGTGTACCCCGGTCCTCCCCCGATAGGGTCCGGGCCCCGGTAGAAGGCTGCGCCGCAGACCCGGGCCGCGGCCTGGCCGTCGGCCAGAAGGCCCATCACCAACCCCGCCAGCAGGATGCGCATCGTCACGGGACCGTTCCTCCTCTTGCCCCCTTATTCGCGCGATGCTCCGGCGAGACCTGCCCGTCTGAAGGAGCGGGCGGCCTTCCGGGCTAAGGAGCCGTCTGGAGGGGAGGATACGCCCTATGTCAGACAGAGACGACGCGGACCGGACCGGCGCCGGAGAGCGCCGCTGGATGGATGTTTCGCTGCCCTTCGACGAGCGCGCCCGCCTGCTGGTGTCGGCGATGACGCTGGAGGAGAAGGCGTGGCAGATGGTCAACCACGCCCCGGGCATCGAGCGGCTGGGAGTGCCGCCCTACGACTGGTGGAACGAGTGCCTGCACGGGGTGGCGCGGGCGGGGGTGGCCACGGTCTTCCCGCAGGCCATCGGGCTCGCGGCCACGTGGAATACCGGCCTGGTCCACCGCATCGCCACGGTCATCTCGGACGAGGCGCGGGCCAAGCACCACGAGTCCGCCCGGCGTGGAGACCGCGGCATCTACAAGGGGCTCACCTTCTGGAGTCCCAACATCAACATCTTCCGCGACCCCCGGTGGGGCAGGGGGCAGGAGACCTACGGAGAGTGTCCGTTCCTGACCGGCCGCATCGGTGTGGCGTTCGTCACCGGGCTTCAGGGCGACCATCCCCGCTACCTCAAAGTGGTCGCCACCCCCAAGCACTTCGCGGTCCACAGCGGGCCCGAGAAGGACCGCCACTATTTCGACGCCGTGGTCAGTCCGAAGGATCTCCGGGAGACCTATCTGCCCGCCTTCCGCGACTGCGTGGTGGAGGGGAAGGCGTGGTCGGTGATGGGCGCCTACAATCGCACGAACGGCGAGCCCTGCTGCGCGAGCCCCACGCTGCTCCAGCGCATCCTGCGCGAGGAATGGGGATTCCAGGGATACGTGGTGAGCGACTGCGGGGCCATCTGCGACATCCACGCGCACCATCGCGTCACCTCCTCGCCGGCGGAGTCCGCCGCCCTGGCCGTCCGCAACGGCTGCGACCTCTGCTGCGGTGACACGTACACCAGCCTCACCGAGGCGGTCTCGCGGGGGCTCATCAAGGAGGAGGAGATCGACCGGGCGCTGACGCGCCTGTATACGGCCCTGTTCCGTCTGGGGATGTTCGACCCGCCGGAGAACGTCCCGTATGCGTCCATCCCCTACGAGGTGAACGATTGCGACGAGCATCGCGAGCTCGCTCGCGAGGCGGCCCGGCAGAGCATCGTTCTGCTGAAGAACCAGGGTGGTCTCCTGCCGCTCCCGAAGGACCTGAAGCGTCTGGCGGTCATCGGGCCGGTGGCGGAGTCTCTGGACGTGCTGCTGGGCAACTACTACGGGACTCCGTCCCGCTACGTGACGCTCCTCGAAGGGATATGCCGGAAGGTGGACCCTTCGGTCAGGGTCTTCTACGCGCAGGGATGCGCGCTGACCGGCGGGGGACGGGAGGGCTTCGCGGAAGCCGTGGCGGCGGCGGACCGGGCGGATGCGGTGGTGATGTGCCTGGGACTCTCTCCGAAGCTGGAAGGCGAGGAGGGGGAGGTGGCCGACTCGGACGGAGGGGGCGACCGGCTTCACATCCATCTTCCCGGACTGCAGCAGGAGCTTCTGGAGGCCGTCTGCGCCACCGGGAAGCCTGTCGCGCTGGTCCTCACGCACGGAAGCCCCCTGTCCGTCCCGTGGGCGCTGGAGAACGTCCCGGCCATCCTCAGCGTATTCTATCCGGGCGAGGAGGGCGGCAGCGCGGTGGCGGATGTGCTGTTCGGAGACGCCTGTCCCGCAGGGCGGCTGCCCTTCACGGTCCCGGTCTCGCTGGAGGACCTTCCGCCCTTCGAGGACTACCGGATGGACGGCCGCACCTACCGGTTCGCGTCGAAGGAGCCGCTGCTGTCCTTCGGCTTCGGGCTGAGCTACACCGCGTTCCGCTGCTCGGAGCTGCGCCTGGAGGGGGAGCGCATCGGGTGCGGGGAGCCTCTCCGCCTCTCCGTAGACGTCGAGAACACGGGCCGGACAGCCGGGGACGAAGTGGTGCAGTGCTACGTCACGGACCTCGAGGCATCGGTCCGCACGCCGGTGCGACAGCTGGCCGGGTTCCAGCGGGTGTCCCTTGCCCCGGGCGAACGCAGGAGGGTGAGCTTCACGCTGGAGCCCCGGCAGATGGCGGTGGTCACGGAGGATGGCCGGTTCGTGGTGGAGCCGGGGACCTTCCGGGTGAGCGTGGGCGGCTCGCAGGGCGACGCCCGCAGTCTGGCTCTGGGAGCCGCTCCCTGCCTGCAGGCGACGTTCGAGGCCTGCGGCGCGGCCGTGGAGCTGCCGCTGTGACCGCGGGCGAGGCGCCGGGCCCTTGAGGAAGCTCTCTCGCAGGACTGTCCTTCGGGCGGGCGGAGCGACAGTGCTTTCCGCCTTCGCCGGAGGTGCGGGTGCGCGGAAGGAGCGGGCGACTGTGCAGGAGCGGCCGAACATCCTTCTGGTGATCGCGGATGACTGGTCCTGGCCTCACGCCGGGGCGTATTCCGATCCCGTGGCGCGGACGCCGGCGTTCGACAGGGTGGCCCGCGAAGGGGTGCTCTTCACCCACGCCTTCTGCGCTGCCCCCACCTGCACGGCGTCGCGCGGCTCAATCCTCACCGGGCAGGCGCCGCATCGTCTGGGCGAAGGAGCCAACCTGTGGAGCACCCTGCCCGCGGAGCTCCCGGTCTATCCCGACATTCTGGAGCAGGCCGGCTACTTCGTTGGCCACGGCGGAAAAGGGTGGGGGCCGGGACGTGTGGAGGCGGGCGGGCGCACGCGGAATCCGGCCGGGCCCGCGTTCGCGGGATTCCGGGAGTTCCTGGACGCGCGGCCCGCGGGCGCGCCGTTCTGCTTCTGGTCCGGTCCGCGCCAGCCCCACCGTCCCTACGTCAGCGGAAGCGGTGTGCGGGCGGGCTTCCCGCTGGAGCGCATCCCCGTCCCGCCGTTCCTTCCCGACAGCCCCGAGGTGCGCTCGGACCTGGCGGACTACCATGCCGCCGTGGCGGAGTTCGATTCGCACGTGGCCGGCCTGCTCGATATCCTGGACGAGCGAGGCCTAGCGGCGAACACTCTGGTGGTGGTTACCAGCGACAACGGGATGCCCTTCGCCCGGGCCAAGGCGAATCTCTACGAGGCCGGCGTCAGGATGCCGCTGGCGGTGCGCTGGCCTGCGCGGGTCGAAGCGGGCCGCATCTGCCGCGACCTGGTCAGCCTGACCGATCTCGCCCCCACCTTCCTGGATGTGGCGGGGCTCGAGCCGCCCCCGGCGATGACCGGCCGGAGCCTCCTGGACATCCTTCTGGAGGGCCGGAGCCGCCGCGCGAGGGAGGCCGTGTTCACGGAGCGGGAGCGTCACGCGGCCGTGCGGGCCGGGAACCGGGGGTATCCCTGCCGCAGCGTGCGGACGCGGCATTTCCTTTACATCCGGAACCTGCATCCGGAGCGGTGGCCGGCGGGCGACCCGGGCGATATGGATGCGACGCCCCCCGCGCAGGGACTTGCTCTGGGGCCGTTCGGCGACATCGACGCCGGGCCGTCCAAGAGCTATCTTCTGGGGAACCGGGACGCGCCGGGAGTCCGGGAGCATTTCCTGCGGGCAACGGCCAGACGGCCGGAAGAGGAGCTCTTCGACCTGAGCGTGGACCCGTGGACTCTGCACAATGTGGCGTCCGAGCCGCAGTATTCCGGCGCAAAGAAGCGGATGAGGGACCTGCTGGACGCCTGGATGGAGGCGACGGGCGACCCGCGAGCGCGCGGCGAGGACGGCGGTTGGGATGATGCGCCCTACTACGGCCCGGCCGCCTGAAATCTGGAGGCTGAAGTCATGAAAGACGGGTCGCGCACGTTGACGGTCCCGGGAGGGCTCCCCGCCATCCGGCTGGAGCATCCGTCCGGGGCGGCTGCGGTCGTGTGCCTGAACGGCGCCCACGTGACCTCGTGGACGCTGCCGGACGGCGAGGAGATGATCTTCCTCAGCCGGAGGAGCCGATGGGAGCCGGGCAAAGCCATCCGGGGCGGCATCCCGCTCGTGTTCCCGCAGTTCGGCCCCGGACCTCTTCCGCAGCACGGGTTCGCCCGGACCAGCCAGTGGACGCCCGGAGATGTGGAGGAGGATGCCGCAGACGGCGTGCGGGCATCGTTCACCCTGGAAGACTCGGATTCCACCCGCTCGCTCTGGCCCCACCGGTTCTCGGCGCGGCTCACGGTCACCCTGCGGAGCGGCAGCCTGAGCCTGCTGCTGACAGTCGGGAACCGGAACGACAGTCCCTTCGAGTTCCAGACCGCCTTCCACACGTATTTCCGCGTTGCGGACATCTCTGCGGTCAGGCTCGAAGGCCTGAAAGGGGTGGAGTACGTGGACTCGCTTCGCGGAGGCGTCCGGGAGAGTGAGGAGAGGGAGGCTGTCACCATCGACCGGGAGACCGACCGCATCTACGCCGGGGCTCCGGCCGAGCTGCGGCTTGTCGACGCCGGCCGCGGGCGCACGGTGACGCTGCGCAGCGAGGGGCTGCCGGACGTGGTGGTCTGGAACCCGTGGGTGGACAAATCCCGCCGGATGGAGGACTTCGGGGACGACGAATACCCCTCGATGCTCTGCGTGGAAACGGGCGCCATCCTGACACCCGTCAGCCTGGGCGCAGGCGAACGCTGGTCAGGTTCCACGGTCTTCGAGGCCGGGTGACGCTCCCCGTTTCGGGGTCATAATCCCCTCCGGGTGGGCTATCCCACGGAAAGGATGCTTGCTGCCATCGAAACGCTCGACTGCTTCCGGAAGCCCGGCCGCTGGTTCCGGGCCAACTTCCACACGCACACCACGCTCTCCGACGGGGATTCCTCGCTCGAGGAGCGCTGCCGGCAGTACCGCGAGGAGGGATACCACGTCCTCGCCGTCACCGACCACGAGCGGACCAGCGATACGGATGGGCTGAGCGATGACGGATTCCTGGTCATCAGCGGGATGGAGACCCATCCTCCGGACCCCTCCGGAGGCCTGTATCACCTGGTCTGCCTGAACGTGCCGCACGGATTCACCCTCGCGGACGTGGAGGACCCCCTCGAGCGCATCCGCCGCGTCCGCGAGACCGGGGGAGAGGTCGTCATCGCCCATCCGTACTGGTGCGGCCACACTCTGGCCGACCTCATGCCGCTGGAGGGGGCGGTGGCGGTGGAGGTCTACAACGCCACCTGCTCCAAGATCGGCAAGGCTTACAGCAGCGTTCACTGGGACGACCTGCTGGCGGCCGGACGCTTGCTGCCCGCGGTGGCGGTGGATGATGTGCACCGCGGCCGCGACATCTTCATGGGCTGGACCTGGCTCAAGATGGAGACTCTGAGCGTGGAGTCCGTGCTGGACGCCCTGCGGACCGGATGCTTCTACTCCTCGTGCGGTCCGGAGATCCACGACCTGGCTCTGGAGGACGGGGTCGCGCGGCTGAGATGCTCGCCCGTCAGCGAGGTGCATTTCATCGGGCGCAATGCGAGCGGACGCAGCTTCTATGCGGACGGGGGCGAGCTGCTCACGGAGGTCGAGACTCCCGTGAACGCCGGGATGCGCTACTTGCGCTGCGAGGTGGTGGATGCGTCCGGGAAGCGCGCGTGGACGAATCCGGTCGTGCTGGACGGAGCGCCATAGCCGGCCCGCACCCGGCGGGCGCCCGCCCTTCCGGCGAATAAGGGTTTGCGGAGGCTGCAATGGGCGACTTTCGCATCGTCATCGCCGCTGCGCTGGCACTGGCCTGCGCCCTGTGCGCTCCGGCCGCCGCCGGGAAAGGCAGGCCGCTGGTGGTGGCGCACTACTACACCTGGTACTGCACCCCGTGGGGAGCGGGCGGACACTGGGGACACTGGCGTCACGACGGCAGGAGCGCCCTTCTGGACCGGCCGGCCGACCCGGAGACCATCCTGTTCCCGCCTGCCATCCGGGAGGTCAGCTCGTGCGCCTATCCCCTCATCGGCCCGTACGACAGTATGGAGCGCGAGGTGGTGCGGTGGCATATCCGGCTGGCGAAGGCGGCCGGCATCGACGCGTTCCTGGTGGACTGGTGGGGGCCGGCCACCTGGCAGAAGCCTTCCGGCTGGACCCACGACGTCTTCGTCCGCACCGTCCTCCCGGTCGCCGAAGAGGAGGGCTTCAGGGTCGCCCTGTTCGATGAGTGCGCCCAGTTCGTGGAGCGCTTCGAGGATGTGAAGGAGTGGACCGCGCGCTATCTGCGGCAGTTCAGGGACAGCCCGGCGTGGCTGCGCATCGACGGCAGGCCGGTCTGGGCTGTCTATCAGCTCTGGGAGGGCAGGCTTTCGGCGGAGCAGGGGCGGGAGCTCATCGCGCACGTGGAGCGGGAGTGCGGCCCGGTGTTCTGGATCGTGGACCGGATGCGCGGGGAGGCGGCGCCCGAAGGGTTCCGCCTGTATGTCCCGGATGACTGGCTGCGGCTGCCGCGTCTGGACTGCGTGATGGGCTACGCGATGTTCAGCACGCACCGGGTCTACGAATACCGCGACCTGGCGCCTCTCTACCGGGATTTCGTCAAATCCGTCCACGCCAGCGGCCGGAAAGCGCTCCTGCCGGTGCATCCCGGCCATGACAATCGCAGGATTGCCACGGACCCATGGGTCATGCCGCGCCGCGACGGCGAAACGCTGCGGGACTTCTGGCGGGCTGCCGTCGAAGCCGGCGCGGACATCATCGGCATCACCTCGTTCAACGAATGGCCGGAGACGACGGTCGTCGAGCCGGCTCTGACCTGGGGGGACCCCTACCGCTACCTTCGCATCATCGCCGGGCTGCAGGGCAGGGAGTTCCAGGCGCCGCCGCTTCCGCCGCTCGAGCGCCTCGACCCGGCCGTGCGGGAATACCTGAGGGGCTGGCAGCGGCTCGTACGCTGAGCGGCAAAAAAGGGGGGCGGGCGGAGGTTGCCCTTCCGCCCGCCTTCTGGTCTGCGCGATTGCTGCGAGGACGGACCCTGCGTCTTCCGCCCTCGCGGGGTGGTCAAGACTGCGTGCTCAAAACTGCGGCGCAGACCGTCTTTGCTGCCTGTCCAATCATCCTACCATGTTTTTAGCGCCGTGTGAAGTCCCGTCCACATCTTTTTCGAGTTTTTGTCCGGACGAGGCGGGAAGCTCTTCAGCCGGAGGCGGCCCGAGGGGCGGGTGCGCTGCGCTCCGCGTCGTCCAGCGGCTCCGACAGCGGCGGATACAGCGTCGAGGCGACGATATACAGGCTGGCCGCCACGGGGACTCCCAAGATGAACCCCACAAGTCCGAACAGCTCGCTGCCCGCCAAGATGGCGAACAGGGCCGCAAGGGGATTGATGCCGGTGTATCGCCCGAGGATGCGCGGCGTGAGCACCGTATCGAACAGCGTAAGGTTCAGGCCCATCACGATGGCGGTCGCCACGGCCGCACTCAGCAGGTTCCCTCCCGGCGCCATCAGCGTCACCAGCGCCACGGTGATGGTCAGCAGCAAGGCCCCCACGTACGGGACGGCGTAGAGCAGCGCCGCCAGCAGGCCGAGCAGGAACGGATAGCTCGCCTCCACTCCGGGCATCAGGTCCAGCGCGAGCAGCACGCACGTCACGGTGACCCCGTAAAGGGAGCAGAGCACGATCAGCCCGCGAAGGTAGCCCAGGAAGACCGTCCCCACCTTCTCCATCACGGCGGCGACTCCCTCGCGATACTGCGGCGGGACCACGTGGAGGGCCCGCCGCTTCATCCTGGGCCAGTCGTTCAGCATGTAAAACGTGGCGATCAGCACCACGATGACGTTCAGCAGGAATCCCACCGTCCCGGAGAGACCGCCCAGAAGCCGCCGCAGGACCTTCGGGCCCTCCTTCTTGACCACCTCCTCCAGCGTGGCGCTCAGCTCGGCCGCGGTGCGCGGGATGGGCAGACGCAGGCGCTCCACCAGGTCGTTGCCGGCCAGCGATGCCCACAGGCCGCGCGCCTGGTCGATGTAGGCGGGCCATTGACGGGCCAGCGCCTCCCCCTCCGCGATGATGATGGGGACAAGCCAGAACAGCAGCGAACCCGTGACCGCAAAGAATGCCACGTAGACCACCAGCACGCCGTACCGGCGCGGCAGCCCTCGCCGCTGCAGACGCTGGAGGGCCGGGTCCAGCACCGCCGCCACCGCCATGGCGATGAGGAAGGGCGTCAGGACACCGCTCACCAGCCAGAGGAGCAGGACGACGAATCCCAGCACCACCGCGGCCGCCGCGAGACGCGGCGCCCGCATCGGCGGCGGAGTCACGCGGTCAGCATCTCCCGCAGCTTTCTGAGCGCCTTGTTCTGAAGCCGCGACACGTGCATCTGGCTGATGTTCAGACGTTTGGCCACCTCCGTCTGCGACATATCGAGGAAATACCTGTACAGGAGCACCGCGCGCTCCCGCTCCCCCAGACTCTGCATTGCGCGCGTGAGGTCGTCATACAGCTCCAGCTTTTCCAGCAGCTCGTCGTGGGCTCCCAGCGAATCGGACGGCCTCATCCCGGCCGTGTCCCCTTCGCTGGACGGCGCGTCCACCGAGACCGGAGAGTAGGCGCTGGCCACCGCCACCCCGTCCAGCACATTCTGCACGGGCACTTCCAGTCGCTCGGCAATCTCCTCGATGGTGGGCTCCCGCCCCAGTTCGTGCGAAAGCTCTTCCGACGCCTTCGAGACCTGCTGGTTGAGCTCCTGAAGACGTCGCGGGACCTTCAGCCCCCATGCTCTGTCCCGGAAGTAGCGGCGTATCTCCCCCACGATGGTCGGGGTGGCGAACGTGCAGAACTTGGATCCGCGCGAGGGGTCGTAGCGGTCCACCGCCTTGATCAGGCCGATGTTGCCGACCGCTATCAGGTCTTCCAGAGGCTCGCCGCGGTTCGCGAACTTGCTGGCCAGATACCGCACAAGCCTCTGGTTGGAGTCGATGAGCTGCTTCCTGAGGCGCGGGTCCCGTGTCCTGGCGAATTCCCTGAAAAGCTCCTCGGAGTCTTCGCGCTCGGCGGTGCCTCGGCGGCTAGCCCGCGGCATCTCTTCCCTGTTCACATTTCTTGACCAGGCGGACCACCTGTCCCCCGCCGGCGGCCTCGCCGATGCCCACCTCGTCCACCAGCAGCTGCATCAGTGAGATGCGGAAGCTCTCGTCGTTGAAGCCGTCCTCTGCAAGATCCGGCGGGACCGCCGGGCCGGTCTCCGGAGGGAGCGGGACGTCGTCGCTGATGGTCAGCACGATGCTGCCTTCGTCCATCTCGC
>FWWL01006992.1_pt1 | contig 15793 bp, 13 predicted proteins | sample 2228331 | NCBI WGS metagenome assembly FWWL01 (sample SAMEA103939775, study PRJEB20133) | metagenome
CTGGTTCGGCTCTTGCTTCAGCACAACTATGCGGTGAGAGCCACCGTTTTGCCTGATGACCCCATGCGTTCGCGGCTCAACGGTTTGAATGTGGAACTTGTGGACGGCAACCTGCTGGACATGAACTTTGTGGAGCAAGCATTGGAGGGCGTGGACGCTGTCATCCACACCGCCAACTTCGTGAGCAGCACGACGGACGCTTTTCACAACAATGTGATGGTCACTTTCAACCTTGCCTACGCTGCGGGCAAACGCACGGAGAAACTCCATTGCTTTGTCCACATCAGTTCCTCCGCTGTTTACCCCAACGACTCGCACATCCTTGCCCCATGCTACCATCCCGTTGACGAACTGCACCCGAAACGCCCCGTCGGCGTATATGCCATCGGCAAGTGGGTTGGCGAACTCGTCGTGTGGGGTATGGCGCGGTCAACAGGTTTGCGGGTCTCCGTTATCCGCCCTACTGCCATCCTCTCTGAAGACAAGGTTTTGCAGCGATGGACAGTGCGGTTCGTGAGCATGATTTTGAGGACAGGGCAAGCCAACCCCAAGAGCGAGATTTACTCCCCCGAAGGGGCAAAGTTGTGGCAGGCGTTGGAAGAAGCGGCGCCCCCTGACGCTTTGTGCGCTATCACAGATGCGGAAGGGCGACCGTGGATGCAGCAGGTCGTTGATGCAAGGGATGTGGCGCTGGGATGCTTGTGCGCACTGGAGCATCCCGCCGCCGTTGACGAAGCCTTCAACATTAGCGGTCCGCGCCCTGTGGCTTTCTCTGAAGCCGCCGCTCTTATCGCAGAGGCAACAGGAAAGCCCATCGTGCAATGGCAAGTTCCCGTCCGCTGGGTTTTTGACCTGGACAACACGAAAGCCAAACGCCTTATCGGCTATCGCCCGCAATGGGATATTGACGCAATGGTGAAATCGGCTTTAGTCTTTCAGCGAGAGGGACGCGAGTTGGAAGCGCCAAACAGCAATTGAGAGAGTGATGATTTGTCAAGGGAGGACGAAAGGATGGCACGGTTACTGCGGTTCGGCGTTGCGATGGAGGACACCCTGCTGCGGCAGTTTGACCGCTACATCCGCCGCAAGGGCTACCGCAACCGCTCGGAAGCCATCCGCGACTTGGCGCGCCACGCGATAGTGCAGGAAGCGTGGGAGCAGGAGAAAGGCGAAGTCATTGCTGCTGTCGCCATCGTTTACGACCACGAAAAGCGCGGGTTGGCGGACCGCTTGACCGATTTGCAGCACCACGCTTTGTCCACCATCGTCTCCACCCTCCATGTTCACTTGGACGAGCGCCATTGCTTGGAGGTCATCGTCCTGCGCGGGAAAGCCCAAGAGGTGCGCCACATCGCTAATCACCTCCTCGCCCTTAAAGGTGTCCTACACGGCGGCGTCATCGCCACCGGCGTGCCGACAAAAGAAGCAACCGCATCAGGAGAGGGTGCACAAGAAAAGGCAGCACATTAAACTTTCGCCGAGGCACGCAAAACTTGTTGGATGATAGCCTTTCAGGGAAACCAAACTTTTGTAGGGTCAGCAGCGTTGCCCTTTGCTGCAACGGTCACTTGACTGCTGAAGGGTTCGTAACGAACCGAAAAATGAACTCGGCACTACGGGAGGGTTTGTCACCTGGCAAACGGCAAACGCAAGATCGGCGCTGAGGGATATGTGCTCCCGAACGCCTTAATTGCGCGCTGCCGTTTGTGGCACCAACACGATGCCCAACGGTTCCAGCGCCACGATGAGCGAATCTATGGCTGCTTGCAACTGCTTCTCCACGACCTCTTTGCTTCTTCCCGAAGCAGCGAGCAGAATCGTGATGCGCACCTCTTGCCCAAACACGCGGGCTTTGGACTTCAGGTAAACTTCGGGGTGCTTTTCGGCAACTTGCTTGAGGATTGGGGCTAACACTGACTCATCGCGGCAAGTGGCTTCAAAAAGGCGTTCGCTGTAGTAGCCCTTGCCCAAAACTTGCTCCAACAGGGGCGGCAGCGAGTGCTCAAAGATGCCCTTTAACTCCGCCGGCACCCCTGGCAAACAAACGATGACCGTTTTTTCGGTCGGCAGCCACACACCTGGCGCTGTGCCGACGGGGTTGAACAAGGGCGTTGCGCCGACGGGAAGCATCGCCATTTTGCGGCGAGGGGGTGTCACTTCGGGGCTGTCCACAAACCCCTGCTCGTAAAGTTCTCGGTAACGCTGCGCTACCATCTCCAACGCCCGCTCGTTCAACTCTAAAGGGCGGTTAAGCGCTTTCGCTATTGCAGCAACAGTGCGATCATCGTCCGTCGGACCAAGCCCACCAGAGGTGAACAGCAGGTCCGTCCCCCGCGCTAACGCTCCTTGCACTTCCGCTGCAATGGCATCTTCATCGTCACGGACCAAAACGGCGCGGCGAACGAAAGCACCCATCATGGTCAAGCGACGGCAAAGCCAGTGGGTGTTTGTGTCTAAAACATCGCCAATGAGCAACTCGTTGCCCACAGCGATGATTTCCCCTTTCGGCTCCTCAGTCCCTGATCCCCAGTCCCTACCTTTCATGCCTCTTCACCTGCCTTGACTGGCACGGGTGCGCCTTCAATCGTCACGCTGCCGATGAAAGTGCGGATATCCAACCACCGTTCGTCGCCCGTTTGCTCTGCGAAGCGGGAGAGCAACGCTTTGAGTTCCCGAACGATACGAACGGGCGCTAACGGGTCGGAGAAAAGAACTGTGCCCAACTGCACCGCTGTAGCGCCGGCAGCCAAGTATTCCAACACATCCGCACCAGACCAAACCCCGCCGATGCCAACGATAGGGATTGACAAATTTCGCCTTTGCAAGTGTTGGGCAACTCGGAAAACTTTACGGACGATGATGGGCTTGATGGCGGGACCGGAGAGACCACCGAAGGGCGTGCCCAACTTGGGGCGAGGGGGCACCTGCGAAACATCTATCGCCATCGCGGGAAAAGTGTTGCAAAGGCACAAAACATCGGCTCCCGCTTCCACGCACGCTTCCGCAATTTCCGCAAGGTGGTGCGGCTCGGGCGACAACTTGACCCACAACGGTTTAGACCAAACGGAGCGGACGGCTCTCACCACTTCAGCAGCGGTTTCGGGTTCCAACCCAAACTCCAACCCGCCCCGTTGAACATTGGGGCACGAGATGTTCACCTCAACGGCTTGAAGGGCATCGGCTTTGGACAACAGTTGACAAATGCGGACATATTCGTCCACCGTCTCGCCATTGACATTGGCGACGAGGGGCACGGGCAAGGAAGCCAAGCGTTTGTTCACCTTTCGCACCAACTCTTTGGCGCCGATGTTTTGCAGCCCGATACTGTTGAGCATCCCCGCCGTCACTTCGGCAACCCGGTGGGGCGGGTTCCCCCAACGGGGATGCAAAGTGATGCCTTTGAGCACCACTGCGCCAACGCAATCCCAATCCCAACCGCTCACCCGTTCCATCTCTTCACCGTAGCCACAGCAACCCGACGCCAAAATCAGGGGCGTTCGCAGTGGGAGCCCCGCCAGCGTGACCGAAAGGTTGACCTCAGCCATCCTTTCCCCCTCGCTTAATCGTCGGTTTCTTGGTAGCGCGCAAGGTCAATCTCAATGTAGCGCTTTGTGAACCGAACTGCCACTTACTCCTTACCGCTCAAGGATTTAGGATTTGCGCTACCCAAGCGTCGCTGAAGCGGAAGGCTTGGCAGGCGCAAAATTTTTAGGGGCGAACCAAAAGTGGTCGCAACAGTGCAGCAAGATGGTTGCCCGCAGCAGCGCTGAACGAAGGTGATGACGGATGACCGAAGTGTTCGTGCGGGAAGCGCTTTTGCAGCAGCGAGAAGGCAATCGCATCCGCTGCTTGACCTGCGAACGGCGATGCTTGCTGAGCGAAGGGCAAGAAGGATGGTGCAAAACCCGCGAGAACCGAAACGGCATTTTGGTGACCAGAACCTACGGCAATGCCTCCTCCATCGCTGTTAACCCCATTGAGAAGAAGCCGCTGTTTCACTTCTACCCTGGCAGCCTAACGCTGACTGTCGGCAGTTGGTCCTGCAACTTCGCTTGCCCTTGGTGCCAAAACTGGGAAATCAGCAAACAAGTCGGCATCGGCGAGTTCCTTTCCCCCGAAAGGTTTGTGGCGCTGATGGAACGCTATCGCTGTCAAGGTTCATCCATCAGTTTCAACGAGCCAACCCTTTCGCTGGAGTGGTCACTGGAAGTTCTCCGCTTGGCAAAAGAGCGCGGCTTTTACAACACTTTCGTGACGAACGGTTACATGACTTTGGAAGCGCTGCGGTTGCTCATTGATGCGGGATTGGACGCAATGAATGTGGACATCAAGGGCAGCCATGAGGCGGTGCGAAAGTTTTGTGGCGTTGATGTGGAGAAAGTGTGGCGGAACTGCCAGTTCGCCAAGGGGCACGGCGTGCATGTGGAAGTGACCACTTTGGTGATTCCGACGGTGAACGATGACGAAACAACCCTCCGCTCTATCGCTCGGCGCATCGCTACTGAACTGGGTGTTGACACGCCTTGGCATGTGACGGCGTATTACCCCGCTTACTTGTTCAATGCTCCGCCGACACCCGTTTCCACGCTGGAGCGAGCATATCACATTGGACGAGAGGAAGGCTTGCGATTCGTTTACTTGGGGAATGTGCCAGGGCATCCCTACGAGAACACCTACTGCCCCCGATGTGGCGCTTTGCTCATCCAACGCTTCGGTGTGCGCATGGCGAAGAACTTGATGCGAGGTGACGAATGCCCGCAGTGTGGGGAGAAACTGCCCATTATCGGCGCTGACTGGCAAACCAAGCAAAAGTGAGGTGGCAAGAGGATGACCAGCCGAGAGCGAGTGATTGCAGCGATTGAGTTCAAGGGACCCGACCGCGTCCCCCTTCATCACTTCGCTTTCCCTGGCGCGTTCTGGCGGCACGGCGAAAAGTTGGTGAAGTTGCTGAACGAAGAATTCCCCGACGATTTCGGCTCCCGCTTCTCTATCCCGCCCAAACCCGAAGGCAACGAATTGTTCACGCGCTACACGGACGAGTGGGGTTGCGAGTGGGTGATGCGCAAGGACTACACCATCGGCGAAGTGGTCAAGCCCGCTCTGGACGATTGGAGCAAGTGGAAGGATTACCAGTTCCCGCCTTTACCACCCGAAAGCCATTTTGAAGCCCTTAAAGCCCGCATCCAAGAAAGCGGGCACCAGTTTTATGTGCTGGGAAGCGGTGGGACGCTGTTTGAGCGAATGCAGTGGCTGCGGAAGACGGAAAACCTGTTCGTTGACTTAGCGGAGGACCGAGAGGAATTGCACGAACTGGCGGACCGCCTTGTGGAGTGGAACATCAACCTCATCACCCGCTACATTAAAGCAGGGGTTGACGGCATCAGTTTCGCCGACGACTGGGGCGCGCAAGACCGATTGCTTATCAGCCCTCAAAAGTGGCGAGAGTTTTTCAAGCCTCGCTACAAGCGCATGTTTGAAGTTGTCAAGGACGCAGGCAAACATGTTTTCTTCCACACTGACGGTTGGACGGTGGACATTTGGGACGACCTGATTGAAATCGGCGTGGATGTCCTCAACCCGCAACACACCCTAATGCCCTGCGAGTTACTGGAACGAAAGTTGGCAGGCAAAGTTTGCATCCGCTCCGATTTAAGTCGTCAGCACATTTTGCCTTTCGGCACCCCTGAGCAGGTGCGGGAGCATGTCAAGGAAACCATCGCTTTGTTCGGGCGCTTCAATGGCGGGCTCATTTTGCACGGCGAGATTGGTCCCGATGTGCCTTTTGAAAACATCGTGGCAATGCTGGAAGCCGCCCGCGAGTTCGGCACTTACCCCCTCTCGTGGCTTTCTGCGTCCGCTTAAGTGTCGCACAATTCAGAGCAGTTAAGCCTTGAACTTGCAAGCGTTTAATGCTTCGGTGTGAACGGAGGTGGCACTGCCAATGGCGGTAGAAAAAATCGCTTATGCGGGTTGGCAAAACTGCTATCGGCTGAGCAACGGTATCGTGGAACTGGTTGCCACTGCGGATGTGGGTCCGCGCCTCATTCGCTTTGGGTTTTGCGGGGGCGAAAACGAATTTGCGGAAATCCCCGAGCAGTTGGGCTTGACGGGCGGTGATGTTCGGCGCAACTACGGTGGACATCGCCTTTGGCATGCTCCAGAAGTGAAGGAGCGCACCTACTATCCTGACAACGAGCCCGTGTCCGTAGAGGTGCTGGGCGATTTCGCTTTGAAACTTACCCCACCGCTGGAACGAACGACGGGAATCCAGAAAGCCCTGCTGGTGGAGATGGCGCCTGATCGGGCATATGTCAAGGTCACCCACTTCCTCACCAACAAAAACCTGTGGGCGATTGAACTGGCACCTTGGGCGCTAACGATGATGGCGAAAGGCGGGCGCGCCATTGTCCCCATGCCCCCTTACATCCCGCACCCTGAAAAGGTGTTGCCTGCGTGCCCGCTCGTGCTGTGGCACTACACGGACATGAGCGACTCCCGTTGGCACTGGGGGCGACGCTACATCGTGCTGCGACAAGACCCTCAAGCCACGACGCCCCAAAAGATTGGCATCGGCAACCTGCACGGTTGGGTCGCCTATGTCAATGGTGACCGCGTCTTTCTCAAGCGCTACCGCCACATAGAAGGCGCTCCATACCCTGACTTCGGCAGTTCCACCGAACTGTTCACCAACGCCCTCACAGTTGAAGTGGAAACCCTCGGTCCCTTGACAAAATTGGAGCCTAACGAGACGGTCACCCATGTGGAGCATTGGTTCCTGTTCAAAGGCGTTACGGTCGGCGAAACGGAGGACGAGATAGCAGCCGCCCTTGAACCCTTAGTGCAGGAAACCAAAGCCGTCGTGAGTTCTTGATGAGGGGGAAGCCCTATGAGCGGGCGAAGTTTGAGGGGACTTGGAGGCGTTGTTTTCGCTCTCTTTCTTGCAGCACACGCAGCAACCGCAGCGATGGGAGCACCATCCAAACCTTTAGCCATCGGCGAAGGCGTTGGTCCGTTTGCCAGTTGGTTGGACGCAAAGCGCGACTTCGGCGCAAAGGGCGACGGCAAAACAGATGACACAGAAGCGTTACAGCGGGCGTTGGACGCTTTGCGCCCGCCCGAAGCGAAAACCTCAGTCCTGTTCTTGCCGGCAGGCACTTACCGCATCACCAAAACTTTGCGCGTTGTTCGCGGTGCCCACGCAGAGTCGCAGCACATCATCATCCTCGGCGAGCACCCCGATACAACGGTCATTCGTTGGGACGGCGAACACGATGGCGTGATGATTGCTTACGAGGCATGGTATGCCAGCATGAGGCGGCTCACTTTGGACGGAGCAGGGAAAGCCAAAACGGCAATTTTGTGTGCCCCGCACTTCGTCACCTACAACGAGTTCGCGGACATGGTCTTCCGCGATGTCGCCTTCGGCATAGAAGCCGGGCGAATGGACACGCAAGGGGTTGCTGAAACGACGGTCGCTCGCTGCCACTTCGTCCGCTGCTCCCAAGCGGGCATCAGCATCCAAAACTTCAACTCGCTGGACTGGTTCATCTGGCACTGCGTTTTTGAGGACTGCGGCATCAGCGTGACCAACGCGTTCGGCGCAGGCAACTTCCATGTCTACGAGAGCATCTTCCGTCGTTCTCGTCAAGCGGACATTGCTTTGGGGCACGCCAGTTACTTCTCGGTGCGGGGGAACTATTCGGAAGGCTCACGAGCGTTTTTGGAAACGGGTTGGCTCAACGCCTGCCACTTCCTCACGATAGAGCGCAACATCGTCCTTGACCCGCAGGAAGTCGCCATTCAAGTGCGGAGCCTTAGTCCTGTTTTGCTGATGGACAACATCTTCCGCACCCGCAAGGCACCCGTTGCAATCATTCGCCCTGATGCGCGGTTGGTCTCCATCAACAACACCTTCACCGTTGCTGATGCCGTGCAAGCCAGCCCTACGGCTATCCGATTGAACGAGCGTGTGGTTGCCCCCGAACGGCTCAAACTCACACCGCCGTCGCCTCCGCAAACTTTGCCCTTGACAAAGCCGTCGTTCGTGATTGAGGTGCCTACCAACGCGACGGCTGTGGACATTCAGCGGGCGATCAACGAAGCGGCGAAACGGAAAGGGCAGCGCCCTGTCGTGCATTTACCTGTGGGCACCTACGCCGTTGACCGCCCCCTTGACATTCCTTCTGGATGTGACTTGTGGCTGGTTGGTGACGGCGGCAAGACGGTGCTTCGTTGGACAGGGCAAGGCAATGGCCCTGTCCTGCGCTTCCTCGGTTCTTCCCACGCGCGGTTGATGGACTTAACCATTGATGGGGCACGACAAGCAGACGGCATTCTGGTGCGAGGGTGTGACCAACCGCAAAGCCGTCTCATCACTGACCAACTCAACCTTTCAGGCAATCGGTGGGGGCTTTTTGTCAACGGCTTGCGCCACACGGCTATCTCGTTGTTCAACTTCAATGTTGCCTACGGCGAATTGGGCGTAAAGGTGGTGGGCAGTGGTCAGCGTGACCGAACGGCTCCCGTCGTGATTTTCAGCGGCGCTTCCGCTAACTACGAACTCACTTACGAACTGTCCAACGGTGGCACGCTTATCGCTCGCGACATCTGGTATGAGTTCAGCAAGCAGACGCCTTTTGCCCTGCTGACGGGCGACGGCACTTTTGTCCTGCACGGTGCCCGCGCGTTTACGGGTTCCCCGCGCCCCCAGCCGCTGCCAGAACCTGTTGTGGAACTGCGAGCCTTTCGTGGTTTAGCGACCTTTGTGATGGCAGACTTCAACGCTGGTGGTCCGGGGCGAAAGAAAGTCCTCGTTCGGAGCGACAGCGCAAAAGCGAAAGTGTTGCTGCTGGGATGTGGGGGAGACGAAGATAATGACTTGCTGCAAGCGGAAGCCAACGCTCAAGCCATTGCTCGTGACTGCTTCAGGATAGTGAAAGGTGGAGGGTGGCAACCCGTGCCTGATAGAGGCACGCTGACGCCCGAGTTTCTGCTCACTTTGTTAGCGCCAACGCGCAACTGCCGAGTTCCCTCGCTATCGCCGCTTCCCCTTTCCGTTGCCGATTTGCGTTGGCATCGGGTGTGGGTGATAAACTGCCGAACAGGCGTTCGTATAGAGCCATAGTGACAAAACGAGTGAACGCAGGGGTGAGAAGCGATGACAGCGATGTTGCTGGCGGGGTTGCTTTTCGCTGAAAGTGCGGCGCCGCTAACTCTCCCGCCCCACCCGCGCCTGCTTTTCAGTCGTGACGGCATCGCTGCCCTTAGGGAGCGCATTAACCGTTACGAGTGGGCACGGGCGCAGTGGGAGGCGCTGAAAAAGCGCGTGGACGGGGTGCTGAAAGAACCCGTTCGGTTACCCCCGCGCGGCGGCAACTGGTGGCACTACTACGCTTGTCCGCAACACGGTGCTTCACTGCGAACAGGCAAGCAAATCGGCGAGTGGCAATGGGAGCATATCTGCCCCGTTGACAACGCTGCGTTTCGTGGTGATCCCAACCGTCCTGAGCGGGACTACGATGGCGTTGTGCTAATGTCTGTGCACGGACGATGGGCGAACCTCGTGCGTGATTTGGGCATCGCCTACCAAGTGACGAGGGACCGCCGCTACGCCGACAAGGCAAAAGAAATCCTGCTGGCATATGCTGAGCGCTACTTGCACTACCCGCTGCACAACATTCGCGGTGAAGCCCGCATTGGTGGTGGGCGCGTCGGTCCGCAAACTTTGGACGAAGCCGTTTGGCTCATCCCGATGGCGCAGGGCGCCGATTTGATTTGGGACACGCTGTCGGAAGCGGAGCGACAAACTCTGGCACAAAACTTGTTCCTGCCCGCTGCCAAAGAAGTCATCCTTCCACACCGCATCGGCGTGCACAACATCCAGTGCTGGAAAAACAGCGCGGTGGGGTTAGTCGGCTTTTTGCTGGGCGACGAGCAACTCATCCACGAAGCCATTGACAATCCCGAACGAGGCTACTGGACGCAGATGCGCAAAGGCGTTTCGCCCGACGGCGTTTGGTGGGAAGGCGCATGGGGTTACCACTTCTACACCCTCTCCGCCTTGTGGTCGCTGACGGAAGCCGCCCGCAATTGTGGCATCAACCTTTACGGTGACGAACTCAAGCGCATGTTTGATGCGCCTTTGCAGTTCATGATGCCCAACTGGCGCTTGCCCGCTTTCAACGACAGCACGGAGGTTGCGCTGTTGACAGAAATTGGGTTTGCTCGCTTTGGGCTTACCCAACCGATTTACGAGTTGGCTTACGCTCGCTATCGCGACCCTCGCTACGCTTTGCTGCTGTCTCGCAGCGATCGGCGGAGCGATTTCGCTTTGTGGTTCGGTGAAGGGGAATTGCCAACACCGGCGCCGATGCGATGGCGCAGCGCCAACTACCCTAACTCAGGCTACGCCATTTTGGCAAGGGGCGAAGGCGAAGCGGCAACTTGGTTGTGCCTCAAGTATGGACCGCACGGGGGTGGTCACGGTCACCCAGACAAACTCAACTTTGTGCTCTACGCGCGGGGCATGGTGCTGGCACTTGATCCCGGCATCACTCGCTACGGCGTTCCGCTGCACGGTGGCTGGTATAAAACCACGCTGGCGCACAACACCCTCGTCGTGAACGAAGCCAACCAGAAGCCGGCTGAAGGGAAATGCTTGGCGTTTGGGAGCGAAGGCAGTGTTGACTTTGTCGTCGCAGATGCAGGCGACATCTACGATGGAGTGCGGTTCGTGCGAGCCATTGCGTTGTTGAACGAAAACACTGTTGTGATCGTAGACCGCGTTCGTTGTGAGCGAGAGCAGTTGCTGGATGTAGCGCTGCACTTGCGCGGTGAATGGTCAGCGCTTCCAGAGGGTAAGGAATGGACGCCGCCCAACAAGGACGGCTACCGCTACCTGCAAAACGCTCGCATGCGTTCTGTAGAGCGCAGTGCAAAAATTGCCCTTCGCCCCCGCAAGGATTGGGAAGTGGCAGTGAGTGTCCTCGCTGATGCGCCTTTTGATTTCATCACAGCGTTGGGCATCGGCAACCATGCTGCCGATTTGGTGCCCATGCTGATGGTGCGCCGACGAAGCAGTGAACTGACTTTGGCGTGGGCGTTAGCCTTAGATGGGCAACCGCTTGCCCTTGAGTGGCTCCCTGTGCAGGGGAAAGAAGCAATAGCAGTGCAAGTGCGATTTCCCAACGAAAGCACCCGCACCTTGTTGCTCAACCTTTCGGATAAGCCCGTTAGCGTGCAAGTTAGCAGCAGTGGCAAGTTGTGAGCGGACAGACTAATTTTCGCCGTTCGGGAAAATAGTGGGCACCTGTCTGGCAAACTTAAGGAGCAGGTTGCCCGTGACGATAGACTTGGCAGTAAAGCGCGGGTTGCTGTAAACGCGGCTGAGGGGCTCAATTTTAAACTGGCGGTTGATGAAAGCGGTGGCGGCGTTGAGTTCCCCCATGAAAATCTTCTTGGCGACTTCGTAAGTGCTGATGAGAAGGAAGTCAAACTCCTGTGGCGGTTCGGTGCCGATAGAGAGGCGACGCACTTTCCCCTTGTCCAATTGAACGAGGATGACCAGCGGTTCGCCGTTGTATTGCTCCTTCAACTGGGTCGGGATGTCCGTGATTTGGTATGCCAAAGTTAGGCTGAAATCTGCCGCCAGTTCACCAAACTGTTTGTCCCGCAATTGAGCGGCTTGGAGCACCCGCGTGACCTCATACACCCACTCGGGCGCAAGGAAAAGGTAAGTTTTCGCAGCATGGCGCGTGACAGTGGCTTGAAGCGTCTCAGACATAAACGAGCAGCCCCCCTTCGCGAACGAGTTCGGTGACAGGGCACACCTCATCCACTTCGTCCAGCAACTCTTCGTGAGTGAGGTTGTGGAACGCCATCGCAGCGGGGCAAGCAGCAACTTTTCCGCCCAGTTTCCGCACATCGGCTAAAAGCGCCGAGATGGGAGAGAGGGCACCTTTTTCCAACCCGATGCGAACATTTTCCCGCAGCCAACTCTCCGTCTCTTCACCCACCACATCGGTAGCGCCTTTCTTCAGCCGCCAGAGCCCACCGTGAGCGAAGAAAACGGTAACTTCTTTTCCCAGCGCGGCAGCCGCTATTGCGGTCGTCAGAGCAAAGGCCACGCGTGGGTAGGAAGCGGTGTTGATAATGAAGGTGACCTTTTCCCCCATCTCGGACACGGGTTTCGCTCCCCTCACGCAATCTTCCGCTCCCTAATCGTCTCCGCCCACTCCAACAGTGGGACGGCTTCTTGTCGCGCTTTCTCTATGGATTCAGCGATGGCATCCAGTTCCTCTTGGCTGAGGCGCTCAGCGAAAAGGGCGAGCCCCTCACACTCTACAGGGTGAGGCAAAACCTCTCGCCGCACCAGTTCCACGAGCCGTTGGGCTTCCTCGTCGCTCAGTTCCCCTTTCCCGAGAACGGCAGCCAGTTCCTTCGCCGCTTTGATCACGCGGTCGTGCGCCGTCAGCAAGTGCTCGTAGTAAGCCTCCCCGAACAACTTCTTCAGGGCAGGGTAGAGGCTCTCCTCCTCAAAGCGGAAGTGCGGTCCCGTGAGTTTGTCCAGATAGATGAGCACCTCCAGCGCCCTGGTGGCATCCTTTTCGCTCAGGGCATCAAGGAGGGCGAGCAGGTTGTCTCGCACCTCTTGGTGGTCCGACTTCAATGCCTCTAAAGGATTGATGCGTGCCATCTTTGTCACCCCCGATCAGCGAAATTTTGCGCCCGCTTGCATTTTAGACTTTGCCAGTCAACTTTGTAAATTTGTTGTGTCCGTAAATTCCCTTACATTTTTGTCAGGAAAAACCCGCTTCTTTGCTGGGGAGGGTAAGCCGCCAAAAGGGTGTCAACGGGGGCATAATTTCCTGCGGAGGCGAACCAGTTTGGGTCGGATAACGGTGCTGCCACCCGATGTGGCATCGCAAATCGCTGCTGGCGAAGTTGTGGAGCGACCTGCGTCCGTCGTCAAGGAACTGGTGGAGAACGCTTTGGACGCGGGAGCAACCCGCATCGCCATCTTTGTGGAGGAGGGCGGCAAAAAACTCATTCGCGTCAGCGATGACGGCTGCGGGATGGATGCGGAAGATGCCGTTTTAGCGTTTCAGCGGCACGCCACCAGCAAAATTCGCGATGTCAACGACTTGTGGCGGATTCAAACGATGGGCTTTCGCGGAGAAGCCCTCCCTTCCATCGCAGCCGTTTCCTATGTTGAGTTGGTCACGCGTCCGCCGACGGCGGAGCGAGGCACTCGCGTGGTGGTGGAAGGGGGCGTTTTGAAAGCCGTAGAACCCATCGGGTGTCCTATCGGCACGACGGTGACAGTGCGGCACCTGTTTTTCAACACCCCTGCCCGCCTCAAGTTTTTAAAAGCCGCATCCACCGAGTTCGCTCACACCGCAGAAGTGGTTTGCCGTTACATCCTTGCGTTCCCCGAAGTCGCTTTCACCCTAATGCACGGCGAGCGGGAAGTGCTGCGCCATGTGCCGACGGGTGACCCTCGGTCAGCGTTAGCGGAAGTGATGGAACGGGAAGTGGCTCAACAGTTGGTTCCCGTTGACTATCACGAGCCGCCTTACACCGTGCGCGGTTTCATCTCGCCCCCGACCTTAAGTCGCCCCACCCGCTCGCAGCAGTGGTTTTTTGTCAACCGTCGGTTTGTTCGCAACAAAACTTTGGCTGCTGCGGTCAGCCACGCCTATCATGGCTTTTTGCCCGAAGGGCGCCAACCCGTCGTCGTGCTATTTCTGGACTTGCCGCCAGAGTTGGTGGATGTGAATGTTCACCCCGCCAAGATTGAGGTGCGCTTCCGAAAGGAAGCAGAAGTCCAGAGCGTGGTCGCACGAGCGCTGCGGGAAGCGTTGGTGTCCAGCCGTGTCATTCCCCTTGTCTCTCTGTCTCCTTCACCGCCTTTCAAGGAGGAGGCGCCTTCACCCCCCGCAAAAGAGTTGGCTTTACAGCCACCCCCACAGGAGACGAAAGAAGCCTTTCGCCGTGACGCTGCGGCTTTTCATTCCCTGCTACGGCTTCGGTTCGGTCGGACGGAAGCGCCAGAGCAAACTGCCCCGTCGCCCCCTCCCGTTCCAACGATGAAACTGTCAAGATCTGGCGACACTTCGCCCCTTGCTCCTTCGGTTCCGTCGGCGCGGTTAAGCCTAAAGCCCATCAAGCAATTGGCAGCCACTTACATCCTTGCGGAGAACGAGTGGGGCGATTTGTTCATCGTTTCCCAGCATCGGGCGCATGAGCGGGTGATTTTTGAGCGGCTGATGCGGCAAGCGGAGCAAAGCGGCGAAGTGTTGCAGCAAGGGCTCCTTGTGCCTTTCACGGTGACTTTGGGACCGGCGCAAGTTGCCTTCGTGGAAGCCCACGCGGCAGTGCTCAAGCGCGCGGGGTTTGAGTTAGCGCCCTTTGGTCAGCGCACCTTCATCGTCCGCTCCGTTCCCGCACTCGTGGCGCAGCAAGATTACGAGCAACTGCTTTCGGACCTTCTGGACGAACTGACAGCAGGGGAGTTCGTGGATGCGGATGCCCTGTTTCGCGAGGTGTTGGCGACCATCGCGTGCAAAGCCGCCATCAAAGCCGGCGACCTGCTCACGGAGGAAGAGATGGAGCAACTGCTGAACGATTTGCTGGCTTTGGAAAACCCTGCCCTCTGTCCGCACGGGCAACCCGTTCTCATCGCTCTGGCAAAAACCGAACTGGACAAGCGTTTTGAGCGGCGGTGAAGGATTGTCAATGGCTGTTAACTTGCCCTTCATTCTCCCGCAGCGCCTGCGCTACAGTCAGCAACGGTGTGAGTCGCGAGAGCAAGTCGTCTACAGCGACTTCCGCGCCTAAGCCATGACGGACGAGTGACGGAAAACCTTAAGGGTCTCGCCGAGCGTCAAGTTATCTCGCGGAAATACTTGCGATGCTGCGGGGCAAGGTAACGCCTGACATACTCGCTCCATGGCTTGCGGAAGGGGCGGCACAAAAGTTGGTTGGCTTCCTCGTCACCGACGATTAACTCCTGCTTCGCATCCCATCGCACGGAGCGCCCCACGCGGAACGAAATGTTGGCAAGGTGCAGCGGAACAGTGGAGTAATGCCCCCACTCAATGGGAGCGACGGGTTGCTCCCGCGTTTTGATGCCATCCAACCAGTTGCGGATGTGGGGTGGGTGTTGGGGCGAACCGCCGTGCTCTATCGGCTTCATGCGGTCCCCTTCAGGAAAAACCCGAAAGCCTTCGCGGGTTAAGAGCATCGTCCCGTTCGTTCCGTAAAACGCAATCCCATAACCGCTCCCCTCAATCGGGCGCGCGTTGGTGTGATACACCGAGACCTGCACGAAGAAATCACCGTAGTCAAGGAAGGCGTCTTGGGTATCAGGGGTTTCACGATTGTCTTGCAACGCATACTTGCCGCCAACGGACATCGCTGATTTCGGTGCTGTCACGCCCATGATCCAGTGGATGGTGTCCACATGATGCACTGCCCACGAAAGCATGAAGCCACCCGATGTGTCCCACATGAACCAGTAGCCAGGCGCGAAGCATCTGTTGCGGTTGAAGGGTCGTTTAGGGGCAGGACCCAACCACATGTCCCAATCAATGTGCGGTGGCGGTGGCTCGTCAGGAGGGTTGCCGATACCGTGCGGTGTCTCGTTCCAAACATTCCATGCTCGCACGCGGGTGATTTTGCCTAACGCTCCCGACTGGATGAGTTCCTTTGCCACACGATAGTGCGCGCCACTCAACTGCTGGGTCCCGTGTTGCACCACGCGGTTGAACTTTTTCGCAGCATTGACCGCGGC
>FWWL01006993.1_pt1 | contig 15790 bp, 16 predicted proteins | sample 2228331 | NCBI WGS metagenome assembly FWWL01 (sample SAMEA103939775, study PRJEB20133) | metagenome
ACGCGCGCGGTCATGCCGACGGCTTCGGCGTCGTCCTGAATCTGCGCTTCGTCGGGCGTCGCCGGTTCGGCCACCGGTGCCGGGGTCGTCGCATTCTCGGTCTCAACCGGCGCGGCATCGGTGATGTTTTCCGCGGGCAGCTCTTCGGTCAGATCCATCGCATTGACCGCATTTTCCACGGGCGCGGCTTCTTCCGATGCGCCCGAGCAGGCGGCAAGCGCAGCGGCGGCGGCGAAGGCGGTGGCGAGCTTGAGCGTGCGGCGATAGTTCATGTGGTTCTCCCCTGTGGTTCAGCGCGCGGACTGGGCCTGGGTGGCCGAGCGCGCCTCGATCTTGGATGCGAGCGTCTTATCCCAATTATAGGGATCGCCGCGGAAATTCATCGTGCCGTTGGCGCTGCCATAGGCGGTCCAATAGAGCAGATAGACCGCGACCTGCTTTTGCAGCGGTACGCGCGTGGTCTGTCCGGTGGCAAGTGTGGCCGCGACCTTTTCCGGCGTCCAGACGGGGTCGCCCGCCATCAGCAGATTGGCGAGGTCCGCCGGGCGTTCGAGCCGGATGCAGCCATGGCTGGCGAGCCGGTCGTAGCGCGAGAAGGTGCCCTTGGTCGGCGTGTCGTGCAGATAGACCGCGAAGGGGTTGTTGAAGTCGAACTTGAACTTGCCCAGCGCCGAATGTGACGGCTGTTGCTGCAGGCGGCGGTTGGCACCGGTGCCGATGACCTTGAACCCGTTACGCGCCAGATAGGCCGGACCCTTGGGGAACAGCTCACGCGCGGCGATGCCGGCGGGGACGTTCCATGGCGGGTTGATCACGACCGAATGGATGTTGGACACCAGCATGGGCGTCTCGCCGCCGCCGGGCTTGCCGGTCACGCCGCGCATCGACATCACCGGGCGGTCGCCCTCGAACACCGCGACGCTGGCCGAGGCGATATTTACCTGAACCCGATCGGTCGGCATCTCCTTGGGCATCCAGCGCCAGCGTTCCATGTTCGCCATGATCTGCCGCACGCGCGCCTCGACCGGCACGTTGAGCGCGGCGAGCGTGCCACTGGAGACGGTGCCGGTGGGGTTGAGGCCGTAGCGGCGCTGGGCGCGGATCACCGCCTCTTTCAGTTCGGCGTCGAAGCTGTTGCCAAGCCGCGCAACGCCGTCATCCTCGACCGCGAGCCGGGCGCGCAGCGCCGCGACGCGCGGGCCGGTCGCGCCGACGGTCATGTCGGGACCGGCGGCAATCGCCGACCAGCCGCCCGCCGCCTCGATCAGGCGATAGCGGGCAAGGCCGGCACGTAGCGTCTCATAGCCCTCATATGGCGGGGCGAGGTCGGCGAACCATTGCGCCAGCCGGTTGTCGGCGAGCGCGCGGGTCAGGCCGGGGATTGGGTCCCACGCCGCCGGGCGCAGTGCCCAATCCTCCTGGAAATCGGCGGTGTCGAGCCGGCCGATATGGATCGCGCGGGCATAATCGAGCGCGGCGCGGACCAGTCCCGCGTCATCGGCGGGGAGCACTTCCGCCGCCTGAGTCGAATAGCGCAGGCCATGCGCGATCCGGCCCTGCACGATGATGCGGCGCAGCTCTTCGGCCTGTGCCGGGGTGACCGTCGGCAAGGGCAGCGCGGCGGGGGTCGGCTGGACCTGCAGCGGCGCGGCGGTCGGGGTCGCACTGGGGGCGGGCGCGGGCCGGGGGGACGGCGTTGCGCTTTGCGCCAGCGCGGGTGCCGCCGCTGCGAGCATCAGGGAGGCCGCGACCAGATGCGGCCCGGTTCGTGCGAACATCGAAAGCTGTTTCCTTATCACCGGTGCGCGGGATGATAGGGCGGGCGTCGGCGATTGTCACCCGCCGACGCGCCCGGTTCAGACGGATGCGTTCAACTTCGTCCCGGCGACCCCGATGACGATCAGCGCCATGAACCCGGCCTGGACCAGCGACACCTTGTCCCCGAACAGGATCACGCCGCCGATGATCACGCCGACCGCGCCGAGCCCGGTCCAGATCGCGTAGGCGGTGCCCGCCGGGATATCGCGCATCGCCAGCGCGAGCAGCGCCATGTTGAGGAAGCTGAGGCCGATCGGGACGGCGGCGGCCTGCCAGGTGCCGGCGGTCGCGGCCCATTTCAGGCTCAATGCCCAGATGATTTCGGTGAACACGGCAATGCCGAGGATGATCCACGCCATGCGGGGTCTCCATACGTGCGGGCTCGAAAGGACGGGCGCGCAGGCCGGAAACCCGTAAGAGGCGGCGCGCCGTACCGGGCAGTCCCGGTGTTCGGCGCGCGTCTTAGCCTCCATCAGGCAGGGGTCAAGTCTGGGCCGACAAGCGCGCGGCGATCCAGCCGAGGATATCGCCCATCACCACCTCCTTGCCGGTATCGGCGAGCAGGTCGTGATAATAGCCGTCATAGAGTTTCAGCGTCTTGTCGGTCGATCCGGCACGGTCGAAGAAGAAGCGGCTGCCGACCGGAAGGGTGGCGTGATCATCGGTGCCGTGGATGATCAGGATCGGCATCGAAAAGGCGCCGAACGACACTTCAAGGCGCTTGTCGGCGGCCCATAGCTCGCCCACGGTGCGCGCGGGCTGGGTTTCGTTGGCGATCAGCGGATCGGCGTCCATCATTGCGACATGCGCGGGATCGCGCGAAAAATCGGCGTTCTTGAGCTTGAGCACGCCGAGCCGCGGCAGGAAGCCGCCGAGCCATTGCAGCAGGTTGAGCGCAAAGCGCGGCGCGGGGACGCGGAAGGCGAAGCTGTGGCAGACGAGGCCAGCGAGCTGTTCCTGATGCTTGAGCGCATAGCTGGTCGCGATGACGCCCCCGGCGCTGTGGCCGATCAGAAAAACCGGAAGGCCGGGATGGTCGGTCCGGGCGCGGTCGAAGGCGAGTTGCAGGTCGGCGAGATAATCGTCGAACTGCTCGACATAATAACGGGGGCCGTCCGATGTGCCGCGACCGCGCAGATCGACCGCGTAACAGGCATAGCCTGTGGCATTCAGCTGCTCTGCCGGCCACTGCATGTGGCCGCCATGTGCGTTGAACCCGTGCTGAAGGACCACCACCGCCTTTGCATCCGCCAGCGGCCAGCTGTGCAGGTTGATGCCGGTGCCGTCGGGGTGAACGATGCGTTGCTCGGCCATGCGCGCCTCCTGTTGGACGCGTGGAGGGTAACAGCTGTGGGCTGGGGCGACGATTACCCCTTTGGGTAGGTCCGAGTAGCGTTCGGGTCGGTCAGGGCAGGCGTGCCAAGCGCACGAGCACCTCGTCGAGCGCGGAGAGGAAGCGCGAGCGGTCTTGTTTGCCGAACGGGGCGGGGCCACCGATCTGGTCGCCGCCGGCGCGCAGATCGGCCATGATCGCGCGGGTGGCGATCGCCGCGCCGATCGAACTGGTGGTGAAAGGCTTGCCGGCGGGGGAGAGCACGGTCGCCCCAGCCTTGAGACAGCGGTCGGCGAGCAGGATGTCGGCGGTGACGACCACCGTTTTCGGCCCGGCACGCTCGGCAATCCAGTCGTCGGCGGCGTCGAAGCCGTCCGAGACGATCTCCCGCGCGATCAGCGGGTGATCGGGGATGCGGATGAAGCTGTTGGCGACGATCGTCACCGCCACCTCGCGGCGCCACGCCACCTTGTAGATTTCGTCCTTTACCGGACAGGCGTCGGCGTCGACGAGGATGTGGAGGGTGGTCATGGGCTTCTCCTCAGCCCCCTAAAGGGGGGCTTAGGAAGGATCACTTCTTCGGCGGCTTGCCGCGATGGGGCTTGGGCGCGCGCGGGGGCTGGCCGCCACCGGGACCACCCGCAGAACGCGCGCGGTGCATCGGGCGGCTGTGGTTGCGTGGCTTGCCGTGACGCGGCTCATGGTCGCCGCGCGTGCCTGGCGGGGGCGGGCCGTCGGCGCGCTCGATCAGCACATCCTCGTCCGCTCCGGCCGACTTCGCGACTTCGCGGGCAAAGCGGTCGGCAATCGCGCTCGGCACCTGGAAGCGGGTTTCGCCGGCGCCGATGCGGATCGCGCCGATCTCGCTCTTGGTCACATGACCGCGCCGGCAGATCAGTGGCAGGATCCAGCGCGGATCGGCATTCTGGCGGCGGCCGACATTCATGCTGAACCAGACCGTGTCGTCAAAGCCCGGACGATGGACCGGACCACGCTGATCGGACGGGCCGCGGTCGATCAGCTCTTCGGGCGCCGGCATCGACGCGCGGTGGGCGCGGACCAAAGCAGCGGCAATATCCTCCGCCGTCATCTTTTCCATCAGCTCGGCGGCGAGTGCGCGATCATCCTCGTCCGGCTCGACCGGGGCGGTGATCTTTTCGATCAGCCGGTCGCGGTCCTTGGCCTTGATGTCCTCGACGCTGGGGACGGGCAGCCACTCGGCGTTGATCTTCGCCTGCTTCAGCGTCATTTCGACGCGGCGGCGGCGCGGATAGGGCACGATGAGCACGGCGGTGCCCTTCTTCCCCGCGCGTCCGGTCCGGCCCGATCGGTGCTGAAGCGCCTCGGCGTCGCGCGGCAGCTCGACATGGATCACCAGGCTGAGCGTCGGCAGGTCGATCCCGCGCGCGGCGACGTCGGTGGCGACGCAGACGCGCGCGCGGCGGTCGCGCAGTGCCTGCAGCGCATGGTTGCGTTCCGACTGGCTATGCTCACCCGACAGCGCGACGGCGGAAAAGCCGCGCTCGACCAGATTGGCGTGGAGGTGGCGGACATTGTCGCGCGTTGCGCAGAACAGCATCGCCGTCTCCGCCTCGTGGAAGCGCAGCAGGTTGATCACGGCATGTTCGATGTCCGACGGCGCGACGGTGATCGCCTGATAGGCGATGTCGCCATGGCCGCGATCCTCGCCCACGGTGGAAATGCGCAGCGCGTCGCGCTGATAGCGCTTGGCGAGTGCGACGATCGGCTTGGCGAGCGTGGCGGAGAACAGGAAGGTGCGCCGCTCGGTTGGGGTCGCGTCGAGCAGCGCCTCCAGCTCCTCGCGAAAGCCCATGTCGAGCATCTCGTCGGCTTCGTCGAGCACCGCGACCTTGAGCGCGGAGAGGTCGAGCGCGCCGCGGTCGAGATGGTCGCGCAGACGGCCCGGGGTGCCGACCACGATATGCGTGCCATGCGACAGCGCGCGCCGCTCACGCGAGGCGTCCATGCCGCCGACGCAGGTGGCAACACGTGCGCCTGCTGCGGCATAGAGCCAGCCCAGTTCCTTGGCGACCTGAAGAGCGAGTTCGCGCGTCGGTGCGATCACCAGCGCCAGCGGCAGGCGCGGCGCGGGCAGCGCGCCGTCGACCAGCAGGTCTTCGGCCATGGCGAGGCCAAAGGCGACGGTCTTGCCCGACCCGGTCTGGGCCGAGACAAGCAGGTCGCGGCCGCGCGCATCGTCCTGCGTCACTTCGGCCTGAACGGGGGTCAGCGCTTCGTATCCGCGCTGGGTCAGCGCCTCGGCGAGGCGGGTGGGAAGGTGTGAAAAGGGCATCAAGCTCACAAATATGCCGCGCGCCCCGCGGGCAGCGCGTCGGAATCGAGTTTATCGCGGGGATTTGCGCCGCCCGTAGCGCATTTTTGTTGGTTTGGCGAGGGGGTGGTCAGGCGGCTGCGCGCGGCACCCGTCGCGCCGGTTTCGACGCCTCTTCCTCATGGTCCTGCGTATCGCCGAAATGGTCCGCCACGGTGCGGCCATCGGCGCGGTAACGGTCGCGGAAGAGAAACCCGATCATCTCATGCAGCCACACCCGCCGGCCCATGCGATAATACCAGCGGATGGCGTGGCGGATCTTCGGATCGGGATGCCAGGCCCAGCGCAGCAGCGCGCGCGGGCGCAGCTGGGCAATCGCCTCGATCGCCTTGACCCACAGGAACAGGCGCCAAGGCGCCATGCCCGCGACGGCGAGCACCGGGTGCTTGTAGTCCCATTTGGTCGCATCCGGCTGAATCACCGGGCGGTCGCGGGCGATGCGGTAAAAGGGCGTCCAGCGGTGCGGCGTGACATAGAGCGCCTGGATCTGGTCGGGATCGTAGGAGATGATCTGGCGCAGGCCGCGCCACATGCTGGCGTTGGTCTCATCGTCAAAACCCGCGACCCAGGTCGCCATCGACAGGATGCCGTGGCGACGGAGCAGCCGGATCGCCTCACGATCGGCGGTGGTCGATCCGCCCTTGCGGATCAGCTTCAGCGTTGCCTCATCGGTGTTCTCCATGCCGAGCAGGAAGCGCTCGAACCCGGCTTGCTTATAGAGGTGCAGGATGTCGGCATCGCGGACGATGTCGTCTGCGCGGGTCGATCCGACCAGCGTGACCGAAATATTTTCGGCGATCAGCGCTTCCAGGAAAGCGCGCCACGGCTTGCGTCCGGCGCTGGGGTTCTCATCGGCGAAGTTGAAGACTTCAACGCCGTGGTCGCGGTGGAGGCGCGCGATTTCCTTCGCCAGCAGCACCGGGTCGCGATGCCGCCAGCGGGTCCAGAAGCCACGCTGGCCGCAATAGTTGCACAGATGCGGGCAGCCGCGTGAAAACTGGATCACCACCGCGCGCTTGCCGCCCCAATAGCTGTAGCGGCGATGGTCGATCAGCTCCCACCCGACACGATAGGCGTCGAGGTCGGTAATGACGGGGGCGGACGGCGTGCCGAAGGGCACGCCGTCGCGGCGGAAGGCGATTCCCGGAATGCTGTCGAGAGGTTGCCCGTCGGCGATCGCGCGCATCAGGCGGCGGGCGGTCTCCTCACCCTCGCCGCGGACGATGGCATGGACATGCGGCTCGTCGCGCAGGATTTCGCGCCAGAAATAGGTGGGGTGGACGCCGCCATAAACGATGGTGGCTCGGGGCAGTGCCGCCGCCGCCTGCGCCGCGACGTGCCGGATGATCGGCTGGGCGGAGGATGAGCCGGAATGGCCGAACAGGATGGCATCGGGCGCGTGGGCAACGATCCGCGCGACCAGGTCGGGCAGGGGCATCGGGCCGAATTCGCCGTCGAGCAGTTCGACCGCGTGGCCATCGTCGATCAGCGGCCCGCCGATGGCGAGCAGGCCGAGCGGCGGCAGCTGTTCGCGCGGGATGCGGCTGCCGATCGCGGGGTGGGGAATGTTGACGAGCAGGATGCGCAAGAGAAAGCCCTCCGGGTTTGAACCGGTGGGCTGGTGTCAGGTGCGCGGCGGCGGCGTCATGAGCGGCGCGTGAGCAATTGCTGAGCGGGCGCTTCGCACCAACAAAAAACCCCGGGGTTGGCCCCGGGGTTCTTCGTGTTTCGCATGGGTTGCGAAGATCAGATCGCCGACACCTGGGCGACGTCGACCTTCACGCCCGGGCCCATCGAGGACGAGACTGCGACCTTGCGCAGATACTTGCCCTTGGCGCCCGACGGCTTCGCCTTGATCACTGCGTCGACCAGTGCGTCGAAGTTCGAGCGCAGGTCGGCGGCCGAGAACGACGCCTTGCCGATGCCCGAATGGATGATACCGGCCTTTTCGACGCGATATTCGACCTGGCCGCCCTTGGCTGCCTTGACCGCTTCGGCGACGTTCATGGTGACGGTGCCGAGCTTCGGGTTCGGCATCAGGCCCTTGGGACCCAGCACCTTGCCGAGGCGGCCGACCAGACCCATCATGTCCGGGGTCGCGATGCAGCGATCGAACTCGATCTTGCCGCCCTGAACGATCTCGAGCAGGTCTTCTGCGCCGACGACGTCCGCGCCCGCTTCACGGGCTTCGTCCGCCTTCGCGCCCTTGGCGAACACGCCGACGCGAACGGTCTTGCCGGTGCCGGCGGGCAGGGTGACGACGCCACGGACCATCTGGTCGGCGTGACGCGGATCGACGCCCAGGTTCAGCGCGACTTCGATCGTCTCGTCGAACTTGGCGGTCGCGTTCTTCTGTGCCAGCGCAATGGCTTCATCGACGCCATACAGCTTTTCGCGGTCGACGGTGCCGGCCAGGGCCTTCTGCTTCTTGGTCTGCTTAGCCATGGGTTCAGCCCTCCACCACTTCGAGGCCCATCGCGCGGGCAGAGCCTTCGATGATGCGCGTTGCGGCATCGAGATCGTTGGCGTTGAGATCCTTCATCTTCGCGGTCGCGATTTCAGCGAGCTGCGAGCGCTTGATCTTGCCGGCCGAGACCTTGCCCGGCTCCTTCGAGCCCGACTTGAGGTTCGCGGCCTTCTTGATGAGGTAGGTTGCCGGAGGCTGCTTCGTTTCGAAGCTGAAGCTGCGGTCAGCGTACACGGTGATGACGGTGGGGAGGGGGGTGCCCTTTTCCTGCTCGCCGGTCGCCGCGTTGAACGCCTTGCAGAACTCCATGATGTTGACGCCGCGCTGACCCAGCGCCGGACCGATCGGCGGCGAGGGGTTGGCGGAGCCCGCAGGCACCTGGAGCTTGATATAGCCCGTAATTTTCTTTGCCATTATTCTCACTCTGTCGCTGGGCGCGGCTTGCGGCCACGCCCGGTTCAAGTTTAGCGGTCCAGACGCCCCGGACGTGTGGCCCGGTGCTCCCGCAATTCCATCGATAGCCGGTGGAAGCGCGCGCCCTTAGCGAGGAAGCGGGCGGAAGGCAAGCGCGGGCTTTTTGGCTTGCAATGTTGGAAATTCGATGTTCTAACTATGTTCTGTTCGGTTTTTGGTCGCAGGCGGCTCTTGTGCGATTTCCAAAGCGTCGCTAAAGCGCGGCACCGCACAGGGGTGTAGCTCAGCTGGTTAGAGCGTCGGTCTCCAAAACCGAAGGCCCTCGGTTCGAATCCGAGCTCCCCTGCCAACTCTTCCGGGCGCACCCGGACCCCTTGCAGAGGTTTCGCCCCGCATGTTCCGCGCGCTCTACGACTGGACGCTGAAGCTCGCAGCGCACCGTCACTCCGACCGCTATCTCGCCGCAGTGTCGTTCGCCGAATCGAGCATTTTCCCGATTCCGCCCGACGTGATGCTGATTCCGATGATGCTGGCACAGCGCCAGCGCGCCTATTGGATCGCGACCATCTGCACCGTCGCGTCGGTGCTGGGCGGGATTGCGGGCTATGCGATCGGCTATTTCCTGTTCGACACGATCGGGCAGTGGATCATCGACCTGTATCATCTGGGCAGCAAGGTCGAGACGGTGCGCGCGCTGTATGACGAGTGGGGCGCGGTGGTGACGCTGACGGCGGGGATCACGCCGTTGCCGTTCAAGCTGATCACGATTGCCAACGGCTTCTTCCATTATAATTTCCCGCTGTTCGTGATCCTGGCGATCATCGGTCGGGGCTTCCGCTTCTACCTGCTCGCCTTCCTCGTCCACCGCTGGGGCGAGCCGGTGCAGGCGTTTATCGAGGAGCGGCTGACCTTGCTCGGCTGGCTGGCGATGGTGCTGCTGATCGGCGGCTTTGGCGTGATCACGCTGATATGAGCGGGCGCGAGGCCACTGCCGCGCTGATCGAGCGCTATTACGCCGCGTTCAACGCGGGTGACACTGACGCGATGCTGGCCTGCCTGACCGAGGATGTCGCGCACGACATCAACCAGGGCGGGCGGCAGAGCGGGAAGGCGGCGTTTCGCGACTTCCTGGCGCATATGGACCGGTGCTACCGCGAGCGGCTGACCGATATCGTGGTGATGACGTCGCCGGACGGCGCGCGGGCGGCGGCGGAGTTCGTCGTGCACGGGGCGTATCTGACGACCGACGAGGGGCTGCCCCCCGCGACCGGCCAGACCTATGTCCTGCCGGCAGGGGCGTTCTTCGAAGTCCGCGACGGCGCGATCGCCCGCGTCTCGGTGTACTACAACCTTGCCGACTGGATCGCCCAGGTAGGCGGATGAGCATCAGCGTCCGCACGCTCGATCCCGGCGAGGTGCAGGAGCGCATCGCCGATCTGGCGCGGTTGCGCATCGCGGTGTTCCGCGAATGGCCGTACCTCTACGACGGCGATGCGGGGTATGAGAGCGGGTATCTCGCCAGCTTTGCCGCCGCGCCGCATGCGGTGCTGGTCGCGGCGTTCGATGGCGATGACATTATTGGCATGGCGACCGCGTCGCCGCTGAGCGCGCAGGGCGCTGCGGTGCTGGAGCCGGTCGCGGCGCACGGGTTCGATGTGCCCACGACCTTTTACTTCGGCGAATCGGTGCTGTTGCCGCAGTGGCGCGGGCAGGGGATTGGCCATGCGTTTTTCGACCAGCGCGAGGCGGGGGCGGGGCGAGCGGGCGCGCGCACTGCCACCTTCTGCTCGGTGATCCGGCCCGACGATCATCCGATGCGACCCGAGGGCGCGCGCAGCCATGCGGCGTTCTGGACCGCGCGCGGCTATCGCGAAGTGCCGGGGCTGGTCTGCACGATGCACTGGGCAGACCTGGGCGAGGCGGGCGAGACGCCGCACCGCTTGCAATTCTGGAGCCGCGCGCTGTGACCGCCTTCATCCTTGCCGCCGCGGCCTATCCGGTCGAGCAGCTTGCCGATTGGGATGCCTATGCGGCCAAGATCGCGCGCTGGGTCGCGGAGGCGGCGGACGGCGGTGCCAGATTCGCGTTGTTTCCCGAATATGCCGGGATGGAGCTGACCGCGCTCGACCCCGTAAGCGTCGAGGACCTGCATGGATCGATCGCGGCGCTGGGGTCGCTCGTGGAGCGGGTCGATGCGCTGCACGCCGAGCTGGCGGCGCGGCATGGCATCCATATCTGCGCCGGGAGCCTGCCGGTGCGGGAGGGCGACGGGGTGTTCCGCAACCATGCCCGGCTGTTCGCGCCGAGCGGCAAGATGGGCACGCAGCGCAAGATTGTGATGACGCGGTTCGAGCGTGAGGAATGGAATATCGGCGGCGGTGCGCCGCTGACCGTGTTCGACACCGATCTGGGGCGGATCGGCATCGCGATCTGTTACGATGTCGAATTCCCCCTGCTGGTCCGCGCGCAGGTGGAGGCAGGGGCGACCCTGATCCTCGCCCCGTCGGCGACCGATAGCCTGCACGGATACCACCGCGTGCGCGTGGGCGCGCAGGCACGGGCGCTGGAGAACCAGTGTTACGTCGTGCAGGCGCCCGTCGTGGGGGAGGCCGAATGGACCCCCTCGCTCGGCATCAGCCATGGCGCGGCGGGGATTTATGGCCCGCCCGATCTCGGCTTTCCCGCCGATGGCGTGGTGGCGATGGGCGCGATGGATGCGCCGGGATGGGTGTTCGGCGAGATCGATCCGGCCAAGGTCGCACGGGTGCGGGCCGAGGGGGCGGTGTTCAACCATCGCCATTGGGATGAGCAGGGGGCGGCGGTGACGCTGCCGGCGGTTGAGGTTGTGGAGTTGCGGTGAACCTTCAATCCTCCCCGGAACGGGGAGGTGGCAGCGCCCTTCGACGCCGCCTATGGCGGCGCTCAGGATAAACTGCTCCGAAGGAGCAGCGCTGACGGAGGGGGCCCGAGGCACCGGATTCCATTGCCTCGCGCCCCCTCCACCATGCTGCGCATGGTCCCCCTCCCCGTTCCGGGGAGGATTGTCAGGGCTACGCATCTAGTTCCTCCCCTGCGGTGCAGGGGAGGAATTTCTCTGCTCACCAAGCCCCTTGCCCCCCTGTGCCCAAGTCGCTAGATAGCGACCCCAATCCGACATCGTGATGGGGTTCGCCGGGTTCCTTGCTGAAGGAGCCGGGCGGAGAAACCTGTCCCGGAGCCGGGCATTTTATTCGCGAGGCAACAAGTGGCGAAGACCAATCCGCTGGAATTCATGCGCCAGGTGCAGGCCGAGACCAAGAAGGTCGTGTGGCCGACCCGCAAGGAAACCATCATGACCGGCGTCATGGTGCTGATCATGGCGACCCTGCTCGGCCTCTTCTTCTTCGGCGTCGACCGTCTGTTCGGCGCGATCGTGAACTTCCTCCTCAGCCTCGCGGGCTGAGCGGCCAGATAACGGGAAACATTCCATGGCGGCGCGCTGGTACATCATTCACGCCTATTCGGGCTTCGAGAACAAGGTTCGGGACCAGATCCTGGCCGATGCGACGCGGCTGGGCCTCGACGCGCTGGTCGAATCGGTCGAAGTGCCGGTCGAGACGGTGACCGAAGTGCGCCGCGGCAAGAAGATTCAGTCGGAGCGGAAATTCTTCCCCGGCTATGTCCTCGCCAAGCTGAGCATGAACGACGACGTCTATCACCTGGTCAAGAACACGCCGAAGGTGACGGGTTTCCTTGGTTCGTCGGGCAAGCCCCAGCCGATCAGCGAGGCCGAAGCCGCGCGCATCCTGAACACCAAGGAAGAAGCCGCCGCCGCGCCTAAGCAGCAGGTCAAGGTCGATTACGAGATCGGCGACGCGGTCAAGGTGCTGGAAGGCCCGTTCGCGAGCTTCAACGGCGTGGTCGAGGAACTGGATTTCGACAAGTCGAAGGTCAAGGTTTCGGTGTCGATCTTTGGCCGTGCGACGCCGGTCGAGCTGGACTTCGATCAGGTGGAGCGGTCGAAGTAAGGCTTCGCTGCTTTAGTGGGTTACGGGAAAGCCGGGGTGAGAGCCCCGGCTTTTTTTGTATTTTCTCTGTTTCACTTGCTGAGTTCACTCGACGGTTGGAACATGAAGGCCGCTCGCTATAGTCAAATCGACTGGCGAGGGGGCGTTATGGCGATCAAGAAGCGGATAAAAGGCAAAAGTGCGCTCACGCGCGAACTTCTTAGCGAAGGCGAAAGCGTTCGAGCTGATTTCAAACGGCAACCCGACGGCATCAATGCGGAAGATTTGGTATCGTTTGCAAATTCAGAAGGCGGCGGGCAAATTCTAGCCGGCATTGACGAACAAGCAGAAAATGGGGCTCAGATCGGCGTAGTGCGCGGCTGCGATGTAAGCGACGCCGCCGTCCTCCAGATTTTAAACAAAGCAGTCAGCTGTATTCCACCAGTGTCGCTTGATGTGTACATCGAAAACTTGTCAGATAAACCAATTCTAAGAGTTGAAGTGCAGCCTAGCGCGACTAAGCCACATTGTACCCCTAAAGGTATTTATTGTCGCCGTGATGGGACGCGAAACCGCCCACTGCATCCCAGCGAGTTGCTCAGAATTTTCCTAGATAGCGAAGCAAGTGCCTTTGCATCTCGCTTCGAGGCGGCGGCTGAGAGAATTACCGCCGAACTAGGAGAGCTTGAAGCCTCGCTCGAGGGCAGTATCAAGAGTATGTCGGATCAACTCGGGTGGGCCGAGTATCAGCTTGGCGACACTGAAAGTACATTGGACAATATTCAAAGCATTGTTGCGAAACTAACAGTAGACACGGCCGCAGCAAACTCTCGACTTCGTACGATTTTTCGTCAGGATAAGCGTGACGATCCCGTTCGCAAGAAGGCGCGGATACGATACGCAAACGATCTGCTTCGTCAAATCGAAGGCGACAAAGCGCTTTTATCGGCCGTTCTTAAGGGCACTAATCTTGAGATTAAAGATAAGCAGCCCGAGGATGGCGACCTAACAAACCAAGATGTCGAAGAAATTTTGAAACTAGTTATGGACCATATTCGACAAGCGGACAGGGATAAAAAATACGATATAGTTGTTAAGAGCCCAAAATCTTGTAGCGATGAGGAGTTGGATAGATTTGCTGAGAAGGTGGCGGAAGGCGGAGAGGTGGCGTTGGGCGTTCGAGGCCGCGTTGAGCGAGCGTTTCGCTTGGGGTTCATCATTCACGATGGAGCCGTGGTTGGAACGGCTGCCTTAAAAAAGCCAACGAAAAACTATCGCGAGAAAGTATTTCGAAGTGCGAAGTCGTCCTTGAATTTTGATGCGTATCCCTATGAATTAGGTTGGATATTTTTGGATGTTCCGCATCGAAAAAAAGGTCAGATGACAAGATTGATCGGCGATATCTTAGAGGGGCAGGAGGATCTGAACTTATTCGCTACAGCGCGCTCTTCTAACGACGTGATGCAAGACATGCTTCTCCAGTTGAAGTTTATTGTGGAAGGTTCGAGCTACGAATCATCGAATAAAGTCGATGAGACCATCAAATTGTACGTTCGTAATGTCGAAAATTTGTAGATGCGCGATGATATTGTAAATCGAGATTGTTCGAGCGATTGAAGAGTCTCGCTGCACTATCTTTTCACCCCTTCCCCTTCCGCCACCCCGTCACCTGATCGAGCGCCGGTAGCGTCGGGAAGGGCTCCTCGAACGGGCTTTCGCTGGTTGCCGCCGTTGCCGAGCGGCGGGCGGCTTCGGCGATGTCGAAGGCGTCGCGGTCGCGTTGCAGGCGGGCTTCGTACATGGCGGACAGGCGGTAGCTGTGGGCTTCGCGGCTTTCGCCGCGGCGGCGTTTGATGTGCGGGGGTTCTTCCTGGAGGCGGACGCTCTGGTGGTGGAGGCGGAGCAGCATCATTGCCTCGTCCACGCTCATCGCCGGGATCGCCGGAGGATCGTTGTGGCGCCAGGCGTCGTCGCGATAGCTGGAGGCGAGCGCAGCCTCCATCAGCGCCATCTCGACGCGCTCATAACCCGTTTCGAGCGCGAGCTGCATTTCGCGGGCGAAGGCGGGGCTCTGGCGGCGGCGGGCGTAGAAGGCGGAGTGGCTGAAGCCGGCGGCTGCGGCGGAGAGGCGGACGTTCGCGGTGGCGCTGAGCGCGGAGAGGAACGCCTGTTCGGCGGCGCGGTCCAGCGCGCGGGCAGGGAGGGTGCGCAGCTGCATCCGGCCCGATGCGGTGCGGATCGCGCGGGGCTCGGTCGTGTCGGGCTGGTCGTTCGCTGGGTCGCTTTCGTTGAGGCGGGCATGCGCGATGACGAGCGCGGCGTCCCATTCGGCGGCGAAGGCGGCGTCGCGGGCGCGGCGCTTGGTCATGGTCGAGCGGTGGAAGCCGAGGCTGCGCGCTGCCTCCCGCGCATTGCCGGTGCGACGCAGCGCGGCGAGGAAGGCGGCGTTCTCCTTGGCCTGACGCCGATTGAAGGGGCGGGTTCCGGTCACCGGTGAGTGTTCCGAAACCAAATCCAACATTGCAAGGGGGTTTGGGGCTGAGGGTTTCTTCTCCCTCTCTCCGCTTGCGGGGAGAGGGTTGGGGAGAGGGGGCTTTAGGTTTGGCTCTTGCCGATCCCGCTGCCCCGCTCCCGACCTCGCTGCGCTCGGCGACCCTCTCCCCGCAAGCGGAGAGAGGGAGATGCCGACCCACCGCGCAAATCGCCGGTTCGCGCCTGCGCCCATGCGGGTTATGCTCGTGGCATGGCGGCGGGGGCTGGATCAGGTGGCGCGGAGGAATTGCGCGCGACGGTGGCGATGGTGCTGCGCTGTGGCGCGGGCGTCGCGGCGCTGCTGGCCGATGCCGGGCGCGTGCGGCGTTATGGCCGGCGCGAGACGCTTGCGCGACAGGGGGATGCGGTCGGCACGCTCTGGCTGGTGATCGAGGGGCGGGTGAAGATCGAGTCGAGCTCGGCGGCGGGGCGGTCGAGCCAGCTGGCGCTGCATGGGCCGGGCGATTGGGTCGGGCAGTATGCGCATGCGACGGCGGCGGTGGCGGATGTCGTGGTGGTCGAGCCGGCGGTGCTACTGGGCTTTGCGGCGGGGGTGCTGCCGCGGCTGGCGGAGCGGCATGCCGAGCTGGGGGCGGCGCTGGCGGCGTCGTTCGCGCGGCAGTTGGAGGCAGTGACCGCGCGGCTGGATGCGCGCTCGACGCTGACCGCGCGCGGGCGGATCTGTGCCGAGCTGCTGGCGCGGGCGGGGGCGGGGCTGGTGATTGCGCCACCGCCGGTGGTGGCCGAGCTCGCGCAGGCGCCGGTGTTCGAGAAGCTGCTCGCCGACGACGGCATCCCGGCGACCTCGTCCGTCGTCGCCGGCGGGCACACGCTCGACACGGGCTTCCCCGGCGTGCTGACCGTCATTCCTCGCTTGGGCGACTACG
>FWWL01006861.1_pt1 | contig 15785 bp, 16 predicted proteins | sample 2228331 | NCBI WGS metagenome assembly FWWL01 (sample SAMEA103939775, study PRJEB20133) | metagenome
AACCTCGGCGGCGCTGCTCAGCCTGCCGCAGGCCGCCTGATGTCCTTGTCCTTTTCTCCAAACCGGCCCGGTCGTGTGCCGGGCCTTCGCCTGTCCGGAGGCTGTCATGGCTGATTACTACACGCAGTTTTCCTGCCTGCTTGACGTGGGCACCCCCGAAAACGCCGCCCGCGCGCTCGAGCTCTATACCGCCTTGTCGCAACAGAACGCGACGGAGGACCCGCCCTCGGACGGGTTCCTGCTGTCCATCCAGCCGGAGCACGGCGGCACGGTGCTCTGTATGCGCGACGAGGGCACCGGCGATCCCGCCCATGTCCTCCGGTTCGTCAGAAGCTGCGCCGCAGCCTTTGGCCTGACGGGCCGGTGGGGCCTGCAATATGCCACGACCTGCTCGAAGCCTCGGGTCGACGGGTTCGGCGGCGGGGCGCATGTGATCGACCTCGCGACCAGCTCGACCGTGACCTCGCGACCGGCGAGACGGTCGACTGGATCTCGACCGATGGCTGGCTGTCGGCCCTGCTGATGGAGGGTGCGAGCCATGCCTGAAGTGATCGAGACCACGGTCTACCGCCTCGATGAACTGTCCGAGGCGGCGACGGAAAAGGCCCGCGCCTGGTATCGCGAGGGCGGCTTCGACTACGACTGGTACGATGCCGTCTACGAGGATTTCCAGAGCATCGCCGCGATCATCGGCATCCGCTTCCGGACCCGGACCGTCCGTCTGATGGGGGGCGGCACGCGGCTGGACCCCTGCATCTGGTTCCGGGGCTTCTGGTCGCAAGGCGACGGCGCCTGCTACGAAGGGGTCTGGCGATACGCCAGTGGTTCAGCGGCCCGTCTACGTGCCTATGCCCCGCAGGACGCTATGCTGCATAGCATCGCGGACCGGCTGCAGGCAATCCAGAGGCGCAACTTCTTCCAGCTGCGCGCCGAGATCACCCATCACGGGCATTATTCCCACGAATACAGCATGCGCATCAGCGTCGAACGCGACAGCCCGACCGGGCAGGACATGACCCCCGATGCCGAGGACATCGTCACCGAGGCGCTGCGCGACCTCGCCCGCTGGCTCTACCGCCAGCTCGAGCGGGAATACGAGTATCTCACCTCGGACGAGGCGGTCGACGAGAGCCTACGCGCCAACGATTACACCTTCACCGAAGCCGGTCGCCGCTTCGGGTGACCTGAAGCGCCCCACCGCGAGGTCGGGGCGCTTCCTTTTTGCGGCGCGTGCGAGAGGGAGAGGGGGGCCGCGACAGGGCGGGTCCGGGCGGGGGAGAGAGCGCCGTCCGGAACCTTGCCCATCCAGCTCTCCCGAGGTCATCCGACATGAACAGCCTTTCCCCCGCGGCCAGACCGGCCGCATCGATTTCGCCTGCCACGGCCATCCTGGCCGCGGCCGGCCTTCTGCTTCCCCATCTCGAGCGCGGCGAACGCATTGACGTTGCGATCCTGCGAGCGGCCATGGAAACCGCCTTCGGCGCCTCGGACTCTGCTGGCGTCTGGGACTGGAAATCCGCCTATGAGGCCTGCGAGGTCGCCACGGTCCTGTTCCTCCGCAAGTATGGCTCTGCGCTGTTCCGCAAGGCCGTCAGCATGGACGCCCGTCTGGCGCAGCTCACGAAAATCGCGGCCCTGATGCCCACCCAGACCCGCCGCTCGGAGGACAGCCAGAGTTTTCAGCAGTTCAGCACGCCCCTTCCGCTCGGCCTTGCGGCCCTCGCTGCAGCTCGGATCACCCCTGAGGATTTCGTGCTCGAACCCTCGGCCGGTACCGGCCTGATGGCCATTCTCGCCGAAACGCTGGGCGGCAGGCTAATCCTCAACGAACTCGCGGACACGCGTGCCGATCTTCTCTCCGCTCTCTTTCCGGCCGCGAACCTGTCGCGGGTCGATGCGGCGCAGATCGAAGACCATCTCGATCCGGCGCTTGTGCCCTCTGTCGTCGTGATGAACCCACCGTTCTCGGCGATGGCCCATGTGGCGGGGCGCAGGACGGACGCTGCCTTCCGGCATGTCGCCTCGGCGCTGGCGCGGCTGGCGCCCGGCGGGCGGCTGGTCGCCATCACCGGGGCCGGTTTCGGACCCGAGGCATCGGCCTGGCGGGACGCCTTCGTCCGGCTGCAGGCGCGCGGGCGCGTGGTCTTCTCCGCAGCGATCGACGGGTCGGTCTATGCGCGGCATGGCACGACGATCGAGACCCGGCTGACCGTGATCGACAAGCATCCCGCCGAGGATCCCGCCGCGTTTCCCGTCTCGCCGGGCGTTGCACCGGATGTGGCAACGCTTCTCCATTGGATCGCACCGCAAGTGCCCGAGCGTCTGCCGGTGTCCCTGCCGCAGGTGACCGATCCAGTTGGCCGCCCCTTGTCGCCGCCAGTCCGCGGGGCGCGTGGTCGGCCAGTCCGCCCGGCACGTCCCGTGCCGACGCAAGGCAGAAATCCCGAAGCTGTCGAACTCGGGTATGACTCCATCGACTGGACGCCGCCCGAAGGCGGACGCCTGTCCGATGCCATCTATGAGCCCTATGCGCTGCAGGCGATCCGCATCCCCGGCGCCCAACCGCATCCGACCCGGTTGGTGCAATCGGCCGCCATGGCTTCCGTCGCGCCGCCGCGTCCGACCTATCGGCCCCTGATGCCGTCCGACATCCACACCCGCCTGTCCGAGGCCCAGCTCGAGACCGTGATCTATGCGGGCGATGCGCATGCCGGTCATCTGGCTGGGTCCTGGACGGTCGATGCCACCTTCGACACGTTAAGCGCCGCGCCCGATGCGGCCGAGGGGGCCGTCCGCTTCCGTAGGGGCTTCATGCTGGGCGACGGGACCGGAGCGGGGAAAGGGCGGCAATCGGCCGGGATCCTTCTCGACAATTGGCTGCGCGGGCGGCGCAAGGCCGTCTGGATCAGCAAATCCGACAAGCTGATCGAGGATGCGCAGCGCGACTGGCAGGCGCTCGGGCAGGAGCGGCTGCTGATCACGCCGCTCGCGCGCTTTCCGCAGGGCAAGCCGATCACGCTGGCCGAAGGCATCCTGTTCACCACCTATGCCACGCTGCGCTCCGATGACCGGGGCGAGAAGGTTTCGCGGGTGCGCCAGATCGTCGATTGGTTGGGCCGTGACTTCGACGGGGTCATCATCTTCGACGAGAGCCATGCCATGCAGAATGCCGGGGGCGGGAAGGGCGAACGCGGCGATGTCGCCGCCTCACAGCAAGGCCGGGCGGGGCTTCGGCTGCAGCATGCGCTGCCCGAGGCACGCATCGTCTATGTCTCGGCCACCGGGGCGACGACCGTGCACAACCTCGCCTATGCGCAGCGCCTCGGGCTCTGGGGCGGCGAGGATTTCCCCTTCGCCACCCGCGCCGAATTCGTCGCGGCCATTGAGGCGGGCGGCGTCGCCGCAATGGAGGTGCTTGCCCGCGACCTGCGGGCACTCGGCCTATATACCGCCCGTTCCCTGTCCTATGAGGGCGTGGAATACGACCTTCTGGAACACCGCCTCAGCCCGGAGCAGCGCCGCATCTATGATGCCTATGCCGGGGCCTTCGCGGTCATCCACAACAACCTCGACGCGGCGATGGAGGCGGCCAACATCACCGGGCGCGAGGGCACGCTGAACCGGCAGGCGAAATCCGCCGCGCGCTCGGCCTTTGAGAGCACCAAGCAGCGCTTCTTCGGCCATCTCCTGACCTCGATGAAGACCCCGACGCTCCTGCGGGCGATCGAAGGGGACCTTGCGGCGGGCCATGCCAGCGTCGTCCAGATCGTCTCCACCGGCGAGGCGCTGATGGAACGGCGGCTGGCGGAGATCCCGACCGAGGACTGGAATGACCTGAATACCGACTTATCGCCGCGTGAATACGTACTGTCCTACCTGCAGCATTCCTTCCCGGTTCAGCTGCATGAACCCTTCACCGACGGGGAGGGCAACCTCTCGTCACGCCCTGTGTTCCGCGATGGCCAGCCCGTGGAATGCCGCGAGGCGGTCGCCCGGCGCGAGGCGCTGATCGAACACCTTGCAGGCCTCCCGGCCGTCCCCGGCGCGCTCGATCAGATCGTTCAGCATTTCGGGAAGGATCAGGTCGCCGAAGTGACAGGCCGATCCCGCCGGATCGTCCGCAAGGGCGAGGGGCGCGAGGCGCGCCTTGCCGTGGAAAACCGCGCCGCTTCCGCCAACCTTGCCGAGACCTCGGCCTTCATGGAGGACCTCAAGCGGATCCTCGTTTTCAGCGACGCGGGCGGCACGGGGCGGAGCTACCACGCCGATCTTGGCGCAAGGAACCAGCGGCTGCGGGTCCATTATCTGCTGGAACCGGGCTGGAAGGCGGATGCGGCGATCCAGGGCCTTGGCCGTACGAACCGCACCAATCAGGCCCAGCCGCCGCTCTTCCGGCCCATCGCGACCGATGTGAAGGCCGAGAAGCGCTTCCTTTCGACCATCGCCCGCCGCCTCGACACGCTGGGCGCAATCACCCGCGGCCAGCGCCAGACCGGCGGACAGGGCCTGTTCCGGCCTGAGGACAATCTGGAATCGGCCTATGCCCGCGATGCGCTGCGCCAGCTCTATCAGCTGATCGCGAAAGGCAAGGTGGACGGCTGCTCGCTCGAGGCCTTTGAAGCAGCGACCGGCCTGAAGCTGATGGATGCGACAGGCCTGAAGGACGATCTGCCGCCGATCACCACCTTCCTCAACCGTCTCTTGGCTCTCCCCATCGCGTTGCAGGGCATTCTCTTCGCAGCCTTCGAGCAGCTCCTCGAGGCGCGGATTGCCGGGGCCATGGCCTCGGGCAGCTACGACATGGGGCTCGAGACCCTCCGCGCCGAAAGCTTCCGGGTCATCGACCGCCAGGTGATCCACACCCATCCCGGCACCGGTGCCGAAACCCGGCTTCTGACCATCGCGGAACGCCGTCGGAACCAGCCTGTCACCCGCGAGGCGGCGCTGGCCGAACTCTCCGATCCGCGGGCGCGGCTCCTGATCAACGAACGCTCGGGCCGGGCCGCGCTGCAGATCCCCACGACCAGCATCATGCTCGATGATGGCGAGATTGAGCGGCGCGTGCGGCTGATCCGGCCCATGGAGGGGCAGGCGGTGCCGTTGCGGCTGATGGGCGAGACCCATTGGGTCGAGGCCGATGTCGCCCGCTTCTCTTCGGCATGGGATGCGGAATGCGCGGGCGTGCCGGAGTTCACTGAGAGCACGCTCCATATGGTGACGGGGCTTCTCTTGCCGATCTGGAAGCGCCTGCCACCGGACTCGACCCGCGTCTATCGCCTGCAGGCCGATGACGGCGAACGGATCATCGGTCGCCGTGTCTCGCCCGCCTGGGCCGCGACGGCCTCGGTCACCGGGACGACTACCCTGACCCCGGAGGCCGCCCATGCCGCGCTGATAGAGGGGCGCACCATCCTTGATCTCGCCGAAGGGCTGCAACTCCGCCGCGCGCGGGTCATGGGCGTGCAGCGCATCGAGCTTATGGGCTTCACCGAGGCGATGCGCGAGCGGCTGCGGGCCTATGGTCTCTTCACCGAAATCATCGCCTGGAAGCTGCGCTTCTTCGTGCCCGTCGACGCCACCGGCATCGAGGTGCTCGGAAAGCTCTTCGCGCGGTTTCCGATCGAGCGGATCGGCGAGCGGGAGGCGGCGTGATGACCCGGCTCACGGCCACCGATCTGGCGGAGCGTCTCGGCCGACAGGCCGAGGCGGTCTGTCGGCATTACCTGTCGAACGGGCGAAAGCAGGGCAACTACTGGCTGGTCGGCGATGTCCGAAACACGCCGGGCCGGTCGATGTTCGTCCGGCTGACGGGTCGCGCATCGGGCAAGGGGGCAGCGGGGAAATGGGTCGATGCGGCCAGTTCCGAACATGGCGACCTTCTCGACGTCATCCGCGAAAGTCTCGGGCTGGTGGAGTTCGCCGAGATCGCCGAGGAAGCCCGCCGGTTTCTCAGCCTGCCGCAGGAGGCGCCAGCCGCACCGGACCACCCTTCGCGGCACATCGCGGGACCATCCGGCTCGACCGGCGCGGCGCAACGGCTCTGGCGCATGGCCCGGCCCATCGCGGGCAGCCTTGCCGAAACCTATCTGCGCGGGCGTGGCATTGCGGATCTGCAGACCGCCGATCCGTTGCGTTTTCTGCCGGACTGCTACTGGCGGCCTGATGGCGGGGGGGCGACCGAGACCTGGCCCGCGCTGATTGCCGCCGTCACCGACCTCGACTGCACTGTCACCGGCGCGCATCGCACCTGGCTTGCTCGGGATGGCAGGCATAAGGCAACTCTCGAACCGCCGCGAAAAGCGATGGGCACGCTTCTCGGGCATGGCGCCCGGTTCGGCCGCGCGCAAGATATCCTGGCAGCGGGCGAGGGCATCGAGACGATCCTGTCGCTGCGCCAGATCTTGCCCGCACTGCCGATGGTCGCCGCCCTGTCGGCAGGTCACCTCTCAGCCCTCCTGTTCCCGGCGCAGCTGCGCAGACTCTATGTCGTCTGCGACAACGATCCGGCAGGACGGGTCGCGCGGGAGGCCCTGGTCGCCCGGGCCAGCGAGGCCGGGGTCGAGGCGCTGGCACTCTCGCCGATGCTGGGGGATTTCAACGACGATCTCGTTGTTCGCGGGCGGGATGCGCTTCGGGCATGGCTGCGGCCACAACTCGCCCCGGAGGACGTGAGCCGCTTCATGGGTCCGATGCACGTGCCGTGACGGGGCTGGGGATCGGCCTGTGGCGAAAGGTTCATGGCCGTGGGAGTGCAGCGTCATCGGGCAGAAGGACCGCGCCTCGGCCTTCGAGAGGGCGAGCGGCCCACAAGCGGCCCGGCCCGGCAATGGCGGCGCCCGACTGATTTCCGTCGGCGGGCATCCACCCCACGCGACAGGTCGCGCGGGGACCCCGGAAGGCCCGCCTTTACAGCGCGATCCAAATCAGCCGGGCTTGGCCATCAAGGCCCTCGCAAGGGGCTCGGGCTGCCTGACCGGTCCGCCCGTGGGCTTTCGTCGCCACGAAGGCCGCGACGGTCGCGGTCCAGCCCAAGGATGCCTCCCATGTACGCCCATGACGATTTCGACGCCGATCACAGCACCTCGCCTACCGGCCATGTCATCGAAGCCCTTGAACTCTATGGCTACCGTCCCGCCGAGGACGAGGCCGACCCCCGGATCACGCCCGAGGATGACGTCATCCGCACCGCGGTCGCCGACATCTTCGACGCCCTGATCTCCACCATGGCCGATACCAGCCTCGACTTCGACCTCGACGAGATCCTCTGGTCGACCGTCAACACCTTCCACCGCGCGGTCCTGCGGATCGAGGGCAAGCTTGACGACAATGAGCAGGCCCAGAAGCGGCTGCAGCGCGAACAGGATGGCTCCGAGGTGAAATCCGTCCAGCTCGAGACGCTGATCGCCATCGGGCAGAGCCTGCTCGATCGCCGCGACAGCCTCGAGCTCTTCTGCGAAACCGCCGCCGACATCTATCTGCGCACGCTCGGCACCCCCTGGTCGCCGCGCACCGGCTCCCGCGTTAACCATCGCCAGATGACGGCGGCCATGATCGACAGCCGCGATTTCCTGGCCGCCAAACGCCGGGCCGATGCCGAGGTGCTCTTGCCCGCCGGGCCCAAGATCGCCTTCTCAGGCGGCGAGACCACCGATCACCGCCTGATCTGGGACAAGCTCGATCAGGTCCATGCCAAGCACCCGGACATGGTCCTGCTGCATGGCGGATCGCCGAAAGGCGCCGAACGGATCGCCGCCACCTGGGCCAACAACCGCAAGGTCCCGCAGGTCGCCTTCAAGCCCGACTGGACGAAGCACGCCAAGGCCGCGCCCTTCAAGCGCAACGACCAGATGCTCGCGACGCTGCCGATCGGCGTCATCGTCTTCCCGGGCACCGGCATCCAGGACAACCTGGCCGACAAGGCCCGCAAGATGGGTATCCCGGTCATCCGCATCGGGGCGGGCAGCGCGTGAGCGCTGCAAACGCCTTGACGTCCGACACTGCGTTTTGACCGACCCGCATCGGTGGGGTGCTCTCGCCGATGCTTGGGCCTGCCGGACTGAAACCCCGGCATTTGGCTTCATGGCACAGGTTGAGGTGATGAGCTCGGATGCCACCGCTGCATGGGGCGGCCGCCGCCGATGCAAGTCACCTGAGGCTCGCGGCCGGCCCAAAGCAATGCTATCTTTCTGCTCGTGCCATGGTGGTGGTGGAGGCGCGACCGTCCAACCATTTGTGCGGAGCCACCACCATGGTCCTTCTCGGAATCCTCGTCTCTTTCGCTGCGATCGGCACGATGTGCTGGCTGCTGTTCAATCTCGCCGTCTTCGCGCTGCCGTTCTTTGCAGGCGTCAGCATTGGCACCTGGGCCTATGGGACCGGTGCCGGATGGCTGGGTGCGACCGTCATCGGCCTCGCAGGCGCCGGGCTTGTTCTGGCGCTTGGTCAGGGCCTTCTGATGGTCGTCCGTCCGCTTTGGGCGCGGCTTCTGATCGCGCTGGCCTTCGTCGCCCCGGCCGGCGTGGCAGGGTTCCACGCCACGTTGGGGATCACCCGGCTGATGATGCCGTCGGAAGCCTGGCAGGTCGTCTTTGCCGTCATCGGCGCGGTCGCGGTGGCCATCACGGCCTTTCTGCGGGTCGCAGGCATGGCGGCCCCCGGCGATGCGGGCGGGAGCCTAGTCCGCGGCTGAAGGCGGGCAGGCAGGTGGGGCGACCAGAGCAAGAAAGCCCTGCCTACCTGTCTCGTCGGATTGCGGGGCTGGCTCGGGTGCGTAGCTTCGGATCGTCGCAAGGCCCTGTTCTTGTCCCGTCCAGAGCACGGGACGGGCAAGGCCGTATCGGCGGGCCGTCATCGATCCCGTCAGGGGGGGCGCTGCCGGTGGCATGGTTCGGGTTGGACAATGCGCAAGGCCTAGAAGGGGGAGGCGGATCGCGTGTGTGGCCCCGTCCTGTCTGCCTTGGCGGGGGCCTGTCGCCAGTGTCTCCGTCTGCTCCCCGTGTCCAGACCGCTCCATACGGCCTCTTCAATGGCCTGATCTGGCCGAAGACCGGCTTCGCCTCGACCGCTTCGGCGAAACAGCGTCGTCACAACTTTCTTCCCCTGCCGGCCTGAAGGCCGCCGGGCGGGGGTGCGCCAGCGGTCGTCTTCGTCCTGTCGATCGCCATCGAGGCCGCAATGGTGCGGGCTCGGAAACGGAAAACGGAGACTTACCATGGCGACCATCGGCACCTTCAAGAAGACCGGCACGAACGAATTCACCGGCGACATCGTCACCCTCAGCGTCCAGGCCAAGGGCGTGCGCATCGTCCCCGACCAGCGCGCCACCGGCGAGAACGCCCCCAGCCACCGGGTTCTGGTCGGCCGCGCCGAGATCGGCGCCGCCTGGTCCAAGCGCTCGAACGAGGGCCGCGACTATCTGGGCCTCAAGCTCGACGATCCGAGCTTCACCGCCCCGATCTACGCCAACCTCTTCGACGACGAGGACGGCGAGGGCTTCTCGCTGATCTGGTCCCGCCCCAACGGCCGCCGCGCCGACTGACGCGGACCACAAGGCCCCGGTCGCAAGGCCGGGGCCATTTCCATGCCTGCCGCGAAAGGCGATGCCCACCGCGACCGCGCCGGGGCCACTGCGTGACCTGCAGGGACCGGCGCGGCCGGGCGACGCCGCAAGTGGAGCCGGCGCTAACGGCGAATCGCGGGAATTCACAACGGCATAGGCCGCACGGCGAAACCGCAGTTTCCAGTGGCGGATTGGACTAGAGCGACTAAAATAGTCGTAGTTCTGGAATGCGCGCCGGTCTCGATGGGAGGTGATCATGCATGATCACCGCTCGACAGTCGCGGGCCGCACGCGCGTTGCTGGGTTGGACGCAGGAGACGCTCGCTGACAAGGCCCGGACATCGCTAACCGCGCTCAAGCGCCTTGAGTCCGAAAGTGGACTAGAGGTGTACGAGTCGACACGGGATCAGGTTCGCCGGGCACTCGAGGCCGCAGGGATCGTCATCCTGTCTGACAAGCGCGGGCAGGGAGTGATGCTGGAGCATGGCCGAGACGAGAAGACCCACTGACGCGACAGGGCGGTGTGACAGACGGCTGGCTGTGCCGATGTTCTTGGGGGCTGCGCCATGAAGCCCACGATCCCGGCCTTCGACGAGCTTGCCCCCACCAGCGCGGACATCACCGAATACGACCGCAGGCACATCAAGCTCTACATGCGGCTTCTCGATGCGACGGCGGATGGCGCTGACTGGACCGAGGCCGTCGAGGTCCTGTTCGGCATCGATCCTGTCCGTGAACCCGATCGCGCGCGGCGGGTCCATGACAGCCATCTGGCGCGGGCGCGCTGGATGACGCAGAATGGCTATCGGCAACTTCTGGGGCCGCGTTCCGGCACTCCGTGACCCCCTGCGCGAGGTGATGCTGCAACGGCATCATCTGCTGCATCCTTCCGAGCCTTTTCCCAGCTTCCCTGCGCTGGAATCTTTTCACCCCATGCGTGTGTTGACTCTGTCGAGGGTTGAAAGATGGGGCCGGATACATCGAAGTGGCGGAACCAGGACTCCTATGACTTCTACGATGAGCTTTCGGTTGAAGGCATCGCCTGGGAATGCCTGCGCCGTGATCTCGACTATCAGGCGCGCTTCGCGGATATCGTGACGCAAAGGGCCGAGCGCGCCCCGTTCGAGGAGGAAGCCCAGCATCGCTGGGGCCTGCGATTTTCCGGCCGACCCAAAGCTTTCCATCCTCGACCAGCCCGTGATCTGGTCACCGCACGCCAATCCGGGCACTATGCTTGTCGGCGAGGTCCGGGGCTTCCAGCCGCCCTTGCCGCGGCCCATTGCGCTTGATCTGCCGTGGCAGGCGGACGCTGAGGAGGGGCGCTATGGCGCCTTCGGCACGGACGGCTCCGTTCCCTTTCTCAACATGGCGGGGCGCATCGACACCGGGTCCATGGCCATCCTGCTTCCACTCGACGACGACCTGCTGGGTCGGATCGAAGCGATCCAGAGATTCTGGCAGACGCTGAAGGCGCGCCCGGTCCCGCGGGACACCCGCATGACCCCCTACCAGCGTCAGCGGTTCCGGCTGATGATGCAGGCCGCCGACGGTCGCGCCGCAAGCGCGAGCTACCGCGAGATCGGCATCGTTATTTTCGGCGAACGGCGCGTGTCGTCCGAACCCTGGAAGACATCCCCGCTGCGAGCCGCCGTCATCGCGCTCGCCCGCAATGCCTCTGCCCTGATCGGCGGCGGTTATCTCGGCCTCCTGCGTCACCGCCGTAAGCTGTAGGGTGCGCCTCGCCCGGCAAAGGAACCTACGACCGTAGGATGCCCAAACCGACCGAGACCGAACAGACGGAAATCGCGCGTGCAGCGAGGAGCGCCACGTCAAAGACGGCCCTATGCTGACGGTCAAAGTCTCATCATGCTGCAGAGCGGCATGCCCGGAAGCGGCCGCCCAACAGATGACATACCCCAATCCCAAGACTCGCATGTTGCTGTTCATCAATTGTGCATGAAGAACCAATCGGGTCTAAAGCCTATCTGGCCGCAAGGCTTACGGGATTTAAGGTCCCGTGGCTGACGTTTTTGCAGCCGGTGCAGATGCCGTTGCTGCCAGAGCTTTGGCGGCGACAATAGCCGCGTAGTGTTTTATGCAGCCCTCAATTCTTTCAAGCAGTTCCTCAAAGGCCGTGAAATCAATCTTTGCTGCATTTGGTCTGACGACCTTCTCCGCAAAGATAACTTTGCCATAGGCCGTATGATCGCCATGTGCCTTCTTTTTGTCGAACGGCTTGCCGTCAACAAGCTGGCCAAGCAACGCCGCAGGAAAGAGGTCCTCTATGTCGCGCTTGGCAGACGGAACTCCTTCCGGAACTTTTACAAGATAAAGATTCTGACCAAGATGATAGAAAGAACTGGTCGTTGTCAGCGAAATCGGCACGCCCGATTTCTTCTGTGCCTTCGAGAAAACCTCCTTGGGGCCATCGTCATTGTCACACAGGATGATGACTGGGCTGGTCAAGGGCAGGTGGCGGTAGCACTTCAGGCTGGATGCATATTGATCGACAAGGTTTCCCTGCCCGGACGCGCCATGTCCAAGATTCAGAACAGACCGGGACGTTCCCGTTGGATTGAGAAAAGCGACCTCCGGGGTAACGTTGCCTCCCTTGACACTGGCAAGGAGCGGGAATTTGGCGGCCAGCGCCCTGATCGCGCATTTGATATAGGTGATATCCGAAATGCCCTCCGTAACGATCATCGGTGAAGGGCTTGCTACAAAGTGCTTGTAGAACAGAAATTCCTTGTACAGCCTTGTTGAAGTCTTTGGCGTTATGAACCCCGCATCCTTGTTCATCCTTTGCGAGCGGTCTCGCCGTGCCTTCACAAAATAGATATGGGAAAGCATTCCTTCCACCGGCCTGAGACTCGCGGTTGGCACCGGCACTGCCCCGGCTGCCTGCACAGGCCTGTACCACGAACCGGTCGTAAAAACCGAATGACACATCGCCCGGACGCACCGATAATAGTCTTTCGAAATGTTCGGCTTCTCGTTCACCACAAGGCCGGTCACTGTCTGCCGGGACTGGCGCAGCGACATGCGCGTCTTGGCGATGTTGAGCGTGTACCCGGACCGCTCTATGAGGTCCTGAAGTTGCTTTCCGACCTCCCAATTCGCGCCTGCAAGCTCCTTTGCAATCTCGGACGGGAAGATGCTTTTGTTGGTCGAAAAGGTAAGGTCATCCGCATAGCGCGTAAAAGTGCAACCTGCTGCCTTCGCAAGACGAAGGAGTCTTGCATCCAGTATGTTGGCGACGAGGTTTGATATTACGGGCGAACATGAACTGCCCTGGGGCAGTGCGTTCTCGTGACAGGCGATCTGTGCGATGACAGTCGCCGGATCAAGGCCGAATGAGTTATCCTTGATGAAGTAACCCCGGACGCGACCAAAGTTTATAGTCCCAAAAAAATCGGCAAGGTCGACATTGAATACATAGCGCCTTTTCCGGTGCGCATCTGCATTTGAAACAATCGTTCGGCTCTTTCGAAAGCCATGGCTGGCGGTCCAGTATCGGGGATTATCCTTGATCAGTTCTTCGACACACTCGGTCAGAAGTTCAGCGAGGCGTGACTGCAACAGAGAAAGCTGGTCGACCGGGGCCTTGATCGTTCTGATTCCACCTGTCTTTTTCGGGATATCAAAAACCTTGTACTTCTTCGTATCCGGAATCTGGTAGATGACATACGAAAGACCTTTCGGCGTAAAGCCAAGGAGCTTTGCAAGGTCGGATAGGTTTTTTGTCTTTTTGAGCCGTTCAAGTTTCGACATTCTTGTTCTTGTCTAATTTGAGCTTACGGGCACTCTTTTGCGATGTGTAGCGAATTTTCCAGATGAACGGAAAGTCCGCAAAGATTTTCATATGGGAAGCAGCGTGCCTACCATTGTTGTCATATGCCGCGAAACGCGGCACCAATTCTGCCCGTAAGCTCGATCCCGACACTGGCACAACCTGGGTGCGAATGGCAAGCCTTCCTCAACGGCGCGCCCCGGAGAGGTGAGAACGGCTGCATCTAGCGGTTTCTGCGCATGCAATGTCGCACTCCAGTCAGTCCGCTCTTCCTCCCGAGTGCCTTCGCAAGCGCAGCGGAGATCGGGCCCCGCAGCGAAGGCCCCGAGGATCCTCAAAGCTGTTTATCGCAACCAAGCAGCCCGGGTAGTCGGAACCTCTCGCCTGCTGTTGAACCCCAGCCCCCGAGGCTAACCTCCTAGGCTTTGTACTCAATAGGGATACCGGAACCCTGCCTGACGTGATTCACTTTCGCTGGTGAGGCGGGAGGTAGTCATGGCGAAGGGGCATTACTGGATGAGCGATGCGGAGTGGGCGCGGATCGAGCCGCTCTTGCCGCGGGGGCGCACCGGGTGGATGACCGCCGGGTGATCTCGGGGATCGTGTTCATGCTGCGCTCGGGCGCGCGCTGGCGCGACTGCCCCGAGGTCTACGGCCCTTACACGACGGTCTACAACCGCTTCAACCGTTGGTCGCGACAGGGCATCTGGCACGGGATATTCCAGGCCTTGACCGGCCATTCGGGGGTCTGGGGCCCGCAGGGGACGGTCTCGATCGACGCGACCCACATCAAGGCGCATCGCTCGGCAGCGGGCGGAAAAGGGGGGCCTTCACCCAAGGCATAGGCCGGTCGCGCGGCGGCTGGACCTGCAAGCTGCATGGCGCGGCCGACGCCTGCGGACGCCCGAGGGTCCTGCTGCTCTCGGCGGGCAACACCAATGACATCGGCATGGCCAGACCCCTGGTGGAGGCAGCCGGTCCCACCCGCAAACTCATCGCGGACCGCGGCTACGATGCCATGCACCTGCGCCGTCTCCTGGCCGAGCGAGGGACCGAGGCCGTGATCCCCTCCACCACCTCGCGCCGCGCCCCGCTCCCCTACGACGCCGAAGCCTACAAGGCCCGCAACCTCGTCGAACGCATGTGGTGCCGCCTCAAGGACTGGCGCAGAATCGCGACCCGATACGACAAACTCGCACGGAACTTCCTCGCCGCAGCCCATATCGCTGCCGCCTTCATCTGGTGGATCAATTGAGTCCGGACCCTAGGGGGGGTAGGATACTTCCACCCGCAACCTTCCTCATCCCCCTTTCCGGTCCTTCTTCGCCAGCCTGCGCGGGACAGGCCTTCCTTTGCCGACGGCCTTCCACAGACCCACGGAGGCCCCATCCATGCGACCCGATCTCGCCGTTCTGCCGCCACGCTACCTGCGCACCAAGGAAGCGGCCACGTTCCTCAGCCTCTCGGCGCGCACGCTGGAAAAGCACCGGACCTACGGAACCGGCCCCGCCTATCACAAGCTCGGCGGGCGCGTCGTCTATTCGGTCGATGATCTGACGGCCTGGGTCGCGCGCGGTTCGGTCACCTCGACCTCCGATCCGCGCGGCCAGGTCCTGCCGGCCAAGCGCATGACGGCGTCGCCGCATGCCGTGCCAGCGCGCGCGACGCGCTGACGGCCCTTCCGGTTCCTCATGCCCCCGACGCCCCGCAGCGCCTCCGAGCGCGGCCAACTGGACCTCTTTCGGGCGCTTCCGGGGGAGTTCGCCCCACGTGACGCGCAGGATCTCATGGCCTATCCGTTCTTCTCGCTCTCCAAGTCGCCGCGCATACGCCCCATCGATTTCGTGGCGGGCAATGTGGCGATCCGGGTCGAGGCCGTGCCCGACCACGGCATGGCCACGATCTGGGATGCAGACATCCTGATCTGGGCGGCGAGCCAGATTGTCGAAGCGCGCGATGCGGGCCTGCGCACCTCGCGTCTGATGGCGGCCACGCCCTATGAGATCCTCAATTTCACCGGGCGTGGCACCTCGCTGCGGGACTATCAGCGCCTGAAGGCCGCGCTGGACCGGCTGCAATCGACCACGGTGGCGACGACGATCCGCCAGCCTGCCGAGGGGCGGCGCCATCGCTTCTCCTGGATCAACGAATGGCATGAGCGCAGCGACAGCAAAGGGCGACCGGACGGCATCGAGCTGATCGTTCCGGACTGGTTCTATCGCGCTGTCCTCGACGACGCGCTGATTCTAACTATCGACCGCGCCTATTTCGATCTGACAGGCGGCCTCGACCGCTGGCTCTATCGTCTTGTGCGCAAGCATGGCGGGCGGCAGGCGGGCGGCTGGCGCTTCGATTTCCGTCACCTGCACCAGAAATCCGGAAGCCTCTCGCCCTTCAAGCGGTTCGCTTTCGAGCTGCGCGACATCATCCGCCGAC
>FWWL01005239.1_pt1 | contig 15784 bp, 9 predicted proteins | sample 2228331 | NCBI WGS metagenome assembly FWWL01 (sample SAMEA103939775, study PRJEB20133) | metagenome
GCGCTCGCCCGCCCTCCGGCGCTCCTCCCACGCCAGCAGTGGGTCGCCGAACTTCCGAGACAGCCAGAACAGCTCAGGCACCGGACCGCTGGAGTCGCCGCCGTCAGCGAAGTTGAACGTCCTCTCTGTGGGACCCGTCACGTGGAGCGCGAAGCGTCCCGTGCGGGCGAATCCTTCCGCCTTGCTGAGCCCGAAGTCCGACCCGAGAGCGGACTCCAAGGCGGCGATGAGATAGACGGTGTAGCGGGTGGCGTAGTGCCAGTAGGACGGCCCTTCCGGCCAGGCTCCGTCGGGGGCGTAGCTTGCCAGGGCCCGGGGCACCGACTCCAGCGCCCGTCCCACGATCCACGCCGCCAGGTCCGGCTCGATGTCGGCGACGGCCAGGGCCCCGATGACCATCCCCCCGTTGCACACCTGGTTCCAGTTGTGCGTCGCCACAGACCACCACCGCTGCGCCCGGTAGACGGGAACCGACGGCTTGAGGCCGAGCTCCACGATGGCGCGGGCGATCGTCTCCCGCTCGTCTTCCTCCAGGACGTCGTAAAGCCAGTCGTATCCGATGGCCAGGGCGTGGGTCATCTCGGCGGTGTCCAGGAAGTGGGAGGGGTTCCAGTCCGGGAACGCCGCCGCTGTCAGCATCTCCTTTGCGGCCCGCTCCGCAAAGGGCCGCTCTCCAGTGAGACGGTATGCCAGTGCCAGCGTCTGGATGCGCGAGAGCGCGGCGCGGCTCTGGGAGAGCAGACGGGGGCCGACGAGCCGGTGCTCGACGGGAGGAGTGTCCAGCAGCCTGACCGCCTCGGCCCTGAGATGCTCGAGCCAGCGCCTTCCGAGGGCGTCTTCCGACACGAAGCGTCTCGCGCGCTCGAAGTCCGCGGCCGTCGCGATGATGCGGGGATGCTCCTGACGCAGGCGCTTGAGGCGTGCGGAATCGGCCGCAGAGGGCGAGGGAAGCTCCTGGGCCCTCGAAGGGCACGCGGCGGCAAGCATCAGCAGGGCGAGCGCACAGCAGAGGATTCGGCAGGGGTCCATCGTCGGCTCTCCATATCCAGGGTTCCGGGAGGCAGTTCGGCGCGGCATCTGCCCTTTCCTGCCCGCAGGCCTGCCGGGCGCCTGGAGGCTCTGCTGTTCTGTTGACTTTTCTGAAGAAATCTGCATAATCGTTACAGTAAGGCGGCCTTTTCCGTGCTGGAAGGTCTCGCGCACCGGAGGACACACCCATGGCGACTGTGATGGACCCGAAATACTGGGCCGACGTGGACCTGAACGAGTATCCCCGCATCGTGACCCCGCCCCCCGGGCCCCGCTCCCGCGAACTGCACGAGCGCGCTGTCCGGCACATCCGCGGACTGTCCGGGCAGGTGCGCCTGTTTCCTGTGGTGTTCGAGAAGGGGTACGGGGTCACTCTGGAGGACGTGGACGGCAACCGCTACATCGACTTCTCCAGCGGCATCTACGTCACCACCCTGGGACACTGCCATCCGAAAGTCTCGGAAGCCGTGGCCAGGGCCGCCCACACCCTGATGAACGCCCACGACTTCACCACCCCCGTCAAGGTCAGGCTGCTGGAGAAGCTGGCGGAGGTGCTTCCGGGCGACCTGACGGGCATCCAGCTCTATGACAGCGGCACGACGGCGGTGGAGGCCGGACTTCGCACCTGCCGGGCCGCCACCGGACGCCAGGAGTTCCTCTCCTGCTTCCGCGACTTTCATGGGAAGACGGCGCACGCGGTCAGCCTGGCCAGCACCAACACGCTGTATGGTCCCACCCGGGCTCCCGGATTCTACTTGCTGCCCCGGCCGGACACCTACCGGCCGCTGTGGGTGCGCGAGGACGGCTCTCTGGACACCGAGAAATATCTGGAGTATTACGACTCATTCATCGCGAACGGGACGGCGGGCGATGTGGCCGCGTTCGTGCTGGAGCCCATTCAGGGTTGGGGCGGCTCCATCATGCCGCCGGATGATTTCTTCCCGAAGCTGCGCGCCTTCTGCGACGAACGCGGCATCCTGCTGTTCACCGATGAGGTCCTGACCGGGATGGGCCGCACGGGAAAATACCTGTGCACGGAGCACTGGGGGGTGGTGCCGGATGTCGTGACGCTGGGCAAGGGCTTCGGCAACGGGTTCCCGGTAACGGCAATGGTGGTGCGCCAGCCGTATGCCGACGCCGTCGACCGCATCAGCGCCAGCACCAGCTACGGCGGGAACCCGATGGCCTGCGCGGCCGCGCTGGCCTGCATCGAGGTCATCGAGGAGGAGAACCTGCTGGAGCGCGCCATGCAGCTGGAGGAGCTGTTCCGGCGGAAGATGGCCGACTGGACCACGAAGTACAACATCGTCGGCGACACCCGCGTGAAGGGATGCCTGATGGGCGTGGAGCTCGTCAAGGACAAAGAGACCAAAGAGCCCTTTGACGAGGCCGGAAAGCTGGTCTATCAGACCGCTTTCAGCAAGGGACTTGCCTGGATCCCGGCGGGCCACATCCTGCGGATGAGTCCTCCCATCGTGATGCCGTTTGATGTGGCGGAGAAGGCCATGGACATCATCGAGGAGTCCATCGCCGAAGTTCAGAAGCGTCTGGGCTATGACTGAGGCGCGGGACGGGGCTCAGGGAAGCGCAGTGTCCGGCGGCAGGCCGTGCGCCGGCTTGCTGGGTCTGTATCTGGAGCTTTACGACCGCGTGCTGCCGGCGGCGCGCGAGCGCATCGACCGGTTCTATGAGACCATCGCCTCGGAGCTCGAGGCCAGGGGACTCCGGGTGGTGCGGGCGCCGGTCTGCCGCCTGGAGCCGGAGTTCCGCGAGGCGCTCGCGCTCTTCGAGAGGGAAGGGGCGCACGCGGTCGTCACCCTGCATCTGGCCTACTCTCCCTCCCTGGAATCCGCCGGCGCGCTGGCCGCCACGCGCCTGCCGCTCATCGTTCTGGACACGACCCCCGCCCGGGACTACGGGCCGTCGCAGGACCCGGACGAGCTGATGTATAACCACGGCATCCACGGGGTGCAGGACCTGTGCAACGTGCTCATCCGGCGGCGGCGGGAGTTCTTCATCGAGGCGGGGCACTGGTCCACGTCCGATGTGCTGGACCGCGTCGCCGGGCGCGTACGTGGCGCTGTGATGGCTTCCCGGATGCGTTCGGCCCGCGTGGGGACGCTGGGGAGCCCGTTCCGGGGGATGGGAGACTTCCAGGTCTCGCCGGATGTTCTGCGGGAGGCCCTCGGCGTCACGGTGGTGGCGGCGGAGTTCGGGGAGCTGCAGGCCCTCGTCCCTCCCGCCGAGGATGCCGGGGTGCGCCGGGAGATGGATGCCGACCGCGGCCGCTTCGAGACAGAAGGACCGGACGCTCAGGTCCACGAAGCCACGGTCCGCGCTTCGCTCGCGGTGCGCCGCTGGCTCGAGGAGGAGCGCCTGACCGCCTTCACGATGAACTTCGACGAGTTCCGGCGCACCTGCGGACTTCCCACCATCCCGTTCCTGGAAGCCTCGAAGTCGATGAGCCGCGGCATCGGCTATGCCGGCGAGGGTGATGTCCTGACAGCGGCCTTCGTGGGCGCCGTGGCGTCCGTCCTGCCGGACACCACCTTCACGGAGATGTTCTGCCCGGACTGGGAGGGAGGAAGAGTCTTCCTCAGCCACATGGCCGAGATGAACCCGGACCTGTCCGCCGGAAAGGCCCGGCTGGTGGCGAAGGAGATGCCCTGGATCGACGCCGCGACGCCAGCGGTCGCAGTGGGCCGGTTCCGGTCCGGACGGGCGGTGTTCTCCGATCTGGCGCCGGGTCCGGAAGGGTCGTTCACGCTCATCCTGGCGCCCGTCGAGCTGGACGGCGGGGAGCCGGACCGCATGGAGGGGAGCATCCGCGGGTGGCTCCGCCCGGCGGTTGCTCTGGAGCGCTTCCTCGAGCGGTACAGCGAGCTCGGCGGGACTCATCACGCGGCGCTGACCTACGGGGACGCCCTCCCCGCGCTCGAGGCGTTCGGCCGGGTGATGGGCTGGCGGGTGGAGGTGATCGGCAGCCCGTGAGCCCGGTCTATCTGGGAGCCGATATCGGCACCACCTCCGCAAAGTGTCTGGCGGTGGACGAGGGCGGAGACATCCTGGCCATCGCACAGCATCCTTACGGCATCTCGCATCCCCGGCAGGGCTGGGCCGAGCAGGACCCGGAGGACTACTGGCGCGGCCTCTGCGCAGTGGTCCGGGGCTGCCTTCAGCAGCTCGAGACCCGGGGGAGGCGGGCCGAAGATGTGGAGTCGCTCGCGCTCAGCACGCAGGGGGACACCCTCATCGTCGCCGGCCCGGACGGGCGTCCGCTGCGTCCGGCCATCAGCTGGATGGACGCGCGCGCAACGGAGCAGTGTTCGCGTCTGCTGCAGGAGGCCGGGCAGGAATTCTGGTACGCCGAGACGGGCATCCGGCTGACGCCATACAGTTCCGCCTGCGCCGTGCTGTGGCTTGCGGAGAACGAGCCGGAGACCCTGCGGGACGGAGTGCTCTGCTGGGTGCCGGACTTCCTCGCGTGGCGGATGACCGGCCGGCGCGTGGCGGACGTCCCCTCGGCCTCGTGGACGCCGCTGTTCGACCCGTTCGAGCGGCGCTGGTCGGAAAGGGTGCTGAAGCTGACCGGCGTCTCTCCGGACGATCTGCCCGGGACGGTGGAGTCCGGGGAGCCGACCGGAGAGCTCGGCGGCGAGGCGGCGGAGGCGCTCGGGCTGAAGAAAGGGGCCCTGCTTCGCGGCGGAGCGTTCGACCAGGCTGCGGCGGCGCACGGCGCCGGATCAGAGCCCGGCGGGCGCTGGGTGCTCTCCTGCGGGACGGCCTGGGTCCTTTATGCCGTGTCGGCGCAGCCGCCCCGCGACCCCGCGGCAGACCTGCCGGTCTGCTGCCATACCGTGCCGGATGCCTGGGGGATGGTGCTTCCGTTCAGCGGGGGGACCGTCTTCGACTGGGCGCGCAGGACGTTCGGCGCGTCCGGGTCGCCCGCCGGGCCGGAGACCGGACGCGAGCCGCTCATCTTCATCCCGCATCTCTATGGCGGGCTGTGTCCGGACTGGCGGGAGGAGTCCAAAGGCACGCTCGTCGGCCTGACGCTCTCCCATACGGGGGAGGACATCGCGCTGGCCGTAATGCGCGGTCTCGCCTTCGAGGCTCGCCGGAACCTGGAGGCTGCGTCACGCCTGACGGAGGCGCCGGTGCGCGTGCGGATGGTGGGAGGAGCCGCGCGGAGCGAGGTCTGGCCCGGTCTCATCGCCGACATCCTGGACGTCCCGGTGGAGGTTTGGGAGTGCGCCGAGTCCGCCTGCTACGGAGCGGCGCGTCTGGCTGCAGGCCATGGGGAGACGCGCGGCTGGTCGGGGGGGAGCATCCGTCTGGTGGAACCCCGCCGGTCGCGCGTGGCGGCGGAGCGGGAACTGTACGAGAGATATCTGGATGCCTACCGGCGGGCGCTGGAGTGCTACAGTGCCTGGAGCGCCGTGGGGTCGTGACGGGGAGGACGTTGTGCAGATGAGCGGCAGGGACATCCGGCTGGCAAGGCTTTTCTCGGGCGGGCGGAATGCGGTGGTGGTGGCCATCGACCACGGGGAGTTCGACGGCCCGCTGCCCGGCATGGTGGACCTCGGGGCGACCGTGAGCCGCATCGACCCGTGCGTGTCGGCCATCCTGCTTTCGCCCGGCATGCTCCGGCACACGGCGCATGCGTTCTCGGCGAAGGGCTCGCCCATGGCGATGGTGCGCCTGAACTGGAGCACGCACTTCTGCTTCCACTGGGACTATGAGGCCGGGACAGCGGTGCAGGCGTTCTCAGCGCGGGATGCAGTGGCCCTGGGAGCGGAGTGCGTGCTGATCTGCCTGACGCTCCGGACGGGCGACGAATCGCGGGATGCCGCCAACGTGGAATTGTTCTGCCGGCTGGCGGGACAGGCGCGGGAGCTCGGGCTTCCGGTGGCCGGGGAGTACTTCCCGGCGCGGCCGGACCGTCTCAGCCCCGAGGAGCTTCACGACGAGGTGATGCGCGGCAGCCGCATCCTTGCGGAACTGGGGGCGGATCTCATCAAGACTTACTGCACCGTGCGCTTCCGCGAAGTCGTGGAGGGGTGTCCGGTGCCCGTTCTGGGCCTGGGAGCGGAGAAGACCCCCCGTCAGGTTCAGGCATTGGAGCTGGCGGAGCGCATCGTTCAGCAGGGGGGCAGGGGAGTGGTGTTCGGCCGCAACGCGGTCCAGGTGCCGGACCCGGCGGCGTTCCAGCGGGCGCTCTGCGCCGTGGTGCAGGACGGGGTCACGCCCGCGGAAGCGGTGCGCTCCTTCGGGCTCAGGGACTGACGCCTGCCGGCGGCCGCACCGCCGGAAGCGAGACTCTTTCCGCCGCGACGCGGCGGACGAGAACCCGGCGTCCTCCCCGATGAGACAGAGAGGGGGACGCGGAAATCCCCCTCCCTCCTCGCGGGATTGCAGCCGCCCTCTTTGGAGCTAGAGCTTTCCGACCTTGTCGTAGGTCACGAACTGCATATGCATGTCGGCGAACAGCGCCGGCGTCCCCCGGTCGTGCGACCCGCGGCAGATGCGGTCCGGACACCACTCTCTGGGCTCCCAGAACGTCCACGTTCCCGCCATGCAGAACAGGATGATGGTCGTGGACCGCGTGGCGTTCACCTTCCCTTCGAAGTCATACGAATCGAGCTTCACGAGCGCTCCGCGCTGGGACCAGGGAATCTCCGCATACGAGCCCGGTCCGATGGAGCCTGCCGGATGCGTCCACATGGACGGCGTGTAGACGGCGCCGTACCACTTCGTCTTGCCCCTCTTGTTGGCCGGGTCGGTGTACCACAGGCCCGCCAGGCTGTCCCGGATGTAGTCGATGGGCTTGCTGGGGCAGATGGCGACCTGCGTGCTCTTCATGTAGGCGTCCAGCGCCTCGAAGTAGTTGCAGAACGTGGGGTTCCCGGCCGAATCGTACCATCCGAAGCCGTACGCGGTGGGATACCAGATGTTGTAGGCGATGGGCAGATATCCCTTGTTGTCGTTCATGTACAGCTCGAGCGCCAGCCCGAACTGATGCATGTTCGACGTGCACGCGGAGATCTTGGCCTGGTTGCGCACGCGGGAGAACACGGGGAAGAGGATGGCTGCCAGGATGGCGATGATGGCGATGACCACCAGCAGCTCGATCAGCGTGAAGCCCGGGCGGAGCGACCTGTTCCGATGACCTGTCAATCGCACTGCAATCCCTCCTTCGCTATTGACAGAAGCTGCGACGGCCTGCGGTATGCCCGGAAAGCGGCGGCCTCTCGCAGCACGCGGGAAACGACACGGTCCGGCCACCTGTTCGACCGAAGCGCCTTGCCGGAACAGCCGGGCTTTCCCGCCCCGCGACTCCAGACTCAACTCTCGAACAGACTGGCAACCGCCGTCTGAAGTCTTCACCCGGCCCGGCCTGCCTCTCGAGGGCGAGGGCCTGGCCTGCACGGGCGACTCCGGTCGGAGATGTGGCCTCCGGCGGTCCATCAGTGACGCCGGACTGTTTCATGAAGATTATACGGCATATTGCCTGCCGCTCCTTCCCCTCTGACAAAAAAAGTGAACGGAGATTGCCGTCGGAGTGCCCGGTCTGCCTTCCCGACCGGCGCTATTGCGACTCACTCCCGGAATTTCCGCAAAGGCCTGCCCGCACCCTCACGGAAGAGGCCGGGCCGGGAACCGGACTGATTCTTTTTTTGCGCTTTTCGCAGCTTTTGCGCCTCCGCCCGCTTGACCGGTGGAAAGAAGGTATGTTACCCTGAGATTGACAGGGCTGTTACAGCCCGCTGAATCCGGGCGCGGCCGCCGGTGGACGGAGACCGGGGCGAGCCGTCCGGAAAAGAAGAAGGAGGAAAGAATGATGGTGAGCTACGCGAAAGGCGTGCTGCTCCTCTGCGCCATCCTTGCGCTCGCCTCCGCGGGAGCGCAGGCCGCGTTGACCTGGGATTTCGAGGACGGGATGCAGGGCTGGGTCTGGTCCACGTCTCATCCCCAGTCGGTCCCCGGACAGTGGATCGCCCCCGGGCCGCCGCCCGAGATCGTTCCCGGTCAGGGCATCTACGGGGTGGGAGGGGGGAACCTGTTCCTTCCCGGTGACAGCCAGTCCCGCGCGACGGCCGAGTTCGACCTGACCCCCTGGCTGGTCGGCGGCAAGACGAGCCGGGTGTTCCTGCAGGCCGACGTCTACATCCCCAACCTGCGCCCGCTCACAGGGTTCCCGTGGGGCTACCCCGGGAACACGAACCAGCATTCGGGCATCTATGTCCTTCCCGCGAACAGCGCCTGGGGCGTGTCCGTCTACGGAGTCCCGCAGAAGGGGGCGCAGGCGTACCTGGACTTCACGGCTGACGACAGCTGGCCCGAGCGGCGCAAAGACTGGTACATGGAGGAGTTCGCGGGTGGCTCTCCGGTCAGCCCGGACACCCTCTGGTGGAACAAGTGGATCACGCTCCGGCTGGACTACGGGTTCACGACGCCGGGACAGGTGAAGGTGGAGACCTATCTGCCCTGGGAGACCTATGACGGTAAGACCGGATGGATAACCCTTTACGAGGGGTCCATCTACCCGAACGCCTGGGCAGCCGGCGGCCGCGACTTCACCCGCATCGCCATCGGGTCGAACCTGAACACGGCCGGCACCCCCTGGTCCAAGTGCCAGTTTGACAACGTCATCTTCGATTCCCCGGACCTCATCCCTGAGCCGGGCTCGCTCGCGGCTCTCGGGATGTCGCTGGCCGCCTTCGCGGGCACGGTGCTGCGGCGGCGGAAAGTCTGACCGGCTTATCTGCCGATAATCCGGTGTGGGCAGCATCCGCCGGCCGGTGAGGTCCCGGCGGATGCTCCCTTTACTGACAGGATGTGGAAGGTCGCGGGGCCGGCCGCGGTCCCGGGGTCTTCCTCGGTCGCACTTCAGGGCGGAGCAGAGAGATTCCGGCTGTTCCGCCCCACGTTGGGAGGGAGAAAGAGAACATGCGGACCGGAATAGCGCTTCTCACGCTGCTCGGTGTGGTTGCACTGTCCGCGGCGTCCTTCGCCGGGACCTGGACCCACATCGGGACCGCCGGGTTCGTCGTGGAGAACCCGGCACAGATCTTCGATGGCAAGCGGCCCATGCTGAACAGCATGGTGCGGGACAGCGCCGGCAACATCTGGGTCAGCTGCAGCTACGACGGGGACGAATATGTCCCGAACGAGGGCTTCTACGCCAAGGGCAGCGGGGTGACCGTGTTCAAGGCAGGCGGCGGCACGGTGAACGTGGACGTCAATGCCCTGGGTTACCGCAGCTGCATCACGAAGCTGGCCGAGGGGGGTGACGGCGCCATCTATGCGCTGCTCAACTTCTCGAACCTTCAGTGGACCACCTACACGCAGTTCCAGGACTACATCCTGCGCCTCGAGCTCAAGCCGGACGACAGCATCGATGTGACGGAGATCTACACGCCGGGGCCGCAGGGGACCGCTGTCTGGCTCAGTCCGGTGGTCAACAAGATCGGCGGGATGGCCATCGGAGGGGATGGCAACGTCTACTGGACTCAGAACGGGCTGAGCGCCTACTGGAGGAAGCATTTCTTCTGGCGCTACAACGTCTACACCCAGACAGTCGAGGAGGCGCCCAACCGGAACGGCGTCGTGGACGAGTGCCCGGGTGAGACGCACCGGCTGCTGGACCTGGAGTATCTCGGCTACGACCAGTTCGCCATCGTGGGCGCCTACAGCAACTTCACCTGGCAGTGCACCCCCATCTCCTGGACGGTGCCGGCGCAGTTCAACATCTCGAACACGTCGAACCCGTCCTGGGGGCGCCGGTGGAACCTGGCCAATGCCTACGACCCGGTCCGCAAGAAGCTCTGGCTCGGCGGGCGGGCCGAGTCGCCTTACCCCGAGTGGCGGAAGACGGGAGCGGGGGCGACGGTGGTGGATCTGGGAGACGGCAACAAGGGTCTGCAGTTCGTCTCCGTCGCGTCTCCGCCGAACAAGTACTGGACCGACCCCGGCATTCCTTCCGCGCAGGAGACCGGAGCCATGAGGTTCCGGGTGGACAGCTTCGGCACGGACGCCACCCTGATGTGGCTGTACGGAAACGCCCGGCGCACCACGACGGGCAACGGTCTTGCGGTCTCCCTGAAGATACGGGACGGGCGCTTCAAGCTGGTGGACCTGTACTACACGTCCAACAACACGGGTCCCGAGGTCCTGGCCGACCTGGGTCCGGTGGTCCCCGGCGAGTGGAACACGCTCTATCTGTACATCGATGCTGAGGGGCGGACCTGCAAGGCCACCTGGAACGGCTCCGTCGTCTACAGCGGGCCCATCGGCTACGTGACCGGCAAGAACTGGCTGTCGTGGTTCGAGTGGGGAAGCGCGGTGGACGAGCCGGGCCCTGCCGGCGGCATCACCGCAACGGTCACCTATGACTGGGTGGCGCAGTGCATCGGCGACGCCGGCCCCGGAGAGGAATACAGCAAGCGCTGGATCTATCTGGACGGCTCGCGGCTTCCCACAGGCGACCCGTACTTCTTCTGCTCGAACATCATGACCCGGTTCGACGGCAACCCTGTCCTTCCGGCGATGTTCGATTCCAACGGCCGGGTCGGCGCCCAGAACAGCTACAAGATGTGGCACGTGAACGCCTACGACGAGGTGAACTCGGCCGTCCCCGGCAAGCGCAACCAGGGACTCTACTGGATAACCACCCTAGCGGTGAACCCGTATGACGGCTCCTGCTGGCACGCTTACGGAGCGGACGCCACATACGAGTACGAGCCCTGGGACCGCGTGCGCAGCTTCCCGCTGAACTTCACCGGGACGCGTCCGCCGCGCGAGGACCACGGCGCGCCCGAGCCGGGTTCGCAGGTGGTGGCGCTGATGTTCAGCGGCGGCAAGGTCTACGCGCTGACCTGCAGCCCCGTGACGGGGGCGTACAACCTCTACAGCATGGATGTGAGCGCTCCGGGGCCGATGTCGGTATCCGCCATCAAGAACCAGCCCGCCGGGACGCTCTTCGAGACCGATTCGCCGAAGCTGGTCACCCTGCAGCTGAGCGACTCGTTCTACATCCAGGATGACGACCGCTCCAGCGGCATCCGGGTCATCCCGCAGGGCGGCGCGCCGCTCGGCAATGTCGGACAGAGAGCCGCCATCAAGGGATTCACCGATGTCCGGAACGGAGAGGCGGTGGTCTACGCGACGAGCGTGACCCTCAGCAGCACTTCCGACACCGCCGAGCCGCTACATGTGCTGGTGCGCGATGTCGGAGGCGTGCAGACGGGCATCCAGCCGGCCGTGTACGGTGGCAACACCTTCGCCTACGACGGTCTGGACCCCGAGCAGGTGGCCATTCAGCAGCCTCGCGGCCTGAACAACACCGGCCTGCTCGTCCGGGTGACCGGCAAGCTGCGCTGGTCCATCTCCGCGGGCATCTACGAGTACGTCGATGACGGCTCCGGGTTCCCGGTGCTCATCGACTTCCCGGACATGACCGGAGCGGCGGACGGCAGCTTCGTGTCGGTGACGGGAGTCTCGACCGTCCACTGGGACAGCCAGGCGGGACGGGCGTACCGGAAGATAACGCCCAGGAGCTCGGCCGACATCACCATCCATCAGTTCTGACCTGAGGGTCGGAAGTTCTCCGAAGGCGCCGCCTGCCCGCGTGGCGGGCGGCGCCCCTCTTTCCTGCTGCCGGGAAGGATGCGCCGCGCCGCCGTCGAAGCATCGGGTGGCCGCGCGTCTCCAGAAGGAGGGTCCCTGAATGAGTGTGAGCTGGTTGGCTGTCCTGTTCGTCCCCGCCGTGCTGGCTGTCGTCTCCATCCCGGCGAAGGCGTCCTTCCTGGACGAATACCTGAACAACCTCAAGCTCGACCAGTCGTCGTTCCCTCGCGCCTCCGAGGAGGATGTGCTGATACTGACGGAGGGGAGGCGGTTCGGGCAGACGTTCGTGGCCGGTCCCGGCGTGCGGAGCATCTCGCGCATCGCCATCCAGTCCCCTCATTACAACCCGGAGTGGGGGGAGGGGGTCTCGCTGGTGCTCACGGTCTACGACGGCCCCGCCAGAGCCAGAAGGCTTTCCGCGTTCGAGATGAAATACGACTGGCGCTCGTGGGAGGACATGACCATCGTCTTTCCCGTGGACGTCCCCGCGGAGCCTGGCCGCAGCTATTACTTCGAGCTGACCTCCGCCGGAGGGGACGGCAGGGTGGGGAAGATTCTGAAGGCCTCCCGGGACTATCCGTCCGGACAGGCCTGGGTGGACGGCCGGCCGCAGGACTTCGACCTCGCCTTTCAGACGTATGTCCGCACGGAGTGGGACCGGGACGCAGCCTACCGCGAGGCGTTCGCGATGTTCGACCTGGAACGTCCGGAGCTGCGGGCGGTGAAGGCGGCTGTGGAGCGGGGGATGTGGGACGATGCGGCGCAGGCCCTGGTGGCCCATTTCGAGAGCCGTCCGGCATTCCGGCAGATGGCGGATGAGGCCCGGCGCCTGCGCCTGCCCGATATGACGCTGGCGGAGCTCGCCGCGGAGATGAAGGTCAGGGACCCGGACGGCGGCATCATCAGTCTGGGGCCGCGCTGGAACCATCTCCGCTGGTGGCCGAAAAGGGGCGGGGTGGGCCTGACCCGCGAGGGCATCCGGAAATACCTGGCCGCCGGCTATGCGGCCACCGGGGAGCGCCGGTTCGCGGTGGCCTGGAACGAGATGCTCAAGGCGTTCTTCACGGAGCTTCCTTCACCGCTCAAGTCGGGCATCGTGGCCAGGGGGGCGAAGGACATTCCCCCCATCTTCCCCGGCGGGCTGGCGGGGGGCTCGATGTGGTCCGGACTGGCCATCGCGGCAAGACTGGCGCACGAGTTCTACTACTACACCATCTTTTCGGACTCTCCCGACTTCGAATGGGATGTGCGGGCGGCGTTCATCCTGAATCTGGGCGACATGGCCGACGTGCTGGCCATCCAGAAGGCGGGCGGCAACTGGACCACCCAGATGTTCGACCATCTGTTCTATTTCAGCACGGAGTTCCCGGAGTTCGCCCGCTCCCGCGAATACGCCACGCTTGCCTTCGAGGGGCTGAAGGACAACATGCGGGAGACGCTCCAGCCGGACGGTCCCATCGGGGAGTCGGCCGGATATCAGATGATGGTCCACGGCCAGTATCTGGACATCATGGAGCGCGCCCGCAAGCTCGGCCTCGAGATTCCTGCGGACCTCGTGGCGCGGGTGGAGGCGGCGCTGTCGTTCCACCTGCATACCGTCCAGCCCGACGGGTTCCGTCCCGCGTTCGGCGACGCGCTGGCCGACGACGCCCGCCCCCTGCTCAAAAGGGGCGCGGAGACCTTCGGCCGGAAGGACATGCTCTGGGTTGCCACGGACGGGGCGGAAGGCGCTCCTCCGGAGCGTCTGTCGGTGGAGTTCCCGCACTCGGGCTACTACGTGATGCGCAGCGGCTGGAGCCCTGACGCCAGGTATCTCATCCTCCGGAACGGACGCTACACCGCCCACGGACACTTCGACGCGCTCAGCTTCATCCTCCACGCAGGCGGCCGTCTTCTCATCGCGGACCCCGGCATCTACATCTACGGCACCCCGGAAGCTGTCCGGCTCATCTCCACCCGCTCCCATAGCACCATCTCCGTGGACGGGGCGGACCTGGGGAACGGGGGCGGGCCGACGGCCTTCTTCACCGGCGATGTGGTGGATTATCTCCACGCCGAGGGTCCGGCCTACCAGGGCCTGGACCGGAGCATCCGCGCGGTGAGGCGGGTGGCGTTCCTGAGGCCGGATTACTGGGTGCTTTCGGACCTGGTCAGGGGAAGCGGGGAGCATCAGGTGGACTCCCGCTTCCATTTTGCCGACACCGCGGCGGCTCTCGATGCGGCCACGCAGACCGCTGTTACCACCCACCAGGGCGGAGCGAACCTCGCGCTCATCCCGGCCGGAGGCGCTTCGACGATCTCCGTCCTTGAAGACGCTGACACGGCATTCGTGCACGAAAAGCTCGAGCCCGCCCTGATGCTCCGGCGAACGGTGAAGGCTGCCCTGCCGCTCCGGATGGACACCGTGGCCTATCCTTTCAGGGATGCATCGCCCGATGTCTCCGTCGCTGCGCTGACGCCGTCCGGCGACGTGCCCGTCCCGGTGTGCGGCGTGCGCATCACGACGGGCGCCGGTTCCGACACCGTCGTCTTCTCGGAAGGCCAGGACGGCGGCGCATCCTTTGCGGATGCGAACGTGCGGCTGAAAGGGGAGTTCGCCTGCATCCGCCGGGACCGCTCGGGGGAGGTGAAGAGCTTCGCGTGGGTGAGGGGCGTCCGGCTGGAGGACGGGGAGCTTCTGGCCGCATCGGACGCAATGGTGGAGCAGCTGCAGGTCGCCTACGAGCCGGATGCCGTCCGCGTGACCTGCGCGAATCCGCCGCCTTCTCTGCGCATCGCCGCGCGGGGCCGCTCGCTCGCCGTCGTCAACGGCGGGACGCCCATCAAGCTGGACCCGGCGCAGGGCTTTTTACACCCGGCCGGCAGCCCGTAGCGGGGCGCGCCGTTCCTGCGGCGCCGGAGTCCGCTAGCGGCCGGGCGGGGGCTGCAGCCCCAGGCTCTGCCAGATGAGCTCCCTTGCCGCCGCGAAGTGCTCCTCCATCAGCTGCCGGGAGCGTTCGGGGTCGCCTTCCGTCAGCGCCTGATAGATCAGCACGTGCTTCTCGGCGGTCCGCGCAGCGTCCTCTTCGCGGACCAGCGTGCTCTGCCGGTAGGGCCGGAGCGCCACCAGCAGCGCGCGGACGAACGTGGTCATGATCGGGTTGCCTGCCGCCCGGGCGATGGCCACGTGGAACTCCTCGTCCGCCTTCACGAACGCGGCACGGTCGCCCACCGAGCTCTTCAGCTTCTCCAGGCACTCACGGATGATCAGCAGGTCCTCCGGCTGCGCGCGCACCGCCGCCAGCGCCACGGTCTCGCGCTCGGCCATCAGCCGGGCCTCCCCCAGGTGCACCAGATTCCGGTCGTCCATCATCAGGGCCAGGTCCAGCGTCTCGGACAGCGCGCTGACCATGGGGGACAGGTCCGGCTGCTGCACGAACGTCCCCAGCCTGGGGTGGATGGTCACCAGCCCGAGGCTCTCAGCCTGCAGAAGGCCGTCGCGGACGATGCTGGGCTTGATCTGCCACTCGGCAGCCAGACGCGGGATGGCGGGCAGACGGTCTCCCGCCCGCATCCCGTTCTCGCGGATGTATTCTATCAGCTTGCTGACAACGGTCCTGCTGGTCGCGATGTTCTCCGGCATCCGTGCATCAGGCTCCTTCTCTGGTCCCGCGGCAGGGGCGGCTCCACCTGACACGGATATCTTCGACGTCCCACCCGCGGATTCCTTATCCCGCCCGCGCGGAGCGGGCGCGGGGGTCAGCTGTACCAGAGGGACAGAAACTCCTTCACGATGCGCTTCATCTCGCGGAATACGATGCCCTGACGGTAGGCGGTGGTGAAGAAGCGGAGGTCGGCCGGGCTGCCGGTATCGGCCGCCGGCCCCAGCAGGCCTTCTTCCCGCAGCCGGGCAGCGGTGGGCGCGCCGGCCACCTTTGCCGCGTTGCGGACCATATCCTCCAGCAGCACGGGCGACGAGTCCCGCTCGATGGCTGTCCAGATGTTCACCTTGATGACGCCGTCCTGGAACAGCCTGCGCACCTGTTCGTGCGGCACCGACGACGTCCCGTGCAGACACAGCCGCCTGCCCACCCGCCGGGTCATCTCCCGTGCCAGGTCCCCGTGATAGGTCAGCTCCGCGGCGGAG
>FWWL01006997.1_pt1 | contig 15783 bp, 12 predicted proteins | sample 2228331 | NCBI WGS metagenome assembly FWWL01 (sample SAMEA103939775, study PRJEB20133) | metagenome
GAAACTGAGGAGGGTAAGAAAAGATGGCGGAGGATAGCCCAAGAGCTCTCCCAAAGGCTCGGTGTGCCCGTCCTCTTTGAACCTTTCAAAGACTTTGACGAAGAGAAAGATAAGCTCCAAAAAGAAACATTCCACATCTACTACGCAAACCTGTTTGTAGCGGAAGAGCTTCATCAAAAGGGCTACAAAGTGGTGGGAATTTACACCAAAGAAAAGGACAGGGGAGTTCTGATAAAGAGAAAAGGAGAAGAACTAAAAGAGCCTATAACCGTAGCCACCGTAAGAGTGCCCATAGTTGTCTTCCCCATCATAAACGCCGGCTTGGACCCTGAGAGGATAGATCTCCTGCTATGCAAGAGCTTCACAGATGCACTTCTTGCTCTCAAAGAAGGCAAGGCTAACCTCTCTTTGATACACGATGAAACTTACAAAAACCTACCCAAGGAAGATTGGTTTGAGGAGTATGCGGTATCGGATATACCGCAGGTCCACTTCTTCATGGTCCATCCCGAGCTGGAAAGCGAGGCGGTAGAGGCTTTGCTATCCTTACCCTATGTCAGGAATGTGGGACAGTATGAGTTTGAGTATGCCCTGAACTTCAACAGGCTCGCCAGAGCCTTCATTGATACCATGCAGGCTAACTACGTTCAAAAAGTGCTGGAAAACTCTCCCCACATAGGCGTCCTCATATACAGGGAGAAAATCCTCCACGCCAACGAGTATGCTCAAAAACTCTTGGGCTACAGCCTTGAAGAGCTCAAGAACATGTCCACGGCGGACCTCATGTGGGACGAGAGCATAAAGCCTACCATAAGAGCCTATGTAGAAAGGAGACTGAAGGGAGAGAGGTTTGTCTTCTTCCACCCCTCGTTGAGGATGAGGAAAAAGGACGGGGCAAGTTTGTGGGTTATAGCCTATGCGGACACCATCGTATACGAGGGAGACTACGCAGGGCTTGCCCTCTTTATAGACATCACTAAAGAGAAGAGATTGGAGCGTCTTAAGAACCTGCTTCATAAGGTAAACCAATCCGCCTTTGGTGTTTCAACAGAAGAGGAGCTCTTCCAAAAGGTGTGTAAGGTGTTGGTGGATGAGGTGGGGCTGAGGATGGTTTGGGTGGGTATGCCCGACGAGAGCGGTTGGTTTAAGGTTCTCAGCTCCTACGGTCATGTGGAGGGCTACCTTGACAACATAAGGATTTATCACTCTCCAGAGCTTCCCGAGGGAAGGGGACCTGTAGGTATGGCTTACCACACGGGAGAAGTTCAGATAATAGATGACACAAGGACCAACCCGAGGTTTATCCCTTGGAGGGAAAGGGCTCTGCCAAGAGGTTATCTCTCCGTCGCAGGCGTGCCTTTAAAGAAAGAAGGTAAGGGATATGCAGTTCTCAACCTCTACGCGGACGAACCCTACTACTTTGATGAAGAAACCAGAGAGGTCTTAGAACAGCTCTCCAAAGACCTCAGCTTAGTCCTTGACTTTTTGGAAGAGACGAGAAAATCAGTCCTCATAAGCACCGCCTTAGATGGCTCGGATGCTTGGGTCCTGATAACGGACGAGGAGGGGAACATTCTATACGTCAACGAAGGCTTATGCAGGATAACGGGCTACACAAGGGAAGAGCTCATCGGTAAAAACCCACGCATATTCAAGTCAGGTTATCAATCCCCAGACTTTTACAAGCGCCTTTGGGAGACCATAAAGGCTGGCAAGGAGTTTCACTCCACCTTCATAAACAGGAAAAAATCAGGAGAGACCTTTTACTTGGACCAGAGGATAATACCCGTAGAGCTTCCGGGGGGCGTAAAGAGGTTTGTCAGCGTGGGCAAAGACATAACAAGGGAGCACTCCATGTCGGAGGAGATAGAAAGGCTCAAGCTTTATGACCCCCTTACAAGCCTTTACAACTACAACGGCTTTTTCGGTGAGGTGAGCAGACAGCTGGAGCGCTTTCCCATGGGGGTTTTGGTTCTGATTGACATCCACGGCACGTCCTACATTAACTCCCTCTACGGCTTGGAGACAGGAGATAGGATTCTCAGGTATGTGGGGAACAGCCTAAGGGAGGTGTTCGGAGAGAATGCTGTAGTGGGAAGGCTTGGGGGAGATGAGTTTGGGATGTTTATAGGCGTTGAGGAGGAAGAGCCTTACAAATACGTTGCCATAGTTGACAGCATGCTGCAAAACACCTTTGCCACCCCCTATCCCATTGACGATAAAAACTCACTTTCGGTGAAGTATAACGCTGGGGTGGCTATATATCCCGATGATGGAGAGACTTTTTACAGTCTGTATTCCGCATGCAGTTTTGCCCTCAGGGAAGCCAAGAGCTTTGGAATAAACACCACGGCGGTTTACAACAAGGATAAGTTGGAAAAAGCCCAGAGATTTTTCCATGCAGAGCGGTTGGTTAGAGAAGCTTTTGAGGAAAATCTTTTTGTATTCCACTACCAGCCTTACTATGATTTGAGGAGTATGGAGATAAAAGGATTGGAAGCCTTGGTTAGGATAAGGACGCAGGAGGGTAAGATAGTTCCACCGTCGGAGTTCATAGACTTCCTTGAGGGGGGTCCTTATGAATACCTCAGGAGGTTTGAAGAGTGGGCTCTCAAGCATCTGTCCGAGAAAGCCCAAGAGTGGGGAGTGTGTATAGGGGTAAACATATCCGCCAAGACCTTTGTAAAGGGCGATGCTCTAAGGGCTCTTGAAAAGGTGGCGGAGAGTATGAAGAGGGGGAAGCTGGTGGTGGAGATAACCGAGAGAACGGCGGTGGAGAACATGGAAATCTTTACCGAGCATGCCAAGAGGATAAGGTCCATTGACAGCAAGTTCAGTATAGCCATAGACGACTTTGGGACGGGTTATTCTTCTTTGGGTTATCTGGTGGACTTACCCATCAACATAGTAAAGCTTGACATGTCCTTTGTGCAGGTGATAGACATAGACCCTAAGATGGAAAGGCTTGTGAGACATATAATAAGCATGCTCAGGTCTCTGGGGTATATTACCTTGGCTGAGGGTGTGGAGACATCTACTCAGCTTGAGCTTCTCAAAGACATGGGCTGTGATTACGCTCAGGGATACTACCTATGTAAGCCCCTTCCGGAGGAAGAGATAGTTAAGTTAATCGGTTAGCTTCGTATTTTAACCCAGTTCCACCTTAGCCAGCATGGGGAAGGGGACCGCTATACCCGTCAGGAAAAAGCTACCCGTCCTCAGACTGGGGAGCAAGCTCAGATAATCCTCTTCACCCGGTCCGAAGAAGGGTGAGACCGCCTCCAAATCGTTCCTTGTTATCAACCTGAAGACCGCCTGGGTGTTCATCTGGGACAGCACGTATTTGCTAAGGTTGGCTGGTCTCTGCGTTATCACCACCAGACCGAGATGGAACTTCCTACCCTCCAGAGCTATCCTCCTGGTAATCTGAAAGGAGAGCCTGTCCATGCTCGTGTGGTCTACACCTCTCTCAGGGGCAAAGTGATGCGCTTCTTCCAAAACCACGAGCCTTTTCTTCGGGTCGCGCCTGGCTAAGTTAAAAAGCTCCCTTAGGGCAAGACCCACCACGTTCAACCTTGAGTCCATCAGGATTAAATCCTTAAGGTCAAAGATAACTACCCGGGCGGTAGAAGATATACCCTTCCTTATCAGCTGACAAACCCACCCTTGGTTTTTCACCGCATCCTCTCCGTTATGGAGGGAAAGTATGTTGAGAAAGTCCTGTATATCCTCCCTCAAGCTTTTAGGGCTTGCATCCCTTAAAAGCTCATCAAGGGGCTTGCTAGTGTAAGCTATAACGCTGAGGTCAGGCTTTAACGCCCTGCGTATGAAGGAAAAGAATTCCCTTTCATCCGTTGATTTTTCCTGCAAGCTTACGCCCTCAGCTCTGAGGAGCTCTTTTAGGTCTTCGGCGCTTACGGGAAAGACGGTGTTGGGTAGTGGTATGTATTCCACTTCCTTTGAAAGCAGTCTTTCCCTATACTCACCGTAGACGTCAAAGACAAAGACCTGAAGCTCTTCGCTTTTGAGGTTCTGTATCAGCCTGTTCATAAAGGTGGTCTTTCCCGAACCGGTGGAGCCGAGGATAGCCATGTGCATACCGCATACCTTGTTGAGGTCTAAGTAAGCTTTGGAGGATGCACCTACCACGTGTCCGCACTCCACACCTATACCCATAGGATAGCCAGCCATGTTGGTTTTGAAGACCTCTTCTTCCTCAAGTGCAAAGGCTTGCGCCGGAAGGCTCACGGGATAAAGGGGAGGTGCACCCCTGCTTTCTTTTTCCCCCTGACCTAAAAGATACTCCATCAGGGGCTTTAAAAGGGCAAAGGTAAAGGCACCCCTTTCCCTCCTCTGAGCGTATACGTAAGAAGCCATAAACCTTTCGTCCGCATCGGGGAGTGGAGGAATTTCAAGGTCTTGGGTATACAGGCTGACAAGTCTGCATACCAGAAAGCCCCTTGGGGTGGGAACCTTCAGGAGGCTCTGCGTGGGTATGTCCTCAAGTAGCAAAGCCTTAAGTGTAAGGTCTTCCAGCTGTTGGAAGATGAGAGCCTTTGCCCCCACCTCCAGTTTTAAAGAAAGGGCTTTAACCTCCCCGTAGACCTTCAGGACCTCCTCCATGTGGGGTGCATAGGTCATAAACTCCAAGTTCTCCTCCAGCCCACCGTAGGTGATGTTGGCAGAGCCTACGAGGGCTTTCTCATCGTCCACTATGACCATCTTGGCATGAAGCCTTGGGTTTATGTAGAGCTCCGCATCAAAATCCCTTATAACCTTGAAGGTCTTGGGGTCGGTAATCTTGAGGTCCTGCGTGTCCGAGACCCTCAGGATGACTTCAAAGGCTACGCACTTATCTACGGAGGAAAAAATCCTCTCAAGAAGCTCACCCTTTATCCAAGGAGAGACCAGCTTTAAGCTCTTCCTTGCGGTACTTACAAACTCCAGAAGTTCCCTAAGTCGTGGACCTTCCATCTTGTAGCTCCCTCGTCATCCTTATCCAGTAGTTAAATCTATCCCTCTCTTTAAAGTGGAAGGACTTGTAGAAGTCTATGGCATGCTCGTTCTCATCGCCCACCCACAGTTCTGCAGTGTCCAAGCCCCTCTCTTTAAAATACTCTAATGCCCTGTTTACGAGTGCTTTACCTATGCCAGTTCCCCTGTATTCGGGAAGGACCACAAGCTCGTGGATGGCACCCACCACTTTACCCTCCCTCTTGCTATACCAGTTGCCGTCGCTCGCCACAAAGCCTACTATCTCTGAGCCCACCTTTGCCACAAACACCCCCGCTATATCCCTTCTGAACAGCCACTGCATGTATGCGGTGATATCATCCTCGTGGGTGTAAGCATACTCTTCTAAACCCTTATAACCTTCCGAGTAAACCTTTACCAGCTTGGGTATGTCCTCTGGACTTGCCCTCTCTATGGTAAACCTTATTACCTTATCGCTCATGGGTTTATAATCTTGACACCCTTCGGCGGTGTGGTATTGAAGAGCTCGGGAGATGGTGTGAAGTTCTTGCTTATGCTGATAAACTCAAAGCTCGTGGATGTGCCATTTCTGTCCTCCACCCTTATACCTTTTACCTTCCCCTCCTCCAAGTCCACGTAAACCCGGTTGAAGAACTCATCCTTGACCTTGGGTTTTAGCACCACCGTTGTGATGCCTTCCTTCTTGAACTCTCCCGTTATCTCAAAGACCTCGCTCAAGGGTCTGGACGCCAAGAAAAGGGCTTCCACCACTGCGGACCTGTTGTTGTCCACGCGGTCTTTTATGGCGGTCTTCTCAGAGGGAGAGTGTATGAGTATATGTCTGCCGTCGCTCACTATGAGCATCCTTTCCGGCTGTTCATACTCTATCCTAAACCTTCCTCCCCTCTCTGCGTAGAAAAACCCCTTTGAGACTTCTGGCTTTGATGTCCAAGGGTAGACCACCCTCTGAACGAAGGCTACCTTAACGGACCTGAGTCCTTCCAACAGCTTTTCCAACCTTTCCAGCTCCTGAGCCAAGCCCACTAAGGGTATAAAAAGAGCCAGCAGAGCCATAATCATAGCTTGTGAAACCTCCTCAAGAAGGATAGTATCAAATCAAACCACATCCTGACCTTGTCCCAATCCACCGCATCCACCACGTCGTAAAAGGTGTGCCTTATGCTGAAGGGGTTGGAGCTTAAAAAGAGGGTTTGGACTCCAGCTTTTTTAAAGGGTATGTGGTCGCTCCTCGCCCCCTTTGACATCCTAAAGTCCACTTCCATCTTCACATCCCTCATGTGTCTGTAAAACATGTCCATGATCCTTTCACCGTTGGGTCCCTCCGCGTCGCTGTATATGACCGCCGGGTTGGACCAGCCTATGGAGTCTACGTTTATGCAGTAAAAGACATGCCTTAAACCGTTGCCCACGTGGAAGATGGCCCCCTCCAGACCAACCTCCTCCGCATCCGTTATCATAAACCTGAACCTGTATGGAATTTTAAAGTCCTTCCTTAGCTCGTCGTATATGAAGGGAAGGAGCAAAAAGCCCACGCCGTTGTCTATGGCACCGAAGACGTCGGGTTTGGTGTCCATGTGGGCAATAAGGTAGACAAGCGGACCCCTTCCCACCTCAAAGATGAGGTTGGAGCACCTTATCCTCTCCTTTGAGCTCTCCACCTTCAACTTTACCCGCGCATCCTCCAAAAGGCTAAGGTCCGAGCGCTTTACGTTAACCACGGGTATGAGTGTGTCCTGTGCGTTCCCATAATAATGGGTATCCAGGTCCTCCAGGTAGGTTATGACCGCCTTACAGCCCTTTTCATGGGCGGATTTTATGACAGCCCTTTCTTCCCTCTGGGGGCATAGGGCTATGTCGCCCTCTATAAACTCCCTTTTTACCAGAGCCTGAACTTCAGCGGGCGGTGAGCCCACGTAGGCTACGCAGGGTATGTCTTTACCGTCCACCCAAAGGCTTGAGCTCTTGGGTACATACTTTTCCACGTAGAACTCTTCCACGGAAAACTTTATGTTCTTACTCTCTAAAAAGAGCATGAAATCGGTCTTAACCTTCCTATGCCCCTGCGTCCCCACAAACCTGTTCTGCGTGAGAAGTTGGTAGGCTAAGTCTTGGAATTCTTCAAAGGTCTCATTTCTCATAAACGCTCGTGAGCCAGACCTTGTATCTGGGAATAATCCCCCTTACCGCACGGAAGTAGAGGTTTTGGATTTCCTCCGTCAAAGGTCCTATCTTTCCACCGCCTACCTTCCTGTTGTCTATCTCAACCACCGGGGTTATCTCCGCGGCGGTGCCCGTCATGAAGACCTCGTCCGCAACGTATAGCTCGCTCCTGGCCACCGGTCTTTCTTCCACATCAACCGCCAACTCTTTTTTAAGCAGGGTGATTACCGCACGCCTGGTTATGCCCTCCAGTATATGTTCCGAGTAGGAGGGTGTTATCACCTTGGAGCCCCTTACAAGGAATATGTTCTCTCCGGAGCCTTCTGCCACAAAGCCGTGTTGGTTGAGCATTATGGCTTCATCGTAACCCGAGAGCAGGGCTTCCGTCTTGGCTAAGGCGCTGTTGACATAGGCGCCCGCCACCTTCCAGCGGGAGGGTATGGAGTTGTCATCGTTGCGACGCCAAGAAGAGACCTTTACCCTTATACCCTTTGAAGTGTCCAAATACCTACCGAAGTTGTAAGTGTATATGGCTACCTCTGGGGTAAAGCCGATGAGCTTGGGTGTTAGAGCCAAGTCCTTGAAGTAGGCTATGGGTCTTATGTAAACATCCTGACGTATCTGGCTCCTTCTGAGTATCTCCTTGGTTATCTCCACCAGCTCTTCTGCGGAGTAGGGAAGCTCCATGAACATGGCTCTTGCGTTGGTTATGAGCCTTTCGTAGTGTTCCTTTGCAAAGAGTATGTAAAGCTGTTCTTCCTCTTGGTTCCAGTAGGCTCTTATGCCCTCAAAGACCGCCGTCCCGTAATGGAAGGAGTTGGTCCTTATGTTTATGTTGGCTTCTTCAACGGGGACTATCTTTCCTTCAAAGAGAGCGTACTCCATAGACCAATATTATAACTTCAGTCGACGGAGTTTAAATTATAAACTATGGACTTTTTAAAAGGGGTGGACCTCTATCTGGAAAAGCATGACTGGGAGGTCAGGGAAAACAGTAACATGACTTACTCCCTTCAGGGTCTTAACTTCTACATCACGTCCAAAATCATAAGGGAATACTGGCTCAACAGAGTCTACCCGGAGGGGATAAGCAGGGCGCACAGGGAAGGGGAATTCCATATCCACGACCTTCAGGTGCTTGGACCTTACTGTGCTGGCTGGGACCTCTGGGAGCTCTTAACGGTAGGGTTTAGGGGTGTCCCAGGAAAGGTGGAGAGCGCCCCACCCAAGCACTTTACGTCCGCACTGGGTCAGGTGGTCAACTTCCTCTACACGCTTCAGGGCGAGTTTGCAGGCGCCCAGGCCTTTTCCAACTTTGACACCCTGCTGGCACCTTTCATAAGGTACGATGGTCTAAGCTACGGGCAGGTAAAACAGGCGGTGCAGGAGTTTGTTTACAACCTCAACGTGCCCACGAGGACAGGCTTTCAAGCGCCCTTTACCAACCTTACCTTTGACCTGACTCCCTCTCCCGTCTACAGGGAACAGGCGGTGGTAATAGGTGGAAGGCTCATGGGAGAGAGCTACGGAGAGTTTCAGGAAGAGATGGACATGCTCAACAGAGCCTTCTTTGAGGTCATGCTTGAGGGGGACGCCAACGGTCGTGTGTTTACCTTTCCCATCCCCACATACAACATAACGGAGGATTTTGACTGGGACAATCCGGTGCACGAAGGTCTTTGGAAGATGAGTGCCAAGTACGGCATACCTTACTTCGCCAACTTTGTAAACTCGGACCTGAGTCCGGAGGATGTCAGAAGCATGTGCTGTAGACTGAGGCTGGACCTGAGTAAGCTTGAAAGGAAAGGGGGTTATTTTGCTTCTCACCCCAAGACGGGCTCCATCGGCGTTGTAACCATAAACATGCCTCGTTTGGGATACCTTTCAAAGACCGAGGAAGAGTTTTTAGAGAGGTTGAGAGACCTCATGGAGCTTGCAAAGGACAGCTTGGAGATAAAGAGGAAGTTTCTGGAAGGCATGATGGAAAAGGGTTTGTATCCTTACTCAAAGTTCTACCTGAGGGATGCCAAAGAGAGGTTTGGAGAGTATTTGAAGAACCATTTTTCCACCATAGGGCTCGTCGGTATGAACGAAGCCTGCTTGAACCTCTTGGGAGAACCCATACACACAGAGGAGGGAAGGAGGTTTACCCTAAGGGTGTTGGACTTCATGAGGGAGGTGCTGTTGGAGTTTCAGAGGGAGACGGGCAACAACTACAACCTGGAAGCCACGCCGGCAGAATCGGCGGGCTACCGTCTGGCGAGGATAGACAAGGAAAGGTATCCCCGTATAATAACCGCGGGAAAAGAAGAGCCCTTTTACACCAACTCTACCCAACTGCCCGTTGACTACACCGATGACCCCTTCTTGGCTTTGCAACTTCAGGAGGAGTTTCAGGTAAGGTACACAGGAGGGACGGTACTACACTTCTTTGTGGGCGAGAGGATAGAGGACCCTCAAACTCTAGAAAGCTTTGTTAGAAAGGTCTGCCAGACTTCAAGGATACCTTACTTTACCATAACGCCTACCTTCAGCGTCTGCCCCGAACACGGGTACATAAAGGGAGAGGCGCATACATGCCCCATCTGTGGACGGGAAACGGAGGTTTACTCAAGGGTGGTTGGCTATCTCAGACCCGTAAGCCAATGGAACGAAGGTAAGAAGGAGGAGTTTAGGTTTAGGAAGGTTTTTGACGTGAGGAAGATATCGTGATTAGACACTACGACCTGCATCCTTCGGACAACAAGCCCTACTGCATGTTTAGGATAGGTGCGTTGCAAAGGTTTACGCTCCTTGATTATCCGGGTAAGGTGGCGTGCATCATCTTCACGCAGGGTTGTAACTTTAGATGTCCTTACTGCTACAACGTGGAGCTTGTACTGCCTAAGTATTTTAAAGAGCCTCTGGACGTTCAGGAGGTGTACCGGTTTTTAAACAGTAGGGTGGGTCTTCTGGAGGGTTTGGTCATAACGGGGGGCGAACCTACCGTCCAGGGGGGGCTTGAAGAGTTTATCAAGGATGTAAAGGAGCTGGGTTTTAGCGTCAAGCTGGATACCAATGGAAGCAAGCCCGACGTCATAAAGAGCCTGCTGGATAAGAACCTGCTGGACTATGTAGCCATGGACGTCAAAGCTCCGCTGGAAAAGTATCCAAAGGTGGTAAGGGTAGAGGTGGATGTTAAAGACATAGAGGAGAGCATAAGGCTCATCATGGAATCGGGTGTAGATTACGAGTTCAGGACTACCGTAGTTAAAGAGCTCTTGTCCCCTGAGGACTTGCTGGAAATAGGCAACCTCATAAGGTCCGCCAAGAAATACTACATACAGAGGTTCCTGCCTACCAACACCTTAGACCCATCCTTCGCAAAGGCAACCACTTACACGGATGAGGAGCTGGAGAGGGTCCTGGAAAGGCTCAAAGAATACGTAGAGCTGTGCGCCATAAGGTAAGAGGCTTATAATAAGTTGTATGGAGTTTCCCAAGCTAAGACCTAGAAGGCTCAGAAGGAACGAAAACATAAGACGTCTCGTCAGGGAAACCCGACTAACCCTTGATGACCTCATATATCCCATCTTCGTAAGGCACGGAGAAAACACGGTGGAAGAAGTCCCTTCCATGCCGGGTGTGTTCCGATACAGCGTGGATAAGGTGGCGGATGCGGTAAAGGAAGTCAGGGACCTGGGCATTCCGGCGGTAATACTCTTCGGCATAACCGAGCACAAGGACGAGGTGGGCTCGGACACTTGGAGCGACGAAGGGATAATACAGAGGGCTCTCAGGGTCATAAAGAAGGAGGTGCCCGATGTTTATGTCATCACCGACGTGTGTTTCTGCGAGTATACCACCCATGGGCATTGCGGTGTGCTGTGCGGAGATACGGTATGCAACGACGAAACATTGGAGAATCTTAAAAAACAGGTGGTCTCGCACGCCCAAAATGGGGCGGACATGGTGGCACCCTCGGGCATGATGGACGGGATGGTGCAAGCCATAAGGTCCGCCTTAGACTCCGCCGGCTTTAAGGACATACCCATAATGGCTTACTCTGCCAAGTTTGCCTCCGCCTTTTACGGACCCTTCAGGGACGCCGCTGAGTCCGCTCCCTCCTTCGGAGACAGGAGGAGCTACCAGATGGACCCCGCCAACGCAAGGGAGGCTCTGAAGGAGGTTTTTCTGGACGTGCAGGAGGGTGCGGATATAGTGATGGTAAAGCCCGCCTTGGCTTATCTGGACATCATCCACAGGGTAAAACAGATGACGCTCCTTCCCGTGTGCGCCTACAATGTCAGCGGTGAGTATGCCATGATAAAGGCGGGTGGAAGGCTGGGATGGATAGACGAGAAGAAGGTCATGATTGAGACACTCCTCTCCATGAAGAGGGCGGGTGCGGATATGATAATAACCTACTTTGCCAAGGATGTAGCCAAGATGATTAACTCGGGGGAAATCTGATGAGTGCGATAGAGCTGATTAAGGAGAAGGCGGGATACATCCTTTCCACCCTTATGTCCCAGGGTGGACAGTACGGGGAGATATTCTACGAGCGTTCAAGGACATGCAGGATACACTTGGAAGACAACAGGATAGACAAGGTCCAGTGGGGTGTGGACGAAGGGGTGGGCATAAGGCTCATCAAAGACGGAAAGACCTACTACGGATACACCTCTGACATCACCTACGAGAACATGTTGGAGATTGCCAAGACACTGGCGAGGGGTCAGGGACACGGTCCCGTCAGCGTAGGGAAAAGACACATCCACGGCTGGACTCCCACCATCATAGACATAGACGAGGTGAACCTAAACTACAGGAAGCAGTTTTTGACAAGAGCCAACGAGACTGCAAGGAGCTACGGAGACAAGATAAAGCAGGTCCTCGTAGTCCTCATGGACAAGACCCGTGAGATACTGTTGATAAACAGCCTGGGAGAGTCCGCCCACGACATAAACAAGCGTGTGGTGTTCTTCACGGAAGTGGTGGCGAGCGACGGACACATCCTACAGCGCGGTTATGAGTCCATCGGAGGTAGAAAGGGCTTTGAAATCTTTGAGGAGGTTCCACCCGAGGTTGTAGCAAAAAAGGCAGCGGAAAGGGCACTTTTGATGCTCTCCGCCAAGCCCGCACCGGCGGGAAGTTTTACCGTAGTCATGTCCTCTCAGGCTGGCGGGACCATGATACACGAGGCGGTAGGACACGGGCTTGAGGCGGATCTGGTCCAGAAGGGGCTTTCCGTCTACAAGGACAAGCTGGGACAAAAGGTAGCCAGCGAGCTCATCACCGTAATAGACGATGGGTCCATAGACGGATACAACGGCTCTTTTACGGTGGATGACGAAGGAGTCTCCGCCCAGAGGAAGGTGCTCATAGATAAGGGCTACCTGGTGGGTTACATGTATGACAGGCTTACCGCCATTAAGGAGGGCAGGCAGTCTACGGGAAACGGAAGAAGGCAGAGCTATGCCCACATACCCATAGTGAGGATGACCAACACCTACATAGCATCGGGTAGGGACAACCCGGAGGATATCATAAGGGACACCAAGAAGGGTGTGCTGGTGGTGAAGATGGGCGGGGGCGAGGTGAACACGGTCACGGGCGACTTTGTCTTTGAGGTGATGGAGGGTTATATGATAGAGGGAGGTCAGATAACCTATCCCATAAGGTCCGCCACCCTCATAGGCAACGGTCCAAGAGCCCTTCAGGATGTGGATGCGGTGGGCTACGACCTGGGCTGGAGCATAGGCACCTGCGGGAAGGATGGACAGGGTGTGCCCGTTACGGACGCCCAGCCTACCATAAGGATAAAGAGCCTGGTCTTAGGGGGGACAGAGCTCTGAGAGCTTTTCCTCTACCACTTTGATGTCCTCCGGTGTATCAACGCCATGGTAGTAGTTGGAGGTTATGAGCACCTTTATGTCTATGCCCCTTTCCAAGAGCCTGAGCTGTTCCAAGCCCTCCGTCCTCTCAAGGATGGTGGGCTCCATGCTCGCAAAATCAAGCAGGGCTTGTTTTCTGTAAGCGTATATGCCCACGTGCTTGAGGGGATATAGGTTTGATGGCTCCCTGAAGAAGGGTATGGGGCTTCTGGAAAAATAAAGAGCCTTTGAGCCTTCTTTGAGGACCACCTTTACGCTCGCAGGGTCGTAGTAGCTCTCCTCGTCCCTCATTGCCAAGGTAGCCACGGGACACTCTTCCAAAGCGGAAAAGAGCCTCTGCACGTCCTCCGCATACACGAAGGGCTCATCTCCTTGGTAATTAATCACGTAATCCACATCCAAGTTCCTTACCACATAAGCGGTCCTGTCGCTTCCGGATGGCAGGTCCGAAGGCGTGAAGAAGACCTCTATGGGTAGGTCCTTGACCGCTTGGGCTATTCTCTCGCTATCGGTCGCCAGAAGGACCCTCTCTCCCGTCCTAACGCATCCCTCTGCGACCCACCTGATTAGGGGTTTTCCCCTTATGTTCACAAGAGGCTTTTCTTTGAGCCTTGTGGATTTGAGCCTAGCGGGTATGACTATAACTCTCATTTATAAGGATTATAAGAGCTTTTAATTGACTTGCCCATACTTAGGGACATCTTAAAAACTAAAGGAGGTGGGTGTCATGATGGAAGGGCTCTTGATAAAGGAAAGCTTAACTCCGAGGGAAAAGCTTGCCTTCTTCCGGTGGCTCTTAAAGGAGGAGATGGATGTGCTCAACGAATACTGCTCCGCTGAAGGTTTGCCTAAGCGGTATATGGTGGAGCTCTGCCATCTTCACGACATAAAGAAGGTAAACATAGCGAGGCTCTTGGGCGTGATAGAATACTATGACCCGGACTTTATAAAGGTCCTTGCACTAACAGACCCAAGGGTGAGAACCTTTGTGGCATACTACTTTGACTTCCTAAAAACAAACCCCTACGGCTACGAAGCCTTGGAACCACAGAACCTATTTGGCAACTGGGACTTTATAAAATACAAACTGAAAATCCTCTTCCCACAGCTGACCCTTGAGGAGATAGAGCGGTTTAAGTTCAAGAGGAAGGAGTTTATAGAGCATGTGAAAAGTAGGACGGGCGAGAGCGAGGAGGTGATAGAATCCAAGCTCAACAAGTCCACATGGTATGAGAGCGTGCCCTATCTGGAGCTGGAAGAGGAGATGTCCAAGATGTGGCATCCCGAACCCATCATGACCGACGAAGATTGGGCGTTTATAAAAAGACACATAAACGGCAGGAAAAACATCTTCATAAGGGAGGACGGAAAGGAAAGGTTTGTGTATGTTGAGGTAAACATCCCCGAAGAGGAGTTGGACAGATACAGGAAGGATAGGGAAGGCTTGAAGAAACTGCTCATGGAACACTACAGGATAGACGAGGGCGGGGCGGAGCAAATCCTGAGAAAGGCGGGATGGGAATCGGAAACCTACCACATCATACCACCCATCCACACGGACGTGGTCCTGGACTACGGCTCTCCTGCGGAGCCCAAGGAGACTTACCATGCGGAAGAATCTTCAGGAGACTTCCACCTGGTGGCAAGCTTTATAAGGTATCTGGGAGGTCTGGAGCTTGAAATACTCAACTACTATGACCTCATCTACGATAAGATGGAAGGAGAGGTCCAGAGCATGCTGGACCCCATCATAAGGACGCAGAGGAGAATCTTGGGTAAGCTCTTCGGTGTGTTCTATACAGCAGACCCATTGATGGCGGAAGCCATACTAACCATAAAACCTGAGAGGTATGAGTTCTTAAAAGACTTGTCGGTCAAAGATACGGTAAGGAACAAGGAGTTTAACCTTTTTAGCAACTCCGTGGCTTGGAAGAAGGTCAAGGAGAGGATTCTCATGAGGTTTCCCGAGCTGACGGAAGAAGAGATAGAGTCCAAAAAGGGCAACAGAAGGGGACTTTTGGAACTGATACTCAAGAAGACGGGCAAGCAAGAGGAGATGGTTGACAGATTGCTGGACGAGTGCGGATGGACCAAAGGCGAAGAAATCCCAGCCTTCCTAAGGCAGATAGGACCTTAAAACTCCTTGAGCAAGCCCTTTACCTTGTCCTCCCAGCTCGGGTGGACGTAGGTAGCCTTTTTTAACCTCCTTTTCCTATCCTTGGACTTGTGTGTGTTGTAGTGGGATACCCCGCCTTTCCATCTTTTAATCTTCCCGGTGGCGGTTATCTTAAACCTCTTCTTCGCAGACCTGTTGGTCTTCATCTTCACCTTAGCCATAGGGGATATTTTAACATAAACCCATGGACATCTCTTTAGAATATAATTAAAACCTGTAAGGAGGTCAAAGATGCTACTGAACTTGGAAATAAGGACACAGCTCAGGGACCTGTTCTCTAAGGAGCTGGTAAACCCGGTCAACATCAAGCTCTTCTCACAGGCTATAGGGTGCGATACGTGTCAGGTGGCGGAGGACCTCTTTAAGGAGCTCTCGGAGGTAAGCGACCTTATCAAAGTGGAGGTCTATTCTCCACTCATAGACAGGGATGTGGCTCAAAGGTATGGCATAACCAGAGTGCCTACCGTAGTCATAGAGGGAGAGAAGGACTACGGCATAAGGTATATGGGGTTGCCCTCGGGGCTTGAGTTTTCCACCCTCATCAAGGGCATAACCTTGGTGTCCAAGAGACAGCCC
>FWWL01005677.1_pt1 | contig 15777 bp, 10 predicted proteins | sample 2228331 | NCBI WGS metagenome assembly FWWL01 (sample SAMEA103939775, study PRJEB20133) | metagenome
CAAATGCTAACGGAACGAATGTGCGACCGTTGTACGTAAACGGCTTAAGATTCGCATCGGTAGGCATCTTAGACTCTTGATTGATTTTTAGATCCTTTACAGAGTAGAATATTTCGATCATGTTCCCCCCTGCAGCATAGGCTCCTAATGCTCCAAATACGAGTGCTCCTGCTACAAATCCTGATACGATCTTCTTCATGTTTGTAACCTCTCTCTTTATGTGTGATATTACTACTTTGTATGTATTCGACGAGGGGAAATATTTTCCTTTCTAAAGACATAAAAAAAATGTCGAGATTTGTCTCGACAGTTTATTATGGATAGGACTTATTATTAATAATATAATGTTCAACTACTTTAAGCACACTTTTCAATGTACGGGTATCCCGATTCTCTTGTCGTTTACTTCTGTCCCCTGGTACATAGTGGTGATGATGTGGCTCTGTCTCGATCTTGTATTTGTCTGGTGTATTTGGATCATCGTGACGTTCATGAGTACTATCAATTATTTCTCTAAATTCCTCAAGACAGTCTACTAGATCAGCTGGCATTAGTGATATGTCATTATTTATCACGTGTCACCTCTAATAACCGTATTTCTTTTAGAATTTCTTTTTTTTCATCCTCTAGATCCTTCCAGTCAAAGTAATTCATCGCATCATCGTACTCATCAATAGGCTGTTTTAAAGAAGTAATGTATTCGTTATATGTGTTTCCATACTTAACTTCATATTGTGCAATCTCTAAAGTGATTTCTTTTAATCGTTCCTCATATGTTTGACTTCGCATCTTTTTCTCTTGGTAATTGAGTTGCATTTTGGTAGCATAGACTGGGTCTTTCCAAAGCTCAACTATGTGTTTCGGAATCTTTTTATGTGACCGCGTTTCAACCTGTTCTAGTCCTTGTTCCATATATTTGTTTAAAGTTGGACGGGATATTCCTAATTCCACACATGCTTCAGCTGGTGTCAAAAGATAATCTTCTGGATACTCGAATTCCAACGTTCCCTTATCGGTCACCTTGTAGAACCATTTTTCAAAATCTGTTTTTAAACGGCCGAAATCTTTATTATTCTCCCCTGCACCTATTACCAACCAATACTTCAGTTCAATACAGTGCTCAAGAGAAGTTAATAATTTAGGATCATCATTTACATGTAGATCCGCGCTAGGCCGTATGCTCTTTAATAATTTACTAAATTGATTTGGTAAGTTTAGCATCAAATTCATTATAACGAAAAAGGTTTCTTTTTCTAGAATTTCCGATTGATGGTGTTGGTGTGCAGCATTAATTGACTTCTCAGTAATCGACAAAACTTTACTAGACATAACCATTCCCCCTTACCTCCACTTTATTACATATTTTACGATAATGCAATATCGTTAACTTATGATATTCCATAATTGTAAAAAATATACCTGATAAGATAAAAAGAGAGCCGATTATGATCGACTCTCCTCTAAATGTTCTATTCTCTTCTTTTCACTCTCGCTAAATCCAAGTGCATCTTGTACGAAATAGAGCGGGCGTCGCTTCGATTCGTTGTAGATTCTTCCGACATATTCACCGATGACGCCTAACGTCATGAGCTGGACGCCTCCGAAGAATAGGATCGTAACCATGAGTGATGGGTAACCAGGGACAGCGTTTCCTGCGAGTAAGGTTACGATCACTAAATATGTTGCGTATATAATGGCTCCGAGTGAGACGAAGAACCCAGTATAGGTAGCTAATTGCAAAGGGAAAATGGAGAACGATGTAATCCCCTCTAATGCAAAATTCCATAACCTCCAATAGTTAAAGCTACTCTTGCCCGCGTGGCGCTGCTCTCTTAAATAAGGGACGCTCACTTGACGAAAGCCTACCCAACTGAACAATCCTTTCATGAAACGGTGGCGTTCAGGAAGTCGGTTCAATTCATCTACGACCCTACGCGACATCAACCGGAAGTCGCCTGTATCCGCTGGGATGTCAATCGACGTAATTTTCTTAATGACACGATAAAAAAGGAGGGCGGTAAATTTCTTCATCCACGTCTCACCTTCACGCTTCACCCGTGTTGCATAAACAACGTCGTAGCCTTCATTCCATTTATCTAGCAATTCTGGAATGATTTCAGGAGGATCCTGTAAGTCAGCATCGATTGGTATGACAACATCTCCTGTTGAAAAATTCAGCCCCGCTGTCATGGCGATTTCTTTGCCAAAATTTCTAGAGAAATTGATGACTTTCACCCGATTGTCTTGGACGTGTAGTTCGTTAAGCCGTTCAAACGTATTGTCACGACTACCATCATTGATACAAATAATTTCGTAGCTTTCCCTTATTCCCTCCATTACTCCCGTCATGCGTGTATAAAAATAATCGATATTGTCACCTTCGTTGTACATCGGAACGATGATCGAAATGTGCGGTTTTTTACTATTTCTTTGCATTGATTACACCTCTTTAGTTAAGCGGTTTCTCATAGAGCCCTCTGCGAATAATATCTAGGCAGAAAGCGGTACAGATGACGAGTAAAAACAAGATAGGGTAATTATATCGCGGTTGCCCTTCATATACAAAGTACACAGCCATGAAGAAGGCAAGGTTCATTGTTAGTACAATAATAGCGTCGTTCAAAGGATAATCCTTCTTGAAAAGTCCCAATAGAATATGCTTTACGTTCATGAATACGTATATTAATCCGAATGTGCTCAACATGTAAAGAAGTGCACTTGTAAGAGAGAAGATGAAATTCATATTACGTTTGTATTCCATCGGTGTCCACGGTTGATTGTCCCCTTGAAATTCGTTCATTGCCCAGGCATGAATATCCCACGCCCCACCGAAAAATATGACTTTTAAGCGGATAAGCCCTAGCTCGATAAACTTCATCGGGTTATTTACGATCCATTTCTTCGCTTCTTCCTTTAGTATCGGATCTAATTCATACGCCAACTTAATACTTCGGTCCCCGTTTTGAAGAATGTCATTGATTTGACGTTGCAATTCAGGGGAAACCGGAACTTGATCGAGTGGCATCCATGCCCCTTCTGTATTGTTATCATTGTTGTTCCAGAATAGGGTGGAGCCGGAGTTATACGAAATTGGGATGAATTTATCATATTTTTCATAGTTGCGGTATGTCCATGGCGCAATGACCGTGGACATAACGAGGAACATCGTTATAAAGGAAATGGCTGTTTTCTTGATGTGCTTCGTTTGTAACCAGATCGTGATTGCTGCGATGACAGGATACGCAATAAAAAAAGGCTTCGTTAAAGCAGCAATCCCAATTACGATTCCGAGTAACGCGTATCGATAACGATTATCGAATGTATGAATTTGTAGATATACGATGACACATAACAGAAATGCAGTTAACGCTTCTGTTCCAATAACGTTGTTATAGGCAATGTAATTCGGTAGAAAGACGAGCGTTGTATAGGCAGTAAAGATGATATATTTCTTATCCGTTAATTTAATAAGGATGAGATAGAAAATAACTAATGTTAAAGATGATAATAGGACATTAAGCATTTTAGCAATGATAAGGTCGTTGCTACCTACAATTCGATATACGTATCCAAGTAGTGTAGGGTAGCCCATTCCTTGCCATGCAACGGGTTCACCGAATAAAGAGTGCCCCTGATGATTATAAATGTTCGTGGCGATGTCCTGATATGTTTGAAAATCGAATAAAGGTTTAGTTGGGATCTTCAATACCCACAATACCCGTAATACGATTCCGATAATCGTTAGTCCGATCATGTATATCCAATGAGAATTTTGTTTCCAATTAATCATGCTACGTCTCTCTTTCTAAATACGAATCTGTTCGTCATATAAAAGCCTAGTAAAGTGTAACATATCATTGCGATTCCTACGGCGATCCATTCAGTTATGCGAATTTTCTCGATTAAGGCGAATTGGATGATCTGAATAATAGCGAGATTAATGAGGTTAACAGTAATGAACTTCACGAATCTAATACGTGTTGAACCTGTTACTCCGAACGTGAAACGTTGATTCAATGTGAAGCTCACACAAATTCCGATAACGTAAGCAATCCCGGTGTAAATGGCATAATGGGCTCCTGCCCATGCAAGTAAAGCCATAATGATGACAGATACGGCGGTATTCACTACGCCGACGAGCCCATATTTAGCCATTAACCACATTGTATTGCGTAATGATTGTTGCTCAATCAAAGTATGATTACCTCCTACACTCTGAGAAAATTACGTAAGGTATTTAAGGTTATCAAGACTTAGTGATAGCTTTCTATTCCAACGATGCTCTTCAGGTAGGCAAGAACGTCGTCCTTTAACTCTTCCCGCTGTAAAGCGAAGTCAATCGTCGCTTTGATAAAGCCGAACTTATCTCCTACATCGTAGCGTTTCCCTTCGAATTTGTAGGCCAATACCGGTTGTGTGGTGTTCAGCAATTTAATGGCATCGGTTAGTTGAATCTCTCCCCCTGCTCCTGCAGGCAAAGTATCGAGAATATCAAATATTTCAGGTCTAAGTATATATCTACCCATGATCGCATAGTTAGATGGCGCCAATTCGATGGACGGTTTTTCAATTAACGTTTCTACGTGAATGACATTGTCGGTGGAGTTATGTGACTTCGGTGCGATAATTCCATACTTCGATACGTCGGATTTCGGAATTTCTTTTACACCTAATACGGAAGAATGATAATGATCATACACTTCCATTAACTGTTTGAGACAAGGTTTTTCAGATTGTATAATATCGTCCCCTAATAGAACCGCAAACGGTTCATTTCCGATAAACTTCCGCGCACACCAGATGGCATGGCCTAAGCCGAGCGGTTCCTTCTGACGGATATAATGAATGTTTACCATTTCGGAGATCGCACGTACTTCTTCAAGCAATTCATATTGCTTCTTCTTTTCTAACGTTTCTTCTAGCTCGTATGATTTATCGAAGTGGTCTTCAATCGCTCTCTTCCCACGTCCTGTCACGATAATAATATCCTCAATCCCCGATTGAATCGCTTCTTCTATAATATATTGAATTGTCGGCTTGTCTACAATGGGTAGCATTTCCTTTGGTTGTGCCTTTGTAGCAGGGAGAAATCGAGTTCCCATTCCGGCTGCTGGTATGATCGCTTTCTTTACTTGCATGCATTCCCCTCCGTTCAAGTTTCTATTATATCAGATGACGACAGAAAAAGGAGCAACTACGAGAGTTGCTCCTTTTTCTGTCATTTAGTTCTTACATTACTTAAGAGGAACGGTCTTCATAAGCTTTACAGCATTTAAGACTTGCTTCAATCCCATGCCGTTCGAAAGTGTTAACTGTGGTTTCACTTTAAGATCGAACATAGTCGGATTGGATTTGGCGTAGTTGTCGACTGTGAAACCGAGGTCAACTTCATCGACTGATCCATCTTGGTTAATATCTGCAGAACCAGCAGCTGAATTCGTACGCAATGTTAATGGATTCGTCCAAGATGTACCGTTCCACTCGTAACCTTGGTAACGTGCAGCATAGGCCACATCATAGATGTCAATGACTTCATTTCTATCAATATCTCCTGCTAGCTGAAGACCGAAGTCGACTGTATCTTCACCATTCCATTGGATGACAGACGTAAAGTGTCCTGGCACAGAAAGTGTAAGCTCATGTGTAGCATCAATGTCTAATCCATCGATCGTAAATGAACCGTCGGAATGGATTGTACCAAGGATCATTTCGTTTGTTGTGAGGTTTTTAGCAGCTACCGATGCCCCTATTTGAGAATAATCGACCACATCATTTAAGGAATCGTCTACAAGCATAAAGGCTTCAGGCTTAATCATACCTGTTACGCTTCCTTCTGATTGGATGATTGTAATCGTGCCTGACGTTAATTCCGTTACGACAACTTCATTTAGTTCGTTGTCGATGAATTTCGCATTGACGAGATTTAAATGTGTCTCACCCAACTTCTCTGGTGCTACAACGTCTTTTACTTTAAAAGTGACGGTTACGATTGGATTCACACCATTCACACCATTGACTTCACCTTCTAAAGCAGCTCCGAGCTTCGCAGCGCGTAGCCCTGTTACATCATTGTATCCAAGATCGTCGTTGGCTACTGTAACAGCACCTTCAACACCTGAGCCCGCTTCAATAAAACTATCTGTTGCTTTAACGTCTGTAATTTCTAATACGCTATCGTCATAGTGAAGTTCAAATTCCGCACCAACAATATCGTAGTTGTTCATTGCAACTAAGTCTACTTCGAATGTCTCCCCAGTAGTTACTTCCGTTTTCTTAGGGAACGCTGCTGCGGATTCCATGTCTTCTTGATTGATAATAATCGTGACTGAACCAGCATTGTTTGCTACGTTACCCGCAATATCTGCAGTAGAAAATACGATTGTATTCTCACCTGGTGCAAGACTAGTAACTTCTAGATCTGTGAAATTACCATCTGCATCCAATGTCACATTACCGGAATTAAGTTCGGTTTCGCCGTTCATAACGGTGTATAACAGTGCGAGTTTATCTTCCGCTTGACCTAAATCACTGTACAAATCATTTACGTGTCCATCGAGGAGGAAACTATACATTCCATCTCCTGGATCTACAGAATCAACATTTACTGTAGGAGCTTCGCGGTCAACGAACATATCGTTCCACTTCACATATTCGTTTAGATCTTCATCATATGCATAAAGGTCAAGTGTGTAATCCCCGTCTGGAATTGGAATGAATTCATTTCCTTCAAACGGTAAATACGTTCCGTCTACTGTAAGTCCGTAATATCCTTTTGGCAATAAATTATCTGCGTCACCGATATACCAATCTACAAAGCCTATATCACCATATACCGGCGACCAGAGTACCCAGTATAACTCCATCATATCATTGGAAATACCGAAGTAGGATACTGTATTGTCTAACACACCGTCATCGTTTGGTGAGAAGTCTTCCGGAATTTGAACTGTGTACTCAATTCCTTTCGGTAAATCAACTTCACCTACAAAAACAACGAATGGAACATGAAGCGTGGTAGTGCCGTTGGATAAATAAATATATCCTTGGTATTCGCCTTGAACAGCTGTCTCAGCGTCAACGTTCATTGTCGCAGTGAAATTAGCTGTTCCGTCAGCGGCTACATCTACAGTTGTTGGAAGATCAAGTGTTACACCAGTAGTATCGGTATTTAAAAATTCTGCAGTTACAGCGTAAGTTTGCGCTGTTGCGCTTTGATCTGTTACCATCAATGTCTTCGCATTCGTAAAATCTGCAGTCAAGTCAGCATTACCGAACGTAATACTTCCTGTAATATCATCATGCGGCCCGTATACACCGTCTTGTGTAAACCATGTTGTATCCAACACTTGGACGATTGCAGGTGCTTGAACGGATTCTAACCCTTGAACGCGTCCTGAACCTTGAGTAAATACATTGTAACCATCAAGAACCTTCGAGTTGTTCATTAGCGCTGCTTTTACATCCCATACGGACCAATCTGGATGAGCTTGAAGCAACAATGCAGCTAGGGCAGCTACATGAGGGCTTGCCATACTTGTTCCTTGGTAACGTTCGTATGAATAGGTGTAGTCAGCACTTGTATCTTCTTTACCGTATGCTGCTACAGTGGAACGAATAGACACACCCGGGGCGACAACATCCGGTTTAATTGATAGGTTATTCATTACAGGACCACGAGAAGAGAAGTCTGCAATCTTATCACCAGCGTCTCTTTCACTCATAAATGCCGTTAATGTAAAAGTCGCGGCTCCGTTTGTGACAAGCTCACGGTTAAATGTTCTTTCTTTCACTGCTGAAATAGATGACTTACTTCCGTTCGAACGTGGAAAAGACGTTTCTACATTCCTTTCAGTAGAGCCTACAGCTGGTATTACTGGGTCTGCCTTCTCAACTGGTTGGAGTATAGGTGATTCAACAGGAAGCTCTTGTTCAGTTGGAGGTGTATTTTGCTTAGGCTCTCCGTTCTTAATTATGTCTGTTTCTACTAACTTATTCTTGCTTGCTGGGCTTGCTTCTAAAGCAGCTAACAACGCACGTCCATCCGTACCCTTCATATCAAATGTAGGGATGAAGCCTAAAGAATCCCCTGCTAAGAAGCCTGCGTGTCCGTCTAAGTCATCTCTATTGAAGATGATCGCTGCTGTTGCACCGGCTGCTGTTGCATTCGCGATTTTGTCAACAAAGGCGAGTTCACCTCGTTTGATTAAAGCAATCTTACCTATGAAATCCTGTCCAGCATAATCTTCTGGATATCCCAGCCCTACGTAAACAATTTCCAACGGTTGATTAAGAAGTTGTGTCGTGTAATCTTCCGCTGTATTGTATGCCATTACACGAAGGTCGTACGTTGTTGCATCCGTTAAACTAGACGTTCCTATCGCTAACGGAATATCTCCCGGAGGCGTAGACGCTCCAACAGAGATTGCGAATGCTGAAGATGAAGGAGAACCCACCGTCCAACGTCCAGGTCCACTATTTCCGTTCGATGTGACAGCAACCGTACCATCTATCATCGCATTATTCATCGCGACAGAAGTTGGATAATCCGGATCGTTCAAGCTATTACCGAGGGAAAGGTTGATAACATCCATTCCATCAATAACAGCTTGCTCAATACCACCGATAACCCATTCTGATGTCCCAGAACCGTAGGGACCAAGCACCTTATATGCGTGAAGTTCAACGTCAGGAGCTATCCCCATTATTCCCGTATCTTGTACACCTTGTGCAGCAATTGTTCCTGACACGTGCGTACCATGGGATGTATAATAGGCACTTCCATCCTCATTGAACTCTGGCATATCTGCAGGACGTTCTCCAGGAGTTGTTTCATATGGATCAGCATCATTGTTTACGAAATCCCATCCACCTGCATATACATCTGCAAGGTCAGGATGCATGTAGTCGATTCCTGTATCGACGACACCTACTTTAATTCCTACTCCAGTCCAGCCTAAATCCCAAATATCAGTAGAACCAACGTGAGGTCCACTTTCATTCATATTTGGTTCTACTGCATCAATTGGAGCAGCTTTATATTCAAGGTTCGGATAGACCGCTTTGACGTTAGTAGCCTTGATTAATTCAGGCACTTTATTCGCAGCTATCTCTAATGCAACACCGTTAAAAACATAATGATAAGAACTTGTTACTCTCGCATTTAGATTCAGCTTTTCAGTAGAAAGTGTAAACGCCTTTTGAGCGGATACAACCTTGCTCATCGCACTAGTAACGTCAGTCGCACTGAGGGTCTTTCCTGTAAGCTTCGCCTGCTGTTTCGCAGCAGCAACTGGTTCTCCCTTTAATTCAACAATGACACGGATATTTTCTTCTTTCGTTGTGTCGATATCCGGAGAAATGTAAACGGCTTGCTCAATTTTCGCTTGTCTTTCGAGGTTTGTTTTCAGACTTTCCAATTGTTCGCGGTCAAATTTGGCACCGTGTGCTTTGCCGTCTCCTGTAGCTGCCATCGCTCCCATCGGGAACATCGTCCCGAAGATGAGTGCGAATACTAAAATACTGCTGAATGATTTGCGAATCGTTTTACTGAATGCAGTTTTAAACAACCGAACCCCTCCTTCAATATGTGCAAATCAACAATGCCTTCTCTATTATGTATAGAGGAAGACAATCACCTCCCTAAAAAATATAAAACTCGTAATCCAAAATCATATATATTCATATTCACTGCAATTCATACTTTTTATAAATTTAGTGACAAAAAAGACCATCTTTTTTAGAATCCAAAGATGGTCATTACTGTTAAGTCACTATGAGAAAAATTCTACGGTGTAATGGTAATTGATTTCTCTAAATTATAGTTATTTTTCAAAACAGTAAGATCGTTAGTGTTTACAACACCATCATTGTTATAATCTGTCGAGAGACCGTTTGAAGGTGATTGCAATTCATACGCCCATTGGGATAGATCGGCAAGATTAAAGCTTTTGAAACTAATTGGATTAATAGTAGAATCTACTAGATTAATCAGAACGTTAAAGGAGAAATCTAATTGAATTTTTAGATCCGTCATCTTAAAGTTTACTTTTCCCGTTTTAAGAGCTTTGAATGTTAAACTTAGAATTTCACCTGATCCTGTTCTTCCTTCTCCGTCAAAAATTAATGAAGCAAAAAATTTCAATGTTCCCGCTTCATTATCAGCTTCATTCCCGAAAACAGTCATTTCGTTCTGTTCATTTTCTTTTATCATTTCACCTAACTCAACTGCCCCACCCTCATCAGTAGAGACAAGCTGCACTAACTGCGGATCATAAACCAAATCAAATGAAAGGGCGTATAAATCCTCAATGTTGTACCCCACTAAAGAAAGAGTAAATTCTGTTCCTTGTTTAATACGCTCAGGACCTTCAATAATTAAGTATTCATTGTTTTTGCCCGTACTCTCCATCGAATTCGCGTTTACTGTTGGGACAGCAAGAATGATGATTAATCCCATAATCAATAATGTTCTAACTAATTTAAATCCTTTCAAAGCATTCTCCCCTCTCTATAATCCTAGTTGACGAAGTAATTGAATCATCATTGAAGCTGCCTCTGCCCTTGTAGCATTGCTTTTCGGTCTGAACGTATCATCTTCATATCCAGAAATAATTTTTTTCTGCTCTGTATATTTGATTGCCTCGTATGCCCAATCGCTTATCTGATCATGATCTTTAAATGATAGTGAAGCGCTGGAGGATTCGCCTTTTAAAGCTTTATAGATCATTACTGCGATTTCTTCACGAGAAATGATTCGGTTCGCTTCAAAGGCAACGGAACCATCTGGTCGTAATGAACCACTAACAATACCTGCTGCTGTCGTTGCATTTACGGCTGGCAACGCCCAAGACGGAATGTCTTTATAGTCCACAAAATCCACTGTTCCTTCTACCGTAAGATCCAACTCTAACGCATTGGCTAACAGTGTAGAGAGCTCTGCCCTCGTAATTGGGCTATTCGATCTAAACGTCAGGTCTTCATAACCACGTACAATCCCTAATCCGACAAGACGATCAATGTCTAGGAATGCCCAATGATCCGCAGGTAAATCTTTGAAACTAGTTTTCATTTGGTTTGCAAAAACAGCAAATTTCGTAAAGTGATCTACTTGAACCGAAATGGTCTGGTTGTTTGAACTCACAGCTCCACCTAAGTAAATCCACTTCTTCCGTTCTTCATGGTAATAGTAGACTGCAAATGTAGACGTATCGTCTGTACTTTCAGGTTTAATATTTAATGTAAGAGTAATCCTTTCTTTGAATTGTGAGTTTTCTGCTGTTGTTGTAAATTCAAAAACCGGACTCTTCGACGTCAAATTCGTAGGAATAATTTCATTTGCGTCATCTTGATCTAGTTCAGCTATAGAAATTGTTTCGTTACCTGTTAGTGCTCCTCCTGGAACGTCAACAGCCGCTTTACTAGGTATTGTTACCGTTCCACCTGTCGGTGGTACTTGCTGTTCTACTTTTGTAGGAGGTGTTGGCGGTGGTGGTGATGGATTGCCCACTGGTGGAGGATCGGTAGGTTCGTTCCCTCCACTTGTACGCGTTACATTGACTTCTTGTGTATTTATCGGATTCAGCCATATTTGTGTACCTTGTGTACCGTATTCCTCCAATCCTTTCCCAATTGTAAGATTCACGATGTCATTGGCATTCTCAAATGTATGTACTCGGAACGTTAATCTAGCAATCGTTAAAGGTCCTGAAGTGTTATTAGGAAACGGGTGTGACGGATTTCCTGCAAGAGCAATCGTTACTTTACCGTTCTCAATATCATTCTTCTTGATTACTCCTGGAAGTTGTAAAAGTGACGGCTCGAATGTAACGTCTTGTTCTACGTCTATTGAAAGAATGTCAGAACGGTAATTAATCCAGAATTCCATCCCTGTTAATTGAGAGGTACTGTTTACCATTACTGTAGCAATTACACGATCATTACTTGGTGATAGTTGTGTCCGATTAAATTCCACCGTTACTTCTCCTACATCCTCGATTAAGGGATCAGCAGCATACAATGAGTAACCAGGCATTATTAATGTAAATAGTAGAATGAATAAGGCAAGTCTCTTAAATGAAGTTCTAATATGCACAAGATAATCTCCTTCACGCTAGATTTTTCTTAATTTTGTTCATTTTATTCGAAGAAAGTTGATTTTGGAGAAGTAGAGGTATGAAGAAAGATAAAGGCCGTAGGATCTAATTATTAATCCTATGGCCTTTACTTTTATCGTCTACCCTGACTACCGTTCTCTCTCAAGTGCCTTACATTCTAGTCATGCGTGGAGTCAACGTTTATTAATCCAACCGACACCATAAAGGCTTTAATCATTACTGCCGCTTCTGCACGTGTTGAAGAATCACGAGGAGCCAATTCCCCTGTATCATGTCCGCTAAGAAGCTTCGCTTTCACAGCTTTCGCCATGTCTACTCTCGCCCAGCTATCGATTTCATTCTTATCACTAAATTTAGCCAGAAGATCCGTTTGCTCTTTATCGGTAACTTCTATTTTGCCACCTGCAAGCTTGATTGCTTTCATGAGGATTACGGCTGCTTCTTGACGTGTTACCTTGTCTTCAGGATTAAAGTTGTTGTTATATCCTACTACTAATCCCGCTTTCGAAGCTGCACCTACAGCTCCTGCATACCACTTATCTGCTTTCACATCAGCAAAGCTAGATGCAGAGACGTCTGGTGCCAATCCAAGAGCTTTAACGATTAATGTAACCATTTCTGCACGTGTTATCGTACCGCTAGGATCAAACTTTCCATTATCGCGACCAGAAATGATGAATTTAGAGCCCAATATCTCGATGTAAGGTTTTGCCCAGTGAGTGGCACCGACGTCAGGGAAGGACACAGAGTTTTCAACGACGGCAAATGTACCGTTGCGTAATTGTTTCATTGTTACTTCTGTTTTTCCTTTCGCACTAACTACAATAGCAGGAACAGGAACATATTTAACCAAACCTACTGCTGCAATCGTAACCCCTTTATCCTTTGTTACTTGAGTATCCTCATTGATGATTTCTACAACGGCTACATTATTGGCATTAAAGGTGCCATTTAAAGAAACAGTTGTAGAAACATATCCTGAAAAGGACTCAACAGTTGTCTCATCATCGCCATCGACAACGACAAGATTGGTTACGATCGGTGTAGTAAGCAGTTCAGCCCCATTCGAGCTTACTACGGAAGAAATTGTACTTGCAACACCAGCTGAAGCTTTTTCAATCTTAAACTCAACTTGAGCATTTGTGCCAAAGTCTTTTAATGCTTCTCTTAATTGAGTTACAGGGAGTATCACTTGCCCTAAGCTTGTATTAAGAGTAATGATAGATTCTTCGTTATTATTAGCGATGGCCGTTATTAATCCATAGTCCAATATTGCAACGATAACATCTGCTGTATTTGTAACATTAATCTCGATGTTCTTTGAATCCGTATTGGCATTAATATCGTTAATCAATGCAGACGTGTTAACGGTTACGATAGCCTCTCCATCTTCTTCATTTACTGAAGATGGCGCTTGAATCTCTTCATACGTAATATCCGGTACTAGATCTTCATCTGGCGGAGTTTCACTGTTGTTATCTCCACTATCAGGTGTGGTACCTGTTTCAGGATCAGGATCATTAGTTGGGCGTTGAATGACATTTACAGTAATCGTATCTAATACAATATTTTTACCTCTTATTTTGACGGTTACATTTGTAGATCCAAGATTATTTGCTTCTAAAGTGTCGCCATCGACTGCTGCTACTGAAGGGTTGGATGAAGTCCAGTCAACAGCAAATGAAGCATCGATTAATGTTGACCCTATCATGACTTGGTAGCTTAAATCATCACCGGGATACATATTCACACTGCCACTTACTTTCGTACTACCCGTATAGAATCCAGCATTTTCACGAGCAGCCCCCATGATGAAAGCATCTCGAGCTTCATTATTTGGATCTAGTTCTGCATTTAAGGTAGTTCTTAGTGATAGTAATTGTGTTACTCCTATCCCTAAAGCATCACTTAGAGCACCATCTAAATTTGGATAATTCGGCTTAACAGCAGCAACAGCCTCAGCAACAACATCATCGAATGTTTTATCCGGATCAATAAAAAAACTTATTAGCAAGCTTTCGTTATTTAAAATATATTCGATTACATCATTCGTAAAGTTAAAAAGTTCTTCCACTGTTAAAGATGTACCAAAAAGTAGATCAAACGCAACATTATAGTTGCTTCTAAACGTATTAATTCGAGATTCGAATTGCGCTTCACTGTATTGATTCGTGTCACTGAAGAAAACTTCTGCTAGATCTTTTATCATATTTACGACTTGTCCCTCAGTAACTCCAGTAGATGTTGGAACTTGAATTCCATTCGTAATAATATTTTGCCAATCAGTATCTACAGAATTCATCTTCGTATGTACTGCTGCAAAAGCAGAATAATCAGTAATGTTACCATATACTCCTGCTAATAAGGATGCGAGTCTGTTCGAGACTTGATCCTCAGCATGAGCGATCGAAGTGGTCGTTATCAATCCTTTAGTAGAACGTTCATTTACCGGCGCTACAGCCAAACAAGATAGCACCATTCCCATTGCAATCGTCGTTGCAACAATCTTTTTCTTCATTGTCAACTTTAAAACACCTCACATGTAATCGATAGATTAGTAGATCGATCTAGCATAATAGATAATAATTGGACATTTTTCTATATTGATTACTATCCTCCTTTGGTATTCGCTTCATCTTCCTCCTCAAATCAACTTAATTTGACATCTACTGTTGTCTCGTTTTAAAGGAGATCATTGGTATACTGTCAAATAAGTAAGCGTTACTTTTACATTAATAAAAATAGGAGGACACATGAAGAAAAATGGTATGATCATTCTATTATGTATTTTAGCTATCATTGTTGCCTTGGGAGCAGGAATCTACTTCTATTTATTTTCTTCGGAAGAAGAAATTGACGCGCAACTAAACGAGCAATTCAGTGAAGAGTTTTTTAGTTTTTCAGATATAAATCTTACTCCAATTGAAACAATTCCTGATAAAACAAACATAAACGATGATAGTGATCATTCACCTAAGCAAAGTGACAGTTCTATCGATACTTCAAGCCCCAATCATTCAACTAATTCTGAAGTGAGCAATGAAACAACTGTCGAACCGAAGACTACGATTGAAACGATTGAAACGATTGAAACGATTAAAAATGAATATACCCCCAAATTTAAGAAGCTGGAAGATGCAGCAGTGGACCGTTTGGACGAGCTTTTTTCCGCAGGTTACAAGGAGTATAAGGAAGGAAAGTTAAGCAAAACGGAATTGGCTAAAAAATATATTCAAGCAGGCGAAAAACTACAAAACGGTGTAGACGGCGTGTTTTATGGACTTCTTAGAGAAATGGAACAAGAATTAAAAGCGAGCAACCTCTCAACCGATCTTGTAAAAGAAGCAGAAGCTACTTACAAAGAGGCTATAAAAAAGAAAAAGAGTGAGCTATTCAGCAAACTATAAGTAAGTAATTGGAAGTGGAATAAGCCATAAGGATATCCTATCATGATTGTATTGCGGAAGTGCTAGAAATATGTCGCTATTTTCATTAAATTTTCCGATCAATTATGACATGTAGTAACATGATAAGGGCTAACCCTATACAGCCCCCAAGATATCAATTCCAACATCCAATGGAAATTGTAAGGTCGAACGAGGCAAAAAAAAAAATACAACGGATAATTGTCGTTTTTTTATTTATTTTTTTTTTTTTTACTTTT
>FWWL01007002.1_pt1 | contig 15768 bp, 13 predicted proteins | sample 2228331 | NCBI WGS metagenome assembly FWWL01 (sample SAMEA103939775, study PRJEB20133) | metagenome
CAGCGGCTGGCGCTGGCGCGCGCCTTTCTCAAAAATGCTCCACTCGTCATTCTTGATGAGCCGACGGCTCATCTGGATGCTGCTCTTGAGCGGGCGCTGGAAGAAAGTATCTTTCGCTTATGTGCGGATCGAACCGTTTTGATCATCGCTCACCGTCTGCCTACCGTCCTTCGCGCCGATCGCATTCTTGTTTTGCGAGAGGGTCAGATCATCGAAGAGGGGAATCATGCTCAATTAATGGGTCAAAATGGTTATTATGCGCGCCTGGTGCAGGGCTATGGGGGTATCGTGTGAAAACAACGCTGCGCTTGTTACGATTTTTCAAGCCCTTTTGGGGTTGGGTTGCCTTTTCGGTTCTTTTGAATGCAGCCACCGTTTTCGCGGGCATCGGTTTATTGGGTACCTCGGCGGATTTAATTGCGCGGGCAGCCTTACAACCCGGAATCGCGCCTTTACAGGTGTCAATCGTTGGGGTGCGCTTTTTTGGAATTGCGCGAGCAGTCCTGCGTTACCTGGAACGTTTGGTTTCCCATTCGGTGAATTTCCGACTATTGGCTCAACTGCGAGTTTGGTTTTACAGCCAGTTGGAGCCTTTAGCGCCCGCCAGGCTGCAGGATTATCGCAGCGGAGATGTTCTGCAGCGGGCAATCGGGGATGTGGAAGCGCTGGAAAATTTTTATGTGCGCGTGATTGCCCCGCCATTGAGTGCGATACTGGTGACGGCAGGCATGGGTTGGTTTGTCGGGCTGGTGGATTGGCGGTTGGGTTTGGTGCTGGCTGGTGGTCTGCTGACAGGCGGAGCCGGGTTGTCTTTGTTGGCTTATTGGATTGGGCAGAAATATGGGTCAGTTTTTGTGCAGCAAAAAGCGCATTTGAATACCGAAATGGTTGCCATCATCCAAGGCATCTCGGACATTGTGGCTTACAGCCGGGAAGAAAATATCCGAGATCACGTCACCTCTTCCCTCAAAACCGTTTCTTTTTACCAGCGTCGTTTCGTACTGGGAAGCGCTGTGGTCAACGGACTGATGACCTTCTCCACCCATTTGACCCTTGTTCTGGTGTTGTGGATTGCCATACCCCTCGTAAATGGCGGCATGTTGGAAGGCTACCGATTGGCAGTCCTCGCAATGCTCACGCTGGCGAGTTTCGAAGCGGTCAATTCGCTGCCGCAAGCGGCTCAGCTGTTGCGAGGAAACCTTGAATCGGCTCAGCGGTTGTTCGAGATTACCGACCAGCCGCCAGCGGTGGTTGAACCGATCTCTCCAGTGGAGATCCGTGAAGTTCAAAATCCGCGCTTGGAGATCCACAAACTCACCTTCGCATATCCGGGCTGTGAAAATCCAGTCATCAGGGATTTTGACTTGACCCTTTCAGCCGGCAAGAAAATTGCCATCGTGGGAGGTAGCGGGGCTGGTAAATCCACTCTCATTCATCTTGTTCTTCGTCATTGGGATTATGACAAAGGAGAAATTCTTTTGAATAAGGTGGAGTTCAAAAATCTTCATTCGAGCCAGATCCGCAAATTTTTTGGGGTTGTTTCTGCCGCGCCTTATTTGTTCAGCGCCACTGTCCGACACAACTTACTCATTGCCCGCCCTAATGCAAATGAACAGGAACTCAATCGGGCAATTCAATTGGCTGGTTTGAGTGAATGGCTGAGCGCTTTACCCAATGGACTGGAAACCTGGATTGGTGAACACGGTCAGTTCCTGAGCGGAGGAGAGCGTCAGCGATTGGCAGTAGCACGCGCATTCTTAAGTGAAGCGCCTTTCATTTTGTTGGATGAGCCGACAGCCGGCCTGGATTCTTTGAATGAAATTCAATTGATCAGGACGGTTTTTGAACTCTTTCAGGAGCGGGGGATATTATGGGTTTCCCATCGGTTGATTGAGATGCAGCAAATGGATGAAATCATCGTGTTGCAAACCGGTCGGGTGGTTGAACGCGGGAATCATTACCGCCTGCTGGAGGCAGGCGGTGTGTATGCAGCGTTATGGCAAGCACAACAACGGGTTTTGTGGAGCGCTGGCCCTCAACTACTGATTTAAGGCGGACATCATCGAAACCCGTAACGCAATGCGGTAAATTTCTTTCAGTGCGCTGACCACTTCAGGGGGCTGCTGCTCCTCACTCTGGGCTATTAGCGCTGAGAGCATTTGCACAAACTCAGGAGTCACCATTTCGGATTTTTCCTGCATGAGTTTCATGCGCTCGTCATAGTTGGGGGCCTCAAGGAGCTGTTCAATCAGCGCCAGTTCGGGCGGAGGGGCCGAGGCCTGTTCAATGACGCCATTCACCTTTTGAAGCTTGGCAATCCGCTCGAGATCGCCGTTGGAACGGGCTGCATCCAATTCTTGTTGTAACACTTCGACGAAGTAGGCATCCAACTCACCCAAATGCTCCTGAGTGGCGCTTTCGATGTTTTCTGCCGCCAGAATCATGTTCAACAGTTTGCGACTGTCTTCCAGTTGTAATTGAATCTGCTCGTCAACTTTGCGCGTAAATTCGAGTAATTTCTGACGCAGGTTTTCCAGTCGGTTCTTCTCCTCACCGCTGGTTTGTTCAATCCGTTCTGCCAGCATCTGGAAGAAGGCGTAATCCATCCCATTGCGTGTCATTGAAACGATCGTGCTTAATTTCACATCACTGTCTGCGGTTTGGAGAATCAGATCCAGTAATTTTTGGCGGGTAAAGCCTTCTTTTGCGGCTTCCTGCAACATTTGGACGGCTTGTTGAGCCTCTTCGGACTGGGATTTGATTTCCTGCCCAACAGCGGTATTATCCAGGAGTTCTTTCTGGATGGCAGCCAGCACTCTCGCGCCGCGCTCATCACCTTGGGCAAGGGCGCTTTCGATCAAGCGGGTTAGCAGGGAAAACATACTGCCATCAATGAGGGCTTCTTCCTGCTTGATGATTTCCAATCGCGATTCGGCCTGGGGGGTTGAGAGAATACGCTGAAGTAAATTGAGCCGTTTCTGCTGTTCGTCAATCATCTGCCGGGTTATGCCATCAGCCTCTAAGACGCGTTCAATCAAGGTTTGAAAAGTCAGCATCGTTTGCGGACGAAGCAAGTAGGCTTTACGTTTCTCCGGCGGAAGTTTATTCATGACCTGATTGAGCAGTGGTCCAATCAATTTTTCCTGTTCATTCGCCGGTAAACCTAATTCAGAAGGGACAAAAGTCAGCAATAATTCCTTATCGGGGTCATGATAAACAATCGGGGTGCCGAGCATACCCTCATATCCGCAGGAGGGACAGTGAATTACATTTACCTGACCACTGAGCAGACGCTGTTTGGCTTGCGGATTGACATTCAAGTCGAAAAGTTGTTCAATTTCTGCTGTGACGGGGGCTTTGCAGCGGGGGCATTGGGTTTGAATTTTTGCCATGCGAATTCTCTCACCTTCTTTCAAAATAATTTAAAAATCTGGGGCGGGGTATTCCGCGCCCCAGCAGATGGCGAAACGGACAACCGGCTTCATTATACCACTTTCGACGCAGGGGATGGTTCTTCGCTGCGTGGCAGCGAAAAGCAAATTCGTGCGCCTTTACCGATTTGCGTATCCACCCAGATTTTTCCCCCATGGGCTTCCACGATGGCTTTGGTAAGATAAAGCCCCAAACCGGCCCCTTTGGTCTGACGCATGGCTTCAGGGGATCGGTAAAAACGGTCAAAAATGTGCGGAATATCATCGGGAGCAATACCCGGCCCTTGATCGCTGACGCAGATGATCACGATATCCGGTCTCACCTGCCCGCTAATCCGAATTTCCCCTTCAGGGGCGTATTTGATCGCATTGGAAATCAGGTTCGCCAAAACCTGCCGCAGACGGTTTTCATCAGCCAGAACCACCGGAAAGTCCGGAGGGAAATCAGTCAATATGGTATGGCGGGTGGTTTGGATTTGCATCCGCTCGGCTGTTCGGCGTGCCAGATCAGGGATGTTCACATCCGAAAGTTTGAGCGCCAATCCGCCAGCCTGTAATCGAGAAGCATCCAGCAGGTTCTCCACCAGCAGGTCCAGCCGGTCGGCTTCTTCTTCGATGATTGCCAGACTTTCATTGATGATTTCGCGATCCCAGCGCGCATCTTCCCGGCGCAGTGTACTCACATACCCCTTGATCAGCGCCAACGGTGTTTTGAGCTCGTGAGAGATGATCGAGATAAAGGTGCTTTTGAGTTCTTCGGCCTGTCGGAAATGAGTAATATCGCGCAGGGTTGCGATGATGTTTAATAAAATCCCATCAGAAATCAAAGGAGCATACGTGATTCCCACGGGGAGAGGTGGTAAGGAATCGCCGCGCAGGAGATCGCCTTCAACATATAAATGGGCATGAGCGGTCAACGGCCATCCACCGGCTACAGCCTGTTCGAGGGTCATGTCGCGGGGCGGTTTTGCCCAGCGAATCACTTCTTCATGTGGTTTGCCTTGAATTTTTTCAAGGGGACGATTCAATAGCCTTGAGGCAGCCGGGTTACTCCGGTCAATTTTCAAATCCGCAGAGAGGATGAGAATGCCATCGGCAACCGAATCCAGCAAGGCATTCAAGCGCTGGTTCGTTCGTTCTGATTGGGTATACAACTGGGCGTTCTGAACCGCGATGGCGGCTTGGTCGGCAAAACTTCGCAACAAAGCCCGGTCATTGGCTGAAAAGTTGTCTGGATACGAACGGAAGATGAAAATTACCCCGACGACTGTCTGACGGGCAACCAGCGGCAAAACAACCCCGTTCAACAAACCCATGCTGGCCATGCGAGCCAGTTCACGCAGGCGGCGGTTGATTTCGAGCAGTTCAAATTCGTCCGGCGGCGTATCTTCGGTAATCTGATCCAGATAGGGCGCAAGGTAGCGGAGGAAAAGCGGCGGCAATCCGTTGGAAACCGGTACAGTCCAACTGCCGCGTTCGTCTCGCAGGGCGATTAAGCCTGCCTGGCCAGCCAGCATTTCAATTGAGATGGCCAAAATGCGGCCAAGGAGTTTTTCCAGATCCAATTCTTGGGTCAGGGCGCGGGAGATTTCCAGCAGATAGTCCCGTTGACGGACACGAAAATCAGGTAGAAGCATTGAAGAACCCTTTTAGCAGGGCTGAAGTTCAGCCTGACGAACCGGTAAGAATTCATGCTCAGCCTGCGTGACGGCTTGTTCTAAAATTGTCAGTCCTTCCTCAAGCTCGGCTATACGGACACTGAGCGGTGGCGAAATTCGGATTACATTTCTGCCTGCTCCAAGGGTTAGCAAACCTTTTTCGAAAGCCAGATCAACGATCCGGTCTCGCAGATCATCGGCATGCTGCTTGGTTTGTCGGTCATATACAAATTCGACTCCGATCATCAGACCGATTCCTCGGACTTCGCCAATGATCGGATGCCTGTTTTGCATTTCACGCAGTTTTTCCATCGCAAAGGAACCTGCAATGGTAGCGTTTTCAAGCAGTTCATTTTCAATCACTTCGAGGGTTGCCAGAGCCGCAGCACAGGAGAGCGGATTGCCACCGTAGGTGTTTCCGTGCGAGCCTTTTGGCCACGTCACCAGCGATTTTCGGGCAACCATCAAACCCAATGGCATACCGGAAGCAATTCCTTTGGCAACACAGAAAATATCCGGTTCGACCCCAAAATGCTCAATTGCCCACCACTTGCCGGTGCGTCCGACGCCGGATTGTACTTCATCAGCGATTAATAAGATACCGTAACGGTCACATAAACGGCGCAACGCCGGGAAGAAACTGGAAGGGGGTACGATGTAACCGCCCTCTCCCTGAATCGGCTCAACCAGAATACCGGCAACTGCATCGGCCGGAAGAATGCGGCCTAAAATTTCTTCTTCAATATAGCGGACGACTGTTTCCCCGTAATCTTCACCCGGGCGACTTACCAAAAGGGGACGGTATGGATCGGGAAACGGAACATGCACGACTCCGTTCATCAACGGGAAAAAGCCGCGATGGTAGGATGCTTTGCTGGCAGTAAAAGTTACCGCACCCATCGTCCGTCCGTGGAATCCTCCCAAAAATCCAATAAATTCTGTTCGTTTGGTCGTGTAACGGGCCAGTTTGATGGCGGCTTCGATGCTCTCAGTGCCGGAATTGGTCATGAAACAGACCGCCTCTTCCTCAAACGGTGCGATTTGGTTGATTTTTTCAGCCAGTTCAATCCATTTTTGGTGATAAAAGTCCGAGGAAATGTGGATGAACTTTTCGGCTTGTTCTTGAATGGCCTTGACTACCTTAGGGTGAGAATGACCGGTTGAAACAACCGCAATTCCTGCTGAAAAATCCAGAAAGCGGTTGCCATCTACGTCCCAGACTTCAACGCCCCGTCCATGATCCATGACGAATGGGTAACCCCGCGGGTAGGATGGTGAAATGACGGCATGATCGCGCTCGATCCACATTCGCGCTCGGGGTCCTGGCAGGTTGTTCGTTGGCATAAATCCTCCGTGGTTTTATTTTCGTGCAATCAGGGAATTTAGGTAGAAAAGTTTAAGGTGACTGGAAAGGACTATTCCTGAGATGATTATAGCAAATCAGTGTGCTGATCAACCCTTGCTGTCCATAGCCGATTTCCCCTATGTGAAAAGGATGAGGCACTTTTGGCTCAGGTGGGCTGTACTAACGGAAGAGGAGAATATTCCTTACGGATCTCCACCGCTCTCGGCCAGCGCCAGTGCACCGACCAGCCCAGCGTTATCCCCCAGTTGAGCATTTGTAATGATTAGGTCTTTCATGTAAGCCCGGTCCATGATCCGCTCCAGAATGGCGGCACGCAGTGGATCAATCAACAAGGGACCGGCAGTGGCAACACCACCGCCGAGGATCACAATAGAAGGGTTCAGCAAATGTAAAAAGTCAGCAATGGCATAACCAAGGTAAGTACCAGCGCGGCGCATGGCTCGCATTGCCAGTTCGTCACCTTGACGGGCAGCCTCAGCAACATCCTTTGCGCTTATGCCCGACTTTTCTTTGAGAGAGGACGGAAATCCAAGCGCAATTTTTTCCTGCACCCAGCGGGCAATGGCGGTACCGGAAGCCACAGCCTCCAAATGTCCGCGTTGTCCGCAGCTGCAGGAAGGGCCTTCGGGGATAACCGTGATATGCCCAAACTCAGCCGCCAGACCGCGGGCGCCAACCAGCATTTGATCGTTCATGATTACGCCCCCACCGACCCCTGTGCTGATGGTCAGATAAAGCAGGTGATGATGTCCCTGGCCAGCGCCATAACGCCATTCTCCTAGCGCAGCAAGATTGGCATCATTTCCGATCAAGATGGGAATTGAGAAATGCTCCGCCAACAGTTGACGAATGGGGTAATTGACCCATCCGGGGATGTTGTTGGCATCAATGATGATGCCGTTTTCTGCGTCAATGAAACCCGGCACAGCCACACAAATTGCCCGAACCTTATCCGTGTCTGCCCAGACTTCTTTGATCAGGCCGATTAATCTTTCCAGCGGGGTCTGATCTTTGTCGCGAGTGCGGATTTTTCGTACCTGGAGGGGGTTGAGATTTCCTTTGGAAAACAATGCGACCCGTATCTGAGTGCCGCCTACATCTGCTACAATATAGTTATCCATGTCACAAATTATATCAGAAGAGTGTCATAGATTTGACTGATCAACTTCCGGTGAGTTGACGCTGGGAAAAAAGAAGATTATAAATAAGTGTGGAATGCAGCACAAAAAGATACCCAAAAATCAACGCTTTTTACAAACCGTCAGGCAGGAATTGCGCTGGCTGGCGCCAGGTATCGGAGTTAAACGCTGGCTGGTTCCATTGCTGATTGGTACCACTTTGGTAGCCTTAGGCATTACGATGGTGGCGCTGGATATTTATCGAAATGCGCCCGAAACTTTTCAACCTATTTTGACCTTGCTTTCCCTGCAAGGACTTGACCGCGGACTGCGGGTGATCATTTTTACCTTGTTGGGAATTGGCCTAATTCTTTACAGCGTTATCGGTTTCAATCGCTCGTTATTAAAACCATTTATTCGGGTGGATAAGCCAATTGTGGACACGGTCAGCAGTTACCGTCGCAGGGAAAAGGGTCCAAGAATTGTGGTCATTGGTGGCGGGACGGGATTGTCATCTTTGTTACGGGGTTTGAAGGAATACAGCCACAACCTGACGGCGATTGTTACTGTTGCAGATGACGGGGGGTCATCGGGCGCTCTGCGGCGCAGCCTGGGAATTTTGCCGCCGGGCGATATTCGCAACTGCTTGGCTGCGCTTTCAGATGACGAAGATCTGCTGACCCAAATTTTTCAGTATCGTTTCAGCGAGGCAGCCGGCGTCAATGGGCACAGTTTGGGCAATCTGTTTATATCGGCGCTGGCCGACATCACAGGCAGTTTTGAACAGGCGGTCGCCGAATCGGGGCGGGTTCTGGCAGTTCGCGGAAGGGTGATGCCTTCCACCCTACATGATGTGAAACTGGTGGCCGAGCTGATCGATCCTGCTACCAAAAAGGTAATATTCCAACCACTCCCGGCCGGGTTAAGCGAGTTTGGCTCGAACCTTCTAATCCCAAAGCCTATCCAATGGCAATCCAGGCAATTTTGAATGCTGAGTTGATTGTGATTGGACCGGGCAGCCTTTTCACCAGCATCCTGCCCAATTTGTTGGTGCCAGATATTGCAGCCGCGGTCAATGCCAGCCAGGCGTATAAGTTTTATATTTGCAATGTTGCCACTCAACCGGGTGAAACCGATCATTTTGACTGCCTCGATCATGTGCGCGCGCTGGAAAAACATTTGGGAGGCAGAATTTTTGATCTGGTCATCTGCAATAATCGGGTGAGTGAGAATCTTCCCGAAAAAGTTGAGCCGGTACTGCCGAATGATCGTTTAAGTGAACAATATCCTGTCTATTGTGCTGATTTGCTGGATGAAGTCCAGCCCTGGCGACACGACTCAAAGAAGCTCGCCAGAGTCGTGATGGACCTGTTCTATGAACGAACCGGCCCACTTGTACAACGTGATGAAGAGCCGCTCCTTCGCGAAAAAAGCGAAGTGAGAGGCTGATCCAATTCTTTTCTACTAAACAGGAGGTTTTACATGACAGTCAAAGTTGGTATCAATGGTTTTGGGCGGATTGGCCGCCAGGTTTTGAAAGCCATCATGCAGTACTATCCAAATGAATTGGAGGTGGTGGCTGTCAATGATTTGTTTGATCCTCAGCAGAACGCCCACTTGTTCAAGTATGACTCGAATTACGGGATCTACCCGGGCAAAGTTGAAGTTGTCGGCAGCGACATTGTCATTGATGGCAAGGCTGTAAAAACCTTTGCAGAAAAAGATCCTGCCAAACTGCCTTGGAAAGATCTTGGGGTGGAGATCGTGGTTGAATCCACCGGCGTATTCACCGATGCGGTTGGTGATCCTGCCAAGGGGAAACCCGGCGCTCGCGTTCACATTGACGCAGGCGGCGCAAAGAAAGTCATCATCAGCGCTCCTGCCAAGAATGAGGATATCACCATTGTATTGGGCGTCAATGATGATAAGTATGACCCTGCCAAACATCATGTGATTTCCAATGCTTCCTGCACCACCAACTGCCTGGCCCCTGCCGCGAAGGTTGTGCATGAAAATTTGGGAATTATCTCGGCAGTAATGACCACCATTCACTCTTACACCAATGATCAGGTCATTTTGGATCAGGGACATAAAAAAGAAATGCGCCGATCGCGGGCGGCTGGCTTGAACATCATCCCCACTACCACCGGTGCAGCCAAAGCAGTCGCGTTGGTTATCCCCGAACTGAAGGGGAAATTCGATGGTTATGCCTTGCGCGTACCTACGCCGACTGTGTCCATCGTTGACTTTGTGGCAACTGTTGAAAAAGCCACGACCAAGGATGAATTGAATGCAATGTTCATCGAGGCCGCCAACGGTAAATTGAAGGGAATTCTGGGCGTCACCACCGGTTCCTATGCCGACCCGCTGGTTTCGATGGATTTCAAGGGAGACCCGCGCTCGTCCATTGTTGACCTGCCTTCCAACATGGTGATGGGTGGCAATCTGGTCAAAGTAGTAACCTGGTACGATAACGAATGGGGTTATTCCTGCCGAACCGCTGACCTGGCGGCGTTGCTGGCAAAATCTCTCTAATCTCCATTCGAGAGGATTAACAACTAAGTCCATTGCAAGACACCTCATGGTGTCTTGCAATGGCGTGTTCTGAAAAGCAGAAACTGGTTTTTGGGTTGAGTTTCCAAGCGGGAGGAAATATGTTCAATAAAAAGACAGTTCGTGATATTGATGTAAAAGGCAAAAAGGTTTTTGTGCGGGTAGATTTCAATGTCCCGGTGAAAGATGGTGTGGTGGGAGATGATACCCGTATCCGGGCGGCATTACCCACCATTCAATATCTTTTGGATCAGGGAGCTGCTGTCATTCTGGCCTCACATCTTGGCCGTCCTAAAGGTGGTCCGGATCCAAAGTATTCTCTGAAACCGGTGGCCGATTATCTGGCAAATTTGTTGGGCAAACCGGTTGCATTTGCGGAGGATTGTATCGGGCCGGTAGCCGAAGCGGCCGCAGCCGCCCTCAAACCGGGTGAAGTGCTGGTTTTGGAAAACACCCGTTTTCACCCCGAAGAAGAAAAGAACGATGAGGGCATGTCCAAAGCCTTTGCCAAATTGGCGGATGTGTATGTCAACGATGCCTTCGGCTCTGCGCATCGGGCTCATGCTTCAACCGCCGGCATTGCCGCTCATTTGCCTGCGGTAGCAGGTTTCCTGCTGGAAAAGGAAATCAAGTATCTTGGGCAGGCCATAGATGACCCAAAGAGACCGTTTGTCGCCATTTTGGGCGGAGCGAAAATCAGCGACAAAATCGGCGTGATCAAGAATTTACTGAAAAAAGCCGACACCATTTTGATTGGCGGCGGGATGGCTAACACTTTCTTCAAAGCTCAAGGTTATCCAATGGGTGATTCACTGGTTGAGGAAGAAGCCCTTGAAACTGCCCGCCAGTTGCTTGGGGAGGGGAGAGACAAAATCCGCTTGCCAGTGGATGTTGTTATAGCTGATCAATTTGATGCGCAGGCTGAGTCGCGGGTTATGCCGGTTGGCCCAGTACCGGATGGGTGGCGGATTCTGGATATTGGCCCGGAAACCGTTGCTTCCTATTCCAAGGTCATCAGCGGGGCTGGAACTGTGGTGTGGAACGGCCCCATGGGTGTATTTGAATTCCCCAAATTTGCCGAAGGCACTTATGGGATTGCCAGGGCGGTCGCTTCATCCGGCGCGATCAGTGTCATTGGCGGAGGCGAATCCGTTGCGGCCATTAATCAATCGGGTTTGGCAGACAAAATCACCCACATTTCAACCGGTGGCGGGGCTTCTCTTGAAATGCTGGAAGGGCTGGAGTTGCCGGGTGTTGCCGCATTGTTGGATCAATAAGACTGCCTTTTCGTATTTTTAACGTACAATTAAGATAACTTCACGAAGATGATCATTGCGAGCAGGGTGGCGATTATCCGGCTCGCAATGATGCCATATTTCAAATCTTCTTTCTCTGGTTGAGGTCGCTTTGGACATCTATCGTGGTGTAATTGAACGGTATCGAGAATGGCTGGATGTGCCTGATCATCTTGAGGTGGTCAGTCTACTGGAAGGTAATACTCCCCTGATTCCTATGCCGAGGCTGGCGGAAGAATTAGGGGGCGGGTTTGATTTGTGGGTGAAGTTTGAGGGCATGAACCCAACCGGTTCTTTCAAGGATCGCGGCATGACTGTGGCCATCAGCGAAGCGGTAGGGCGGGGGGTCAAGGCGGTCATTTGCGCTTCCACCGGAAATACGGCAGCCTCGGCTGCGGCCTATGCCTCTCGGGCCGGAAGGCGTTCGATTGTAATCATTCCGCAGGGGAAGGTGGCAGCTGGAAAACTGGCCGGCGCTATTGCTTACGGCGCGGATGTGATTCAAATTGACGGCTCATTTGATGATGCCCTCAATCTGGTGGTGGAAATCAGCCAAAAACATCCGATTGGGTTGGTCAATTCCCTCAACCCGTATCGCCTGGAAGGACAGAAAACGGCTGCTTTCGAAATTTGCGACTTGCTCCACAGCGCACCCGATTGGCTTTGTCTGCCGGTAGGCAATGCCGGAAATATCACCTCCTACTGGATGGGGTTTCGTCAGTATGATCGGGTCAAACAAAGCGGTCTGCCAAAAATACTGGGGGTGCAGGCTCTTGGCGCTGCTCCCTTGGTGTTGGGGCATCCCGTGGATCATCCAGAAACTGTGGCCACGGCTATTCGGATTGGTCGTCCAGCACGCGGTGAACAGGCCCTTCAAGCAGCGGAGGAGTCGGGCGGGAAGATCATTGCTGTGAGTGATGACCAGATTTTACAAATGCAGCGTCGTTTAGCTTTGCATGGTTTGTGGGTCGAGCCGGCTTCAGCAGCCGGGCTGGCGGGTTTGGCTCAGGAGATCCATCAAAAAAGACTTGATCTGAAAGGGAAACGGGTTGTCGTCATTTGTACCGGGCATGGTCTGAAAGACCCGGATATCATCGTCAGACAGTTTACCAGCCCGAAAATAGTTAAACCCGAATTGAGGCGCTTGGAGGAGATTATCTTGGGGGAGGTCAACCGTGAATGAATTGGTGGTTACAGTTCCTGCAACAACGGCTAATTTGGGGCCGGCTTTTGATTGTTTGGGTCTGGCGCTGGATTTATGGAATACGACCACTTTTCGCTTGGGTGGGGAGGGAATCAGGGTTCGTGTCCATGGAGAAGGCGCGGGTAAATTGCCCGAAGACACGGGCAATTTGGTAGCGCAGGCGTTTACAACCCTTTACGTTCGGCGAGAGGCGACCATGCCGCGCGATTTGCAAATCGAATGCCATAACCTCATTCCAATAGAGTCTGGATTGGGATCGAGCACTGCTGCAATCCTAACCGGCTTAATTGCAGCCAATTTCTTTTTAGGTCAACCGCTCAGTAAATTGGACTTATTAAGAATCACGATCGATATCGAAGGCCACGCGGATAATGCTGCAGCGGCCCTGTTCGGCGGGTTGGTTTTGGTGGCGGCAGATCTCACCCCTCCGCTGGTTAGGTCGTATCTGCTGCCTGCTTTGAGTGTGGTGGTCATTGTGCCGGAATTGCACTTACCAACCCGGCAGGCTCGCGCAGCTCTGCCGGATAAGGTAGGGCGTAGCGATGCGATATTTAACGTTATTCGTACAGCGCTGGTTGTGGATGCGCTGCGCGAAGGCGACCGCAGGTTATTGAAAACCGCAATGGATGACCGTCTGCACCAACCTTATCGGTTTCCCTTGATACCGGGCAGTCAGGCTGCTGTTCAGGCTGCCAACGATTTAGGGGCAGCGGCTGCGCTTTCAGGGGCAGGGCCGAGCGTGGTTGCCTTTGCGAATGACAATGCTCAAGCGGTGGCAGAGGCGATGCAGCTTGCTTTTCGATCTGCAGGGGTTGATTCGCGTTGTTATCTTCTGTCTCCTACCATGAAAGCCGCCCATTGGTATGGATGAGAACTTAAGAAATTCCAAAAAATTTTCTAGACAAAACAACATCTTTCGAGTAAAATTGGCTTTCGCAATGGATTGAACGTTTTCTTGGAGGAAGTAATTTGGCTAACATTAAATCACAAATCAAGCGTAATAAGCAAAACGAAAAACGCCGACTTCGCAATCGCTTTTTCCGCGGTGCAGCCCGTAAAGCGGTTTCAAAAGCTCGTGTCGCTATCGAAAGCGGGGAAACCCCCGAAGCCCGTGAGGCTGTGATTCTGGCAGTCAAAGCGCTGGATAAGGCTGCTGAAAAAGGCGTCATTCATAAAAATAATGCTGCCCGCCGCAAAAGCCGCTTGATGAAGCGTCTGGCTGCTCTCAACAAGTAATCCCACCCTTCTTGATGATGATTTATGGATAGCGGGAGGCATAGCTCCCGCTTTTGATTTTATACCGTCAATTCAGGATAAAGGGCGTGTTATAATTCTCCCGTTCACTCCGGCATTTTTGATTAGAGGATTTTGGCATGTTCGAGCGAGAACAGCAAGCAATTACACAAAAAATTAAGTCTTTTTGTCAGGAAAATCAATTGCCTGAGGTAGATTTTCAATGGAAATGGATCCCGTTTAGTGGACACTGGGGAATATCCACTTCGTTTTTTCAACTGGCAGCGCTGGAAGCACGCCAAGGTAAAAAAATCAATGTGAATGCTTGTGCGGCTGAACTGGCCGCCCAGGTAGCCGCATATTTGGGAACGCCACAAGGTTTTGAAAAAGTGGAAGCCGTGAACGGCTATCTGAACATCTACTTTTTGCAAAGCGCCTATGCAGAGCAGGTTATCAACACCGTGTTGAATGAGGGAGAAAACTTTGGTCGAGGTGCCCATCGCAATGAACGGGTAATGGTAGAGTTTTCACAACCCAATACCCATAAAGCCTTCCATGTCGGACATTTACGCAGTGCAATTTTAGGAGATGTTATCAGTCGCTTATTGGATTTTGCCGGATTTTCAGTGGTGCGCGCCAATTATCCGGGGGACATTGGTCTGCATGTGATCAAGTGGCTGTGGTGTTATATGAACTTTCACCGCGGCGAAAAACCAATCAGCGATATTACTCGATGGATGGGGGATATTTATGCCGAGGCCAACCGCAGGCTGGAGGAAAACCCGGAATTGGAAAGTGAGGTTCGGGCCTTGTATGCACGGTGGGATCGGCGTGATCCGGAGATCGTGGCTCTGTGGGAGGAAACTCGCCAGTGGTCTCTCAATGGATTCGAAGAAATCTACCGCCAGTTGGATATCCATTTTGATGTGTATTATTTCAATAGTCAGGTGGAACATCCCGGTAAAGAGATCGTCCATGAATTGATTGCCAAGGGTATTGCGGTGGATGAGCGACCAGAGGGGCCGGTGGTGGTCAAACTGGACGAGCTGCTTGGCTTAAAGAATGAAAAGTATCGGGTATTGGTGGTGCTTCGTTCGGATAATACTGCCCTGTATGCCACGGAAGATCTGGCGCTGGCAAAGAAAAAATTTAGCGACTATCCCGATTTGAGTCGCTCGTACTACGTCGTTGATGTGCGCCAATCCTTGCATTTCCAACAAGTGTTCAAGACGCTGGAACTGGCGGGTTACGAGTGGGCAACCCGCTGCCAGCATATCCCTTATGAATTGGTTATTTTACCGGGCAATGTGGTCATGGCGTCTCGCGAGGGAACAGTTGTGCTTCTTGAAGACTTGATTCGCGAGGCAACCGCCCGTGCGCTGGCCGTAGTCCGCGAGAAAAACCCTGATTTGAGCGAAGAAGTGAAACAGAAAATTGCTCAAGCCGTAGGAATTGGTGCGATTAAATATCCAATGCTGGCAAGGGAAAACACCAAAGTGGTCACCTTCGACTGGCAGTCAGCCCTCGATTTCAACGGACAGGCAGCCCCTTATATTCAGTATGCTTATGTCCGCGCGGGAAGTATTTTACGCAAAGCCGGCCGGCCGCTGCCAGAAGAAGGTAAAGTTACTGAACCTCTAACACCGCAGGAAGTTGAATTAATCAACCTCATTTCTCGGTTACCGGCAGAGGTGCAACGGTCGGCAAATGAACTCCGCCCCTTGTGGATTGCCACGTATGCCTATGAACTGGCCAAGGCTTTCAATGATTTTTATACTCAGTGTCCGGTTTTGCAGGCGGAGGAAGCCGTGCGCAATTTTCGATTGCGCCTGACAGCGGCAACACGTCAGGCAATTGCCAACAGCCTGACTTTGCTGGGCATCACAGCCCCACAAGCGATGTGAACAGAT
>FWWL01006386.1_pt1 | contig 15764 bp, 10 predicted proteins | sample 2228331 | NCBI WGS metagenome assembly FWWL01 (sample SAMEA103939775, study PRJEB20133) | metagenome
GCGAAAGGCAGCTTCATCTCATCCAAGCGGGCCAGCGCCTGATCGAGCGAAAGCCCCTTCTCCTCCATGTACCTCTCCAGCGCCCCCAGGGTGGCGGCCCCCACTCCCCGGCGGGGGGTCTGGACCGCCCGCTGGAAGCTCAGAAAGTCCCGGGGATTGGCGATGAGCCGGAGGTAGGACAAAACGTCTTTTACTTCCTTGCGCTCATAAAACCTGAGCCCCCCGATCACCAGGTAGGGGATGCCCCGGGAAAGGAAGACTTCTTCCAGGATGCGGGACTGGGCATGAGTGCGGTATAAAACGGCGAAGGAGGAAAAGGACCACCCCTCCCGCCGCCGGCGCAGGATCTCTTCGGCCACCAAGCTAGCCTCTTCTCGCTCGTCGGCGGCCTCCGCCACCTTCACCTTCTCCCCCCGCTCCCGCAGGGAGTAAAGCCCCCGTTCCCGCCGCAGCCGGTTTTTGGCGATCACCTGGGAAGCCACCTCCAGGATCTCGGGGGTGGAGCGGTAGTTCTCCTCCAGCTTGTAGACCACCGCCTGGGGGAAGTCCCGCTCGAAGTAGAGCACGTTGCGGCTGTCCGCTCCCCGGAACCCGTATATGCTCTGGTCCACGTCCCCTACCACGAAGAGGTTCCCCCTCTCCCCGGCCAAAAGGCGCAGAAAGACGTACTGGGCGTGGTTGGTGTCCTGGTATTCGTCCACCAGAAGGTGCTCGAAGCGGCGCCGGTAGCGCTCCAGAATCTCCTCCTCCTCCAGAAGCCGGCAGGTGAGAAGGAGGAGATCGGAGAAATCCAGAGCGTTGGAATCTCTGAGCCTCCTCTCGTAAAGAGCGAACACCCGGCTCAGGTTCCGGTCCCAGGTGGAGGAAGCGCGGCGGGCGAAGGAATCGGCGTCCACCAGCTCCTCCTTCAGCCGGCTGATGGCGGCCGCCACCTGAGCCGGAACCCAGCTCTCCCCGTCCAGGTGGAGGGAGCGCAGGCACCCCTTTATGGCCTCCCTCTGGTCCTCGGCGTCCAGGATGGTAAACGAGCGGTCCCGCCCCCACCGGCGGAGGTTTGAGCTTTCAAGGCGCAGAAGGCGGGCGCAGGCGGAGTGAAAGGTGGAGATCCAAAGCTCCTCCCCCTCCCGGACCAACCCGAAAGAGGCCAGCCGTTCCTGCATCTCCCGGGCCGCCTTATTGGTGAAGGTGAGGCAGAGGATGCGGGAGGGAGCCACCCCCCGGGAGACGAGGTAGGCGAAGCGGTAGGTGAGAACCCGCGTTTTGCCGCTTCCCGCCCCGGCCAGGACCAGTGCCGGACCCTCCCCGTGCTCCACCGCCCGCCGCTGGGCGGGGTTGAGATGGCGACTCAGGGAAGCGGGATGTTCCGGGGAAGCGGCACCCCGCTCCGTACCACCGGCACCACGTTCCGGGGAAGTGGCTCTCTCCCCGGCACCGACACTCCACCCCGGCGAAATAGCATCGCGCCCCGAGCAACTGGCATTTCGCTCCGGGTTAGCGGCTGGAGACTCAGGCATATTTGAGGGCGATATCCCGGCGGAAGTAACCCCCAGGGAAGGAGATGCGGGCCACGGCATCGTAGGCTCTCTCCCGGGCGCGGGGGAGGAAGGGCCCCATCCCCACCACGTTCAACACCCGCCCCCCGGCGGAGACGAGCTTTCCGTCCACCAGCGCCGTCCCGGCGTGGAAGATGAGGGTGTCCCGCACCTGGGCCGCCCGCTCGAGCCCCCCTATCTCTATCTCCAGGTGCTGGTCCCGGGAATGAGGGTAGCCGGGAGAGGCTATCACCACGCAGACCGCCGCCAGGTCGCGGAGGGTAAGCCCGCTCCCCTCTCCGAGATTCCCCTGGGCCGCAGCCAGGGCCGCCCGGGCCAGGTTTCCCTCCAGAAGGGGAAGCAGCACCTGGGCCTCGGGATCCCCAAAGCGGACGTTGAACTCCAAAACCAAGAATTCGTGCTTTTTCACCATCAAACCGGCATAGAGAACCCCCCGGTAGGGCCGGCCCTCGGCCGCCATCCCCCGCACGCAAGGCTCCAGCACGTGGCGGCGGATGCGGTCCAAAAGGGACGGGGAGCAGAAGGGGGGTGGGGTGAGGGCTCCCATCCCGCCGGTGTTCGGACCCCGATCCCCCTCCAGAAGCCGCTTGTAGTCGGTGGCCGCCCCCAGCACCTCTACCTTCTCCCCGTCGGTGAGGGCAAAAACGGAAAGCTCGTCCCCGGTGAGGTGCTGCTCCAGCACCACCCGGCGCCCGGCCTCGCCGAGCGTCTCTTCCACCATAAGGGAGCGGAGAACTCTCTCCGCTTCCTCCCTCGTTTCCGCCACCGTCACCCCCTTCCCCCCCGCCGGCCCGTCGGCCTTCACCACCACGGGGAAGGAAGGCTGATGATCAAGAAACTTCATGGCCTGGTAGAAGTCGTCGAAGATCTGATAAGGGGCGGTGGGGATCCCGTGCCGGAACATGAACTCCTTGGCGAAGCTCTTGCTCTCCTCGAGCACAGCCGCCCGCCGGGATGGCCCCAGCACCGGTATTCCCGCCTCTTCGAGGGCCTCGGAAACCCCGGCGAAAAGAGGCGCCTCCGGCCCCACCACCACCAGGTCCGCCCCGCACCGCCGGGCCGCCTCCACCACCTCGGAGGGAGAGCAAGGGTCGCCGGGGAGGAGGGTGGCCACCTCGGCGATACCCGGGTTGCCGGGAAGGCAGAAAACCTCCTCCACCCCTTCATCCCGGCTCAGTCGCCAGGCCAGCGCGTGCTCCCGCCCTCCTCGCCCCAAAACCAGGACTTTCATCCTACGCTCCCCCTTCTCTATTGAACGATACAGTTCCGGTATGCAGCTAACAAGGGAGGTTGAAACATGCGCATAGCGGCTCTCTCCCCCCACCTGGTGGGGAAAAGGCTGGCCCGGACTATCCGCGACGCCGAGGGCAAGGTGCTCCTGGCCGCCGGGATGGCCCTCACCCCGGCCTACATCCAGAGTCTGCAAAAAAGGGGGTTCCGGTGGGTGTACATAGAGAATGAGCTGGCGCCGGACATAGTGGTGACGGAAACGGTCAATGAGGAGACTTATCAAAAAGCACTTCAGGTGGCCAGATCGGCCCTGGAGACCCGGACCCTCTCTCCGGGAGGGCTGGCGGAAGCTAAAAAAGTGGTGAAAAAGATCATTTCCGAACTGAACGGAAACTCCGACCTCTGTTGCACCATGTCCGTGGTCCGTAGCGTGGACGAGTACACCTTCCACCACAGCGTCAACGTGTGCATCTTCAGCCTCCTCATCGGCTCCGCCCTCCACTACTCCCAAGACGACCTCCACCGCCTGGGAGTGGGAGCACTCCTCCACGACCTGGGTAAGATCTACATGCCTGAGCTGGTGCGGAAACCGGACTCTCTCACCCCGGGAGAATGGGAGAGGATGAAGGAGCACCCCACCCTGGGTTTCGAATCCCTCCGCCGCCACTTCGACTTAAGCCTTCTTTCCGCCCACGTGGCCTACCAGCACCACGAGCGGCTGGACGGCTCGGGCTACCCCCGGGGGCTCAAGGGGGGTGAGATTCACGAGTTCGGGCTCATCTCTGCCGTGGCTGACGTCTACGACGCCATGAACGCCGACCGGCCCTACCGGCCCCGCCACGATCCCCAGGAAACGGCCGAGGAGCTGCAGCGCCAGGCGGGAAAGACACTGCACCCGGAGATGGTGAAAAAGCTCCTCGAAAGGGTCAGCCTCTACCCCACCGCCTCCATCGTGCTCCTCTCAAGCGGCGAGGTGGGGGTGGTGGTGGGGCAGACCGATGACCCCGCCCGCCCGAGGGTGCGGATAGTGGCGGACGCCGACTACCAGCTGGTGGAACCCCGGGAAGTGGATCTGCGAGAAAATCCCCACCTGGCGGTGAAGAAGCTTTTGGACGACTACCCGGAAAAGGTGCGGATGCAACTTAAACCGGTCGGCACCGCTCCGGCGGACGCGACCGCGATCCGGTAGATAACCGCCGCCGCGACTCCGGCCGCCGCCGAGCGGACGGTACGCCCGGCAGGAGGGACGGCTCTGGAGCCTCCGACCGCCGTCGCCGGAACGGAAGATACGCCCGGTCTCCACCGGATCCGGGCGGTACCGGGCGGGGCACCGGGATCAGCGGCGGGCGGGACTATCGGCGGAAGCGGCGCCCTCTTTCAATGGCGGAAGCGGCACTCTTTTCAGTGGCGGAAGTGGCGCCTGCCGGTGAAGACCATGACCAGGCCCGCCCGCTCGGCCGCCTCCACCGACTCGGCGTCCCGCACCGAACCCCCGGGCTGGACGATGGCCCGGATCCCCGCTCGCGCCGCCTCCTCCACCACGTCGGGGAAGGGGAAAAACCCGTCCGAGGCCAGGCAAGCTCCCCGTGCCCTCTCCCCCGCCTGCTGAAGGGCCAGCCGGGCCGCCCCGATGCGGCTGGTCTGACCGGCTCCGATGCCCAGGGTCACCTCCCCCCGGGAGACGACTATGGCGTTAGAGCGGACGTGTTTGGCCACCTTCCAGGCGAAAAGAAGCTCCCGCAGATCCTCCTCCCCGGGAGAGCGGGAAGTAACCACCCGCCACTCCTCGGGCGGCACGTCCTCTTCGTCCGGATCCTGGAGGAGCACCCCGCCCTCGATCCGCCGGAGATCGAACCTCCTTCCCCACCCCGCTTCCCCGGCCGGCAGCCGGAGGTTAGGGCCTGCCCCCATTGAGGTTCTCTGCGTCCCGGTGCTGGCTTCCCCGGCCGGCAGCCGGAGCAGGCGGAGGTGGCGGCGGACCGCCAGCATCTCCCTGGCCGAGGGGGTGAACTCGGGCGCCACCACCACCTCGAGAAATGTCCCGGCCAGCTCCTGCGCCGCTTCCCCGTCCACCGGCCGGTTGAAGGCCACTATCCCTCCGAAGGCGGAAACGGGGTCGGCCTCCCGCGCCCTCCGGAAAGCCTCGGCGGGAGAGGAAGCCACCGCCGCCCCGCAGGGGATCTGGTGCTTCACCACCACCGCCGCGGGGGCAGTGAACTCCCGGGCCAGGGCCCACGCCGCCTGGGCATCCAAGAGGTTGTTGAAGGAAAGCTCCTTCCCCTGCAGCTGCTCGGCCGCGGCCAGGTGGGGAGGCGCGGCGAAGGGATCGACGTAGAAGGCCGCCCGCTGGTGGGGGTTCTCCCCGTAGCGCAGCTCCGCCCGCCGCTCGCAGGCCAGCACCAGGCGCTCGGGAAAACCTCTCTCTCCCGCCAGGGCGCCGAGCACCTCCGCCACCACCGCGTCGTAAAAGGCGGTGAGCCGGAAGGCCTCCGCGGCCAGGGCCAGACGGCGCCGGTGATCCACCTCCCCCCGGCTCCGCAGGTCCTCCAGCACCTCCCCGTACCGGTCGGGATTCACCACCACCACCACGTGGGGAAAATTCTTGGCCGCCGCCCTCACCATAGCCGGGCCCCCGATGTCTATATTTTCCAGAAGTTCCCGCCGGGCCTCCTCGCGGTCCGGGATCCCCAGACGGCGGGCTGCCTCCCGGAAGGGGTAGAAGTTCACGGCCACCAGGTCTATAGCCCCCACTCCCATCCGCTCGAGCTCCTCCATGTCGCCGGGGTGGTCCCGGCGGGCCAGGATGGCTCCGTGCACGCGGGGATGGAGGGTCTTCACCCGCCCCCCCATCATCTCCGGCTCCCCGGTCCACTCCGCCACCGAATCGAAAGGGATTCCCTCCCGGGCCAAAACCGATGCCGTCCCTCCCGTGGAGAGGATCTGCACTCCCAGCTCCATAAGACCCCGGGCGAAGTCCACGATGCCCCTTTTGTCCCAGACGCTCAAAAGGGCTCTTCTGACCGCCACCGCTACCTTGCCTCCCCCGGTGCCGGTAGCCGATCCTCCCTCGCCACCGGCGATCCTCCGCCGCTTCCACCGGCGGCCGAACCCCCGCCGGCACCCGGGACCGAGCCTTCGCTGCTTCCGCCGGTTCCGCATGCGCCTGCCGGCACCGCCACCGGCGGCCGCTCCTCCTCCACCACTTCCGGCCGGGCCTCCCCCGCCACCGGCTCACCTCCCGTAGCCGGTGCCGAAGCCTCCACCGGCGCCACCGATACCGGCCACCGAGCGTCCGCCGCTTCCGAAGCTTCCCCCCACACCACCGCCGGTGCGATCGCTTCCGAAGCTCCCGCCGGCCGCCCACCTTCCTCCCGCCGATCCAGTATCCGCACCCGTCTCCCCTCCACCCGGAGCCGTCCCTGGGCGAAAAGGCGGACCGCCTCCACGAGGATGCGGTGCTCCTCCCGGAGAATCCGGGCGGAGAGGGACTCCACGTCGTCGTCCTCGCGGACCGGCACCGCCGCCTGGAGGATGATGGGGCCGTGGTCCAGCTCCTCGTCTATGAAGTGCACGGTGCAGCCGGACACCTTCACCCCGTATTCCAGAGCCTGCCGCTGGGCCTCAAGCCCCGGGAAGGAGGGAAGGAGGGAAGGGTGGATGTTGATCGCCCGGTGGCGAAACGCCTCCACAAAGGGAGGGGTGAGGTAACGCATGTAGCCGGCCAGCACCACCAGCTCCACCCGGTGCCGGCGGAGGAGCCCCACCAGGTGCAGATCGTACTCCTCCCGGCGGGAAAAGAGCCGGGGGGAAACGAAAAAAGCAGGAATCCCCCGCCTCCGGGCCCTCTCCAGGGCGGGAGCCTCCCGGCGGTTGCTCAAGACCACCACCACCCGGCCCGGAATCTCCCCCCTCTCGCAGGCCTGGAGGAGAGCCTCAAGGTTGGTGCCCCGACCGGAAGCCAGCACCCCCACGCGCAACCCCTCGCTGCCTATCTCACCCTCACCTCACCTGCCCTGGCGACCAGGATGATTCCGCACCCACCACGCGCCATCCCTCGTTGCCTATCTCCCCTTTTTACCCCACCCGCCCTGGCGACCGCGGGGAAGGTTTCGCCATCCCTCGCTGTCTATCCTATCTTTACCCCGTCGTCTCCCTCCCGCACCTCCCCCACCGGATAGGATTCCATCCCCCAGCGGCGGAGGTAGGAGCGGGCCCGGGATTCGTCGGCCGGGTCGAGGAAGAGGACGAAACCGAGACCCAGGTTGAAGGTGCGGTACATCTCCTCCTCCGCCACTCCCCCCTGGCGGGCCGCCAGCCGGCGGATGAAGCCGAAAACGGGCGGCTCCGGCCAGGAACCGGCCCAGATCCGCACCTCGAGCCCCGGGGGGAGAACGCGGGGCAGGTTCTCCTTCAGCCCTCCCCCGGTGATGTGGGCCATGGCCCTGGGGCGCACCCCCGCCTCCCGGAGGAGGCCGAGGACGGGGCGGACGTAGATGCGGGTGGGACGCAGAAGCTCCTCCCCGAGAGAACAGCCCAGCTCCTCCACATGGCCCTCCAGGGCCAGGCCCTCTTCCTCAACGAGTCTTCTCACCAGAGAAAAACCGTTGGAGTGGAGTCCGGAGGAAGGAAGGCCCAAAAGGATATCCCCCGGCCGGACCCGGGAGCCGTCGAGCAGCTCCTCCCTCTCCACCACCCCCACGGCGAATCCGGCCAGGTCGTACTCCCCCGGGGAGTAAAACCCGGGCATTTCCGCCGTCTCCCCTCCCAGGAGGGCGCATCCCGCCTCCCGGCAGCCGGCGGCCAGCCCCCGCACCACTTCTTCCACCAGCCCGGGGTCCAGCCGCCCTAGGGCCAGGTAATCGAGAAAAAAGAGGGGCTCGGCCCCCGCCGTCAGGACGTCGTTTACGTTCATGGCCACGCAGTCAATGCCCACCGTGTCATGGCGGCCGAGAGCAAAGGCGACCTTCAGCTTCGTCCCCACCCCGTCCGCCCCCGCCACCAGAACCGGATCGCGGTAGACCCCCAGGCGGAAGAAGCCGCCGAAGGCCCCTATTCCTCCCAGCACCTCCGGCCTCCCCGCGAGGCGAGCGAGGTCCCGGATCCGCTCCACCGCTTCCCGGGCCTTTTCCCGGTCCACCCCCGCCCGGCGGTAGGACCAGCCGACCCCCGGAGGGGACAGATCGGAAAACGGTTCCCCGCTTTCTACTCCCCCCATCCTCCTCCCCGCTTCCCAGCGGCAATCTCCGGCCTGCGAATGATCGGAAACCCCCGCCCCCAGCCAACCGGAACCCTAAGGAGCGGCTCGGCCTCCGGACGCCTCCAGCGCCAGCTTGCCCAGCTCCGGAGGAGCGGGGACGGGATAGCGCCCGGTGAAGCAGGCGGCGCAGAAGCGGTCCAGGGAAAGCCCGGTGGCCTCGGCCAGCCTCTCAAGCCCCAGGTAGCGGAGGCTGTCCGCCCCTATGAAGGCCTGGATCTCCTCCTCCGAGCGCACCGCCGCCGCCAGCTCCCCCCGGGAGGAGGTGTCTATGCCGTAGTAGCAGGGGAAGCGGTAAGGCGGCGAGGCTATGCGCACGTGCACCTCCCGCGCCCCCGCCCGGCGGATGAGCCCCACCAGGTGGCGGAGGGTGGTGCCCCGCACCAGGGAATCGTCCACCAGCACCACCCTCTTTCCGGCCACCACCTGGCGGACGCAGTTGAACTTCACCCGCACCCAGGCGGAGCGGTTTTCCTGGCTGGGCTGGATGAAGGTTCTTCCCACGTAGCGGTTTTTGATCAGCCCTATCTCGTAGGGAATCCCCGCCTCCTCGGCGTAACCCGAGGCGGCCGAGATGCTGGAATCCGGCACCCCGATCACCAGGTCGCCGGGAGCCGGGTGCTCTCGGGCCAAAAGCCGCCCCATCTCCTTGCGGGCCAGATGAACGTTCACCCCCAGGAGGTCGGAGTCCGGGCGGGAGAGGTAAATGAACTCGAAGATGCAGAAGGCGCTCCTTTCATCCCGGCCGAAGCGCAGGGACTCCAGATCTCCCTCTCCTCCGCCCCGGATGACCAGAAGCTCCCCCGGCTCCACCTCCCGCACCAGCCGGGCCCCCACCGCGTCCAGGGCGCAGCTCTCCGAAGCCACCACCCAGGCCCCTTCCAGGCGGCCGAGGCAAAGGGGGCGGATGCCCAGCGGGTCGCGGGCCGCCATGAGGATCCCCGGGGTGAGGACCACCAGAGAGAAGGCCCCCTCCACCCGGCCGAGCGCCGCCCCCAGAGCCAGGACCGGATCCTGGTAACCGGAGCGGGCCATGAGGTGGGCGATGATCTCCGTGTCCGAACTGGTCTGGAATATGGAGCCCTCTTCCTCGAAGGCGGAGCGGAGTTCGAGAGCGTTGACCAGGTTGCCGTTATGAGCGAGCGCCACCTGATTCCGGCGGTAGGAGACTAAAAGAGGCTGGGCGTTGGCCAGAGTGGTGGAGCCGGTGGTGGAATAGCGGACGTGCCCTATGGCCATCTCCCCGCGGAGAGCCTCCACCTCCGCCGAGGAAAGAGCCTCCGAGACCAGGCCCATCCCCTTGAGGAGGTCAAGCTGGCCATCCCGGGAGGTGGCGATGCCCGCGCTTTCCTGGCCCCGGTGCTGGAGAGCGAAAAGGCCCAGGTAGACGATCTTGGCCGCCTTTTCCGCCCCCGCCACCCCGAAGACCCCGCACTGGTCCCGGGCTTCGGCGGCCGGCTCCGGGTATACAGCTTCAGCCCCCGGTCGCGTCCGCAGGGTTCCCGCCCCCGGCTCCGGACGTACAGCTTCAGCCGCCGGCTGCGCCCACAAGTTTATTGCCCGGGCTTCGGCCGCCAGCCCCGGGCGAACGGCTCGGACTGCCTCCTCTCGCATAGCTCCAGCCGCCGGCTCCGGGCAAACGCTCATTTCCCCCCACCCTCCAGAGCAGATCCAACTTTACGATACCACCAAGTTCCCGCGGCGCAGAAACCGAAGGAGGCCAGCTCAGGCACGGATCGCCAGCCGGGGAAAACCCCGCCGACCTTCTTCCAAAGGTGAAAGCCAGCCGCAGATCCACCGGCCCTCGGCGAAGCGCAAGCTCCTTGTCGAAGTCCTCGCCCCTGGGATCACGCTCGGGCACCGGAGACCGCGACTCGTACCAGTTCAGGTACATCTTCATACGAGCATTGCGGATCTCTTCCTCCGGCGTCGGCACCACCAAAGGCCCCGCGCTGCGAACATAACTCGGAGGCGGGAAATCACCCCGCCAGCCGAGGCAGCCGCGAACCTACCGGCGGAGGTAGTCTGTAAACTCCTCCAGCACCGGCAGGTAAAAGCGGATGAGGCGCTGGACTCTGGCCGGAGGCAGGATCACCGCCTCGTGAGCCATCCAGTTGCGAAACCGGACCAAGCCCACATAAACCCGCCGCTTCCCGGCGGGCAGGGCGCCGGCCTGGACCAGGAGTTCGAAGGCGTCGGCGAAGCTCCGCGGCCGGCCCCGCACCCCGGCCTTCCCCGCCAGCCACTTGGTGGCGTCAATGGCCGCGGCCATGGCCAGAAAGAGGCGGAGCTGCGCGTCGCCCGCCCGCCAGGGTTCGGTCAGGAACACCTCCACCGGTACGGCAGCGTGCACTCGCAGCGCCGCCAGATGCTCCTCCAGCCGCTCGAGAAGCGGACGGGCGCGGGCCTCGTACCGGCCCCGATCCTCCCGGGCGGCGAGAGCCCGATACCGCCGCCAGCCGGCAAGGAAGATGGCCAGGTCCTCCCGCGAGGTGCCATCTTCCACGTGGGAATGCAGCGCAGGCCGCACGGCGCTCACCGCGATCGCCCCCTCCTTCGCACCCGCGCCGCAAATACCTCCTTCGAGAGGTTCGTTACGGGCCGCTTCCATATCATACCACAAACCGCCAGACTGCGTGCATCCATACCAGGATGGCAAAGGTATCTATTACCGCTTTCATTGATCATTCCCTTCCTCACCTGCGATCTCGGCCCGATGTTCAGAGACATGTTCCTGGAGGGCAGGCGTGCCGCGAAGAGCGCCCCGCCACCGCCGCCAGTCTCGGGCCGGACTCTCCGAGACTTTTTCAAATCCGCCCCCTCAGATGGAGCAGTAATCACATCGTAATGGACCACCCAGAAATCGCACTTTATACTTTCTAAACCACAAAAACCGGAAGGAGGAAGCAGGGATGAACTGCGTGAGGTGCAGCGTGTGCGGCCAGGAAGTTCCTTCCCGGTTGAGCTGCAGTCTGGTCACGGACTGGGGACGGGTGTACGAGTCCTGCTTCTGCGTCTGCGAAGAGTGCCGCCAGATTCTGGTGGAGCGGGGGGATTTCAACCTCTGGTCGCCGGAGCCGGGGCAGAGGGAGCAGTGATTCCCCGCTTCCCCGCCCCGGTCACCGCAAATCAAGCAGAGGTATCGTCTTCAGGCAGCAGCCCCACCGCGGGAAGGCAGCGGCTCCACCCTGCGCGGGAAGGCAGCAGCTCCACCCTGCGCGGGAAGGCAGCAGCCCCACCGCGGGAAGGCAGCGCACTACCACCTTGCAGTGGAGACACCCACTCTACCTTGCGTGGTGGATGCAGCACCTCTACCCTGAAGGTGGAGGCGGATCACTTAATTGGCTCGCCGGAGAAGGTGGACCATATCCCGGGTGCGGGGTAACCTCTATGCCCTGGCCCGCATTCTCGGAGACGTGCAGGCGGTAGCTTCGGGAGATCCCCGCCGCATGGCCAAGCGGGCCGCCCGGCGGATCGTCTGGCGGTCGGTGGGCCGGGTCCTGGGCCGCATCTTCCGCTGACCGCGCCACCGCCGCGACACCCCGCTACCGCCGCACTACCCCGTTACCGCCGCCGCACCGCCGCGGCACCACCACTAGCACTCCCGCCGCCTCACTGCCACCGTGCCGTAGCGTACCGCTTCCACCGCCTACTCCAAAACCGCCACACCTAACCGCTTCCGGTGCTGAAACGGCGGCCCCCTGCCGCTACCGCACCACCCTCACGTTACTGGCCGCCCCACCGCCACCGCGGCTGTACCGCGGCACTGCCCTGCCGCCACCGCTATGCTGCTGCACCCGCTACCGCCGCAGTGCCGCCCTACCGCACCGCCGACCGCTACGCCGCTACACCGCATAACCACTCTGCACCGCACCACCGCCGCCACCTAGCGGAGGAACCGGCCCGGCCGCCCGCTTCTCCGCCCACCGGGCGGCGGGATAAAGGATGCCGGGCTGCCACCGCCACAGTGACCGTGGACGGCCGCCCGCTTCAACGCGGCTGCCGGGTGGGAGGGTGGCCGCCTTCACCCTCCAGCTCCCGCGCCATCTCCGCCGCCATCTCCAAAAGCCTCTCCCGGGTATTGAGGGAAGGCTCCTCCAGTACCGCCTCGAGAAGGCGGGAGAGGATCCGGCCCACCCGGGGCCCGGGAGAGATACCCAGAGCGGCCATGAGGTCATGGCCGTTTACCGCCAGGTCGGAAAGAAGGAGGGGCTCGGGCCGGGAGGCCATTTCTTCGAGTTTCCTCACCACCGCCTCCACTTCCCGGGCCCGCTCGGGGGGCATGCAGCCGTGGGCGGCCACATCGGCCCGCACCAGACGGGCCAGCAAGGGGACCCGCTCCCTGCCCAGCCGGTGGATGAAGCGGCGGAATCCCCCCTCCCCCGCGTCCCGCAGGGTGTAGACCAGGTGATGGCGGATCAGCGCCGCCACCTCCTCCACCGTCCGCCGGGGGAAGCGCAGGCGCTCGAGCAACCCGGCCGCCTTTTCCGCCCCCACCACCTCGTGGCGGTAAAAGCGCACTCGCCCGTCGGGGGCCACGCTTTTGGTCTCCGGCTTCCCCAGATCGTGCAGGAGCTCCGCCAGGGCAAGGGAGGGATGGTCTTTGTCCACCACCGTGAGGAGGGAATGGGTGTAGCAATCGTAGAGATGGTGGCTCCCCTGCTCCACTCCCACAAGAAGGGCCAGCTCCGGTGCTATCAGGCGGAGAAGCCCGGTTTCCAGAAGAAGATCGAAACCCTTTTTGTGATCCCGGGAGAGGAGAAGGCGCAGGAACTCCTCCCGCACCCGCTCCGGGCTCACGCGATCTATGAGGGAGGCGTGCTCCTCAATAGCCGCCCGGGTCTCCGGATGAAGGGAGAAACTCAGCTCCGCGGCCAAACGGCAGGCCCGGAGCATGCGCAGGGCATCCTCGGTAAACCTCCGCCCGGGATCCCCCACCGCCCGGATAACCCCCTCCTCGAGATCCCGCCGGCCTCCGAAGGGGTCCACCAGCCGCCCCTGGCTATCGAGGGCCATGGCGTTCACTGTGAAATCGCGCCGGGCCAGATCCTCTTCGAGGGTCACCCCCAGCCTCACCCGGCTCGGGTGCCGATAGTCGGCGTATCCGTCCTCCGCCCGGAAAGTGGTCACCTCCACCGGCTCCCCGAAGTCGAAGACGGTCACCGTGCCGTACTTCTCCCCCGTGGGGCGGACGCGGCGGAAAAGCTTCTTCACTTCCTCCGGCAGGGCATCGGTGGCCACGTCCAGGTCCTTGGGCCGGCGGCCGAGCAGAAGATCCCGCACGCACCCGCCCACGAGATAAGCCCGGTATCCGGCCGCCTCAAGAGTCCCCATAACCTCAGCCCCCGCCGGGGGCAAAGGGGGAGATTCACCGGCCGGGCCAGCGATGCGGTGCGACGCACAAGGTGCTCTCCGCCCGGGGGGCAAAGGGGAAGATTCATCGGCCGGGGGCAAAGGAAGAGGTTCGCCCCGCGGAGGCCCATCCGCGGGAGGCTCTCGATTGCTTCCCTCCGCGGAATCCGGCCAAGGAGGAGATCCATCCGCAAAAGCCCAGTCCGCCGGAGGCAAAGAAGGAGGTCCATCCGCCGGGGGTAAAAAGGGAGACCCGTCCGCGGGAGGCAAAGAGGGAGGCTTACCCACCGGAACCTGGACGGAAAGCCGTCCGCTCTTCCCGCCCCCGGTTGCTGGACGCGGAAATACCGGAAGCTCCTGAAGGAAAACCATTTCCGCCTCCGCCACCGTCCGAGCCCGAGGGGGACGAGGCACCCTCGGTGTCCCGATCGAGAAGCGCCACCGCCGCTGGCGAAACACCGCAAGCTAGCGACGGCAAGCTCTCTCCGCCTCCGCCACCCGGTGATGGACGGCAAGGAAACTGTCGGGGTTGACCGAGATGGAATCTATCCCCGCTTCCACCAGAAAAGCGGCAAATTCCGGATAGTCGCTGGGGGCCTGGCCGCATATGCCCACCTTCCGCCCGGCCCGGTGAGCGATCTCGATCACCTGCCGGATCATCCTCTTCACCGCCTCGTTCCGCTCGTCGAACACCTCGGCCACCAGAGGGGAGTCCCGGTCTACCCCCAGCACCAGCTGGGTGAGATCGTTCGAGCCGATGGAAAAGCCGTCGAAGCGGCGGGCGAACTCCTCCGCCAGGATCACGTTGGAAGGAAGCTCGCACATGACGTAGACCTCCAGCCCCTTCTCCCCCCGGCGAAGGCCGAATTCGGCCATGGTCTCCAGCACCCGGTCGGCTTCCTCCGGGGTGCGGCAGAAGGGGATCATCACCGCCACGTTATCCAGCCCCATCTCTTCCCGCACCCGGCGGATGGCCCGGCACTCCAAGCCGAACGCCTCCCGGTAGCGGGGGTCGTAGTAGCGCCGGGCTCCCCGGAAGCCCAGCATGGGGTTCTCCTCCTCGGGCTCGAAATCCCGCCCTCCCAGCAGTCCCGCGTACTCGTTGCTCTTGAAATCGCTGCACCTGACGATCACCGGGTGGGGATGAAAGGGAGCCGCCAGGCGGGCGATCCCGAAAGCCAGTCGCTCCACAAAGTACTCCTCGGGGCGCCCGTACCCCCGGGCCAGCGCCAGAACCTCCTCCCGCACCGCCCGGTCGGCCACCGCCTCCGGGTGGAGGAGGGCCATGGGGTGGGCTTTTATGTGGTGGGCGATGATGAACTCCATCCGGGCCAGTCCTACCCCGGAAGCAGGCAGCCACCACCACTGGAAGGCGGAGGCGGGGTCGGCCAGGTTGAGCATGATGCGGGTGCGAACGGGGGGAAGGGAGCCGAGCGTCACCTCCCGGCGCTCGAAGGGAAGAATGCCCTCGTAAACCCGTCCCTCCGCTCCCTCGGCGCAGGAAACGGTCACCTCCTGGCCGTCGGCCAGCACCCGGGTGGCCTTCTCTGTACCCACCACCGCCGGCAGGCCCAGCTCCCGGCTGACGATGGCCGCGTGGCAGGTCCGGCCGCCATAGTCGGTCACCACCGCCGCTGCCCGGCGCATGAGGGGCACCCAATCGGGGTCGGTTTGACGGGCCACCAGTATGGAGCCGGGGGGGAAATCTCCCGCCTGGCGGGGATCGGTCACTACCCGCACCCTGCCGGCGGCTATGGCCTGACCCACGCTGGCCCCGGTCAGGAGCAGGCGACCCCTTTCCAGGAGCACGTAGGAGGTGAGGGTGCCCCGGCGGGCCGCGCTGTGGACCGTCTCCGGCCGGGCCTGGACGAGGAACAGTTCACCCGTCAGGCCGTCCCGGGCCCACTCGATGTCCATGGGCCTCCCGTAGTGACGCTCCACCTCCCGCCCCCAACGGGCCAGGGTGAGCGCCTCTTCCTCGGACAGCACCGGCTTCTCCCGCTCCTCCTCGGGAACCGGCACCAGAGAGAGGGTATCAGTCCCCGTGGAGGGAAGGGGTGACGGCGACTCCCGCTCCTCCTCGTTCTCCTCGCGGCCAGCCTCGGGGCCCGGGCCGGAGGGAAGGGGTGACGGCGACTCCCGCTCCCCCCCGGGAACCGGCGCCAGGCGGGACCCGGCCGGGGTCACCGAAGAGGGAGAGTAGACCAGTTTCACCTCTTTTCTGGCCACCGTCTTCGAGATAAGGGGACGGGCGGGCCGGTCCAGGAGGGGCTTGAAAACGATGTACTCGTCCGGGTTGACCAGCCCCTTCACCGCCGCCTCTCCGAGTCCCCAGGCCGCGTTTATGACCACCACCCCGGGAAATCCGGTCTCCG
>FWWL01007012.1_pt1 | contig 15757 bp, 1 predicted proteins | sample 2228331 | NCBI WGS metagenome assembly FWWL01 (sample SAMEA103939775, study PRJEB20133) | metagenome
TACCTTTTCACAGTCTTTGTCAGGCGAAAAGCCTTTTTCAAACTGAAACAAGGTTATAGCCACGTGTTCTTCCAGCCACCAGGGGATGGCTTTTTACTGAAACAACGTAGCATCGGGTGGAGTATGATGTAGCTGTTTCCATTTCACAGTCTTCCTCCTTTCCGCTCTCAGGACTGTAAAAGGTCATAGCCGTGCCACCTCCAGGGTTTGAGAGGGGATTTCTTTATCTATGATTCGTGCAAAGGTCTTCTCTATTCTCCCCTTCCTGTTTTTTCTGCGAAGCCCTTGCCCGAACAAGACAACAGGATGGAGAGAATACACGAGGATGGTCAGGATGATGGCTTTTGCTCGATACCTGGCTATTACTTTGTTACAGTCTTGGGAGAGAAAATCTCGCCAAAAAACTGAAACATGGTAATAGCCAATGAGTCTCAAATTCACCTCCCCCACCAAAAACCCTGGACCGCTATAACCTTTCCTCAGTTTTTTCCATCCAGAGAGGTACCTTCCTCTCGGCGAGACTGCAAAAAGGAAACAGCCACGCCGTACCACCCCCAAATCCACCCACACCCCACGCTATTCTCTTCCAGCAGCTTCATACCCCCAGTTTTCACTGTGAGACCTTTGCACGAATAGCTATTTCCCTGTTTCAGCCAAAAATCAGCAAAAGGGGCAATGAAAAACTGCAACAAAGTCATAGCGTATTCTTAGAACTTCCCAATGATTTACCCTTGGATAAGGTTAGTCACCTATGCTATTGCCTTTTTACAGCTGCCTTTTCACTCCAAAAAACTGCAAAAAAGTCATAGCCCTCTCTCCCTCAAATTATTTGGAAGAGATTCTCCTTGTTTATGATTTGTGCAAAGGTCTCACTGTAAAAGAGTCATAGCCCACCCCCCAGAACCCCACTGTAAAAAAGTCATAGCCACGCCCAAAAAATTTTTTTGTTTTCCATTTCACTTTTTGGTTGATTTTTTAGTATATTATGTAGAGAGGACAGCGGAGTCTGTCCTCTCAGATGAGAAATTCTCCAGTGTCACGGATGACGTCTCTATCAAAAAGCCTCCTTCATCAACAAGCTCGTACTATAAAAATTTTCTTGTATTATCAACAAATAGTGGCCAGGTGCCGATATACAAAAAGCAAACTAAAACATGGTAAGAGCGAGGAGGCGATATGAAATCGCACCGTATTCTTCTCATCCTGATCCTCTGGCTGGGGGCTATCCCGCTGTGGGCGGAGTATTTTTTCACGAGTTTTGATGCGGCAGAGAATGCTGTCTTCCAATACAACTTTAGGTATTCCCCCCAGATGGGCGTCCATAATATGGTCAACAACTATAACTTTGCTTTTAACACCAGTACCCTCCGGATTACCGGGCAGGGGGTTACAGTTTCCTACTACAATGAACTCTATGGGTTTCTGGTACGCAAGACCAATGTGATGTACACCGCTACTAAGGAGACCCCTATCGGGTTTGAACTCACCAGGACATTCTGTCGGCTGGATCCGGATAATGGTACATATCCAGAATCAGGTCGTATGCGAGAGGCGTTTCATCTCATGTGGGTGCAGCACGATCCGTCGGTAGATGCTGTAGGAGAATTTCTGCCCAATTTTGTTCATTTTTCTGAGCTCATGCGTCCTCAACTTGGGACCAATGATGGACTTCCGAGTGAACCAGATATTCTCCCACGTTCATTCTGGGCATCTGATCTTGCCTTTACCCGTAACTCGGCCTACTCCTTCTCAAACCTCACCCCCCCCTCTGGGAGTGGCACCCATGATCTCTCGGCGCTTTTCCTCTGGGGGTATGATGATAACTATGGACGAGATCTTCAGGAGGGGGCTGGGGGTACCATCAACTGGCCAAACTTTAACAACAACAATGTGGTGCGTTTTCGTGTGACGATTGATGGGGAGTACGCCTACTTTTATGTGAATCCCAATCCCACCAGCACAGCCAAAACCGACTATAATGGCACTGCTCGTCCTGCGGCCTACTACTCCAACCAGTTCTACTTTGTGGGCAAGGTAGCTGTCAACTTCTCCAACAACCTTGTACCGGTATTTGGTGTCTCTGATAATCGTCTGGATGGAGAGATGCTCTCCTATCATGTGGATGATATGACGATCCGCACCGTAGCAGCGAGCAATGTCGCTGAGATCTCTCCTGTCCAGACCAGGGCAGGGACGACCAATGCCCTGCGTATAGCTATTCACCCCTGGTTTTCCACGGTGAACGAAGCAGGAGTCCAGGAGGTGTATATCGATCTCCCCGATGCCTATCTCACCTACACCAACTGGACAGCCTTTACCAATGCCTTGGGTATCTTCTGGGCACAGACCAATGCTCAGGCCATCTACCGTACCTTTGGGAAAACCTATGGGGATGCTAACCCAGCAGCAGGCAATGTCTCTATCTCCGTCAAGGAGGGAGGCAAGCGTCTCAAGATACGTTTCAATGCAGCAGCAAGCCCTGATGTCTTCCATCCCAACTATTCTGGGTTTGGTGGGAGTATTGCTACCACCCACCAGTATATGATCTATATCGTGGTGAGTAACTTCTCCACTCCTACCGCTGCTGATTTGGCTGGCAAGACTATCCAGGTGTATGTGAATAACGAAAAATATATTGATACCACCTGGACAGCTAATGCAACGACAGGTCCCGCCCGTGCCTATGCGGGCAATGTGACAGCCTTTTCAGGCTTTATGGCAGACAACAATACCCTCACCTTCTCTACAGCCGATGACCCGGTAGGGGTGGCTGCGATTCGTCCCAACTTCACCTACGAAGGAGAGTCTAAGACCTGGTTTGTGGACATCGCAGCCAAAAACGCCAGCGAATCCGCAGACAACAACGCCGATATTGTTCAGGTGGATATCTACCTTCCCCCTGGATTTGAGGCTCAACCGGGGAGCTTCGCTAGCGAACGCCTCACCAATGTCTCAAGTATTGCGTACGACAGTGCAAGCCGTCGCATCTCCGTGTATTACACCAACGAAAACAAATACCTCATTGCTGGATCCGGTATTGATACCATCAGGTTCAACAACATCTCCACCACCAACCTCGACACCATTCCCCCGGCGGGAACCAACCAGATCTCCAACTCCATCGTGGTGGTGAGCTATGCAGCTCTCCCCGGTACCAAGCCTGTCACCAATGTGACAAGCCCATCGTATCCATTGCAGAGTTTTCTCATTCGTAAAAAACCTCCCAAGGTGCAGGGAGCAATGCTTCCTACCGAGGTGAGTAACACCCTGGTGAGCAACAGCTACACTTATCTCATCCAGAACAAAGCCGACAATACAGGAAACAACATTCGCCGGCTACTTATCCGTCTGGACAAGATCTTCACCAATGTGGCGAATGTTGTGGCTGATAGACCGGCGACGATCACCGTTTCCTACAATATCACCAATGACAACATTACCAATACTGATGGTTACTGGTGGATCTTGGTGGACTATGCCGCAGCGTCGACCAATGTGGTCAAGGGAGCAAGTGCCACCGTTACTTTTTGGGCGTACGATACCGCCCCATCCCTGACCAATGATCTCTACGTTATCAACATTGCCTATGCTGATAACTTTAATGGTGATGGTTGGATAGCGGCTACAGAGGAGCCCACAACAGGTTGGGTAACCAAATTCTACACCCCACCGGCTAGTGTGCGTTCCTATATTGGGGAGCCACTCAACGAAGACGGTATCCTCGATGCAGCCTACAACCATCACCGTTATACGGATAGAGAAGATAGCTTCCTGGTACGCCTTCGTATCAAAAACTGGGGAGAACCAGACAATAACATCTACAAGGTCCGTGTAACCTTCCCTGATGGAATCACCAATATTGATAGCGCTTCCTCGCTTCGGATAGGTCCAGCCCATATCCGTACCTACACCACCAACAGTGGGCAGAACTGGGTGGCAGAATTCTTCTATACCAATAGTTCCATTCCACCAACCGAGGTGGATGATCTGATCTTCTGGATTCGGGATGATATCCATGCCCCGACGACCAGGACGATTCAGGTTGAGGCAGCCAATACCACCAACTACGCCCTTGGTGGTCTCGAGGGAGCGGACAACCTCGATCTCCGTTTCATCTATCCCAGACCATCAGCTGTCGGGTATGTGATTGTTCCTGACGGCTTCATCGATTCGGCAACGAACGAAGCTACGATCTACTACGCGATCTCCAACACAGGCAACCACGAAAACCAGATCAAAGAGCTCTACCTCTGGATCAATACCAATTATATTACCAATATACAGTTCATCTCATCCTCTCTCGGTGGTACCTACACAGGGTTTGTTCCGGATACACCGCCGTATTATCGTCTCCAGGTGCAGTACTACACCACCTTCTACGGGAGTTCCAATGAACTCCTCACTTTCAAGGTGTTTGACCAGGTGGAGAACCGTGCAGAGTTCCCGATCTACTTCTCGGTGTCCAATGTGCGTATGTGGAGTAACCAGCTCCCTGCTCCTGTCGGGCAGACCCAGACTGTGAAGGTCATCCCACCACCGGCGTTCTATGCCTATGGGATAGACCGTACTGTGGTATTTCGACCGGTGAATACCGGTGAAACCAATACTGTGACCGTGAGACTGCGGGTGACCAACCTTGGATGGGGGAGTAACAAGCTCCACAAGCTTAGGCTGTGGATCCCGTTTGGACTGACCAATCAGCTCCAGATGGTGAGTAACGCCTTTCTTGAGCGTACCAATGAGGCAGCAGGTCCTGTGAGGCTGGTGGCTTCCAACCTCATTGAGATAAGCTATATCGATGATGGTAAGGAACTCCCAGCTGGTTCAGCCGATGATACCTACCTCACCTTTGGAGTCTTTACCAACCAGTCGGTGACAGGTCACTTCATCCTCGCTGTAGCGAACAACTCCCTCGATGAGAGTATGCAGTACCAGTGGACCAACTACTGGACGAATATAGCGATTTTGAGTGCAACCAATATCTTGACCGTTGTTGATCCAGCCCGGTTCTATGTGCAGCCGACCGTCATTGCTACACCCGCTACCTCAACCGTTCTCTCCAATCGTATCGAGAACGGGACCGAGCCAGCAGGGAGAAGGATACGCCGTGTCGAGATTATCTATGATGATGGGCTGATCACCAATATCAACGTACTCAATGCTGGCTCAGGTGGTTCAGCGACGGTGATAGGTGGGACCAATGTTCGGATTGATTATACCCCGGCACTTGATCCCAATTCTGGGCGTTGGATTGTCGTTCGTGTGTTTGACAACTGGCTCGAGGGCAATACCAATATGCTGGTGACGGCAAAGGTATGGTACGAAGCCGATCCTCTTGGTGAGGGTGAATCTGTCCTTATCAAAGAAGCCTATACCAATGTTGTGGATTTTGAGAATCCGGCGGCATCGGCGCAAGGCTATGTGACACCATCGGTGGTGTGGCAGGATTTCCCCTCGACAAACTACACCCTCATCATCACCAACACGGGTGATACAGGGAACGATATCAAATGGGTCAAGATTGAGGCGCCAGGCTTCATTATGTCGATGGATAACGTGGTGTCCTCCAGGGGAGGCGTGGTGTTTGCCTATCCCTCTGAGATACATATTTACTACACGAATATAATCTTTGCCCCCGGGGAAACAGATACTATTACCTGGCGTGGTTTTGATAACATCACCGATACTGAGGTATTGGATGTCTGGCGTATCTATGCCAACAACACCCTCCAGGACACCCTCTTCCAGAGTGTGGGAATTGTGCCCGGCCAGAGTCAGTCACTGACCATCAAACGTCCAGCCTATCAGGTGAACTACTATGTCGAGTTTACCAACAGCATCAATACCTCGCAGCGTAACCGTATGTATGTTATAGAAGAGACAAACTTTGTCAAGATCTTCATCAACAACACTGGTTCCACCGGAAACGATATTCTTGCGGTACGGGTACCGATCCCCTCGATTTATGATGCGACAACGGCTCCCGACAATCTCATGATCACCAACGATATGATCGCCACAAGCCTCAAGGGGACGGTTGTTATCTCTAACGATAGTGTCTGGGTTGATTACAGTGGGAGCCCGCTGCTCCCGATGGATGGCGATGAGGTACTCATCGTTCTGCGAGACAGGATCGATCACTATGAGACCAACCTCATCTGGACACTGCAGGCAAACCTCAACACCACAGCAGATCAGTACAAGGATGCTTCTATTCAGGTTGGTCAGTCTGCCACAGCGTATTATGTGATGCCCTCTCCCCAGGCAGTGGTGACGCTGTCGCCCTCTGAGGTCTATCTTGAACGCCGTCACTTCTGGCTGGGACTTGTCGTGAGCAACACAGGGCAAGGGACGAGTGACCTCGATCAGATAGAGATTACCTTGCCTCTTGCTTTACGCACGGGATTTGATGTTTCCAGGGTCTCCAATACCACAGCCACCGGGACGAACTACACTGGTGGTGTGCTGACACTCTCCTACACGACCCCGATCAAGCCGGGAGAACAGGATGTGATCTACCTCCTGGTAACCAACACCGCCTCTTCGGTGAACGACGATATTACGTTGGGGATAACCGTACGCAACTTTGCGAGGACGGCATCCGCCGCTGGTAACACTACCCTGGCATTCTCAACGCTTCCGACCTACTATGTGTATGTCAATAAATCCGAAGCCAACCAAAAGGTGAACACTACCACGATGACCAATATCTTCTCAGTCAATCTGGACAACTCAGTGAATACCGCTCTCCGTGTGGGGAGGGTTCGTGTGGTCTTCCCGGATTGGTTTACCAACGGTGACACCTACCAGAGTGAACGCTACATCACCAATACGGCGCACATCACAGGTGATCCGACCAATATTGTGGTGGAGTATGCCCTCGATGGACGAAGAATCGTGAGTGGTGATTATGATGTGCTGAACTTCAGGCTCTGGGACGACCGACGGATTGGGAACTTTACCAATATTGTCGAGGTCTATGTGGATGATGGACTTGCTCTCGATGAGAGCACACGCTGGATCAAGCTTCCTGTGGCCAGTGGCAAGACCAACCGATACATCTTTGAGATGCCACCAACTGAAACATTCCAGTCCATCACTACTACGACGATCTATGTTGATACCGAGGCAACGAATACCACCATACGCCTGACCAACCGGGCAACCCTCGACAATCCTGTAGCTATGGCACGGATTGTACTCCCTGTGGGGATAACGAATATTGAGAGCCTCACCAGCAGTAAGGGAAGTGCCTCGTATGATGCTGATACCCATCGCATCGTGATTGACTACCGTCCAGCCCTCCTTGAGATTGGTCAGATGGACGAGATCTCCTTTGGTTTCAGCAATCTCTATCGCATCCCGACCAATGTAGGCTTCTATGTTGATACGGCAAATCTCACGAATGAGGCTGATATGGTTTTCACAGTCGCTCCAGGGATAAATGGATCAGTTTCTCTCCTCAAGATCAACTATCCTCCTGTTGCTGTTGAGGGTGGCTTCTACGGTGATAACCGTGTATACCTCATCGATACCAATGCAACTCTCATCTACCGTGTGTTGAACCGTACCTTTGAGAGTGTGGTGACGCAGGTTGTGATCACCTTTGAGAAGGATGTCACCAATTACTTCTCCGAGATCACCCTGGGCAATACGGTAGCAACGGTGACGAGACCCGATACCAATACCAACCAATTTGTGTTGAGTTATACGACAGCGAATGGTATAAAGCAGGGATACTATGAGGATCTGGTGTTTACCCTCCGTTACAATCTCTCCAACACTGAGGCTATCCCGATCACAACCCGTGTGTGGCTGGAGAAGACAGGACCAGATGGCACCAATGTCAACGCCCTCAAGGTGCTTGCCTCAAATCCTGAGGTTAATATCCTCTACATCACCAATGCCAACTGGGGAGTGGTGCGTGGGAGTGTATTCCCGACCAACCGAACAGTCAATGTCAAGATCTATACTCCGGGAAGCTCTACCCCCTCGGTGGATATCGATGGACAGGTGCTCTCTACCTCGACTCGTGTGCCCGATGGCACCTATGTGATTCGCAAGATCCCCGATGGTACGTATGATATCGAGTTCTCGGCATCCTACTACCGCAGCCAGCGCTACCGAACCAACATCCAGGCCAATGTGATCACCGAGATCCCGCAGATCCCGATGCGCAATGCCCCGCTCCTCGGTGGTGAGGATGAGGCTCAGTCGGTAGAGTGCTACGAGGATACCAACACGATGATCGTCTTCCCTGGCGGTTCGGTGGGCAGAGAGTTTTCTGTTGATATCACGCGTATTCCGCTTACTCCGCCCCAGAAACGTAACCTCACCGAGAACAAGACAGTGAGAGCCCCGTCCACGACGGACGACATGTATGGCTATCGGTTTAGCCTCAACACGAGAGACGACAAACCGATGGACGGAGCCATTGTGAAGCGAGATGCCATTCTTTATCTGGCGTACGATCCTGTAGATATAGCCTCCCGTGGCTGGAGTGAACAGGATCTTGCGATCTACTACTGGGATGACAACGGACTAAATCCGAGATGGGTGAGGGTTGGTGGAGAGGTTGATACGAGCGGGAAGCGTGTGGTAGCACGGGTGAGCTATGTGCATAGCATTTACGGCGTGTTTAGCCGAGCTGGTGAGGATAGGCCTGGTGTTATCACCGCGGTGACACTACGCCCCAAGGTGTTTACTCCCAGTCGGTCTGGAGACGGCTACTACGGCTCGATACGGGTGACGATGGAGTTTAGACAGGCAGTGGAGCGCTATGAGGTGAAGATCTTTGACCTCAAGGGCAACCTCATCCGGCGGTTCATCCGTGAGGATGGTCCTTACACCCAGGGTGAGATAGCGTGGGATGGCAAGGATACCGAGGGCTACGATGTGAAAAACGGTGTCTACATCTACAAGATATACGCCGGCGGTGAGACCTACAGCGGCACGCTGGTGATTGCACGGTAGGAGGTGGAGTATGAAGACGATGAGATATATTCTCTTTCTGATACTGGCAGTGAGTATGTGGGGACGATCTCTCTACTACTACCAGGGCTTCTCAGATCCGGCGATGGACACTACGAACTACAACGCTGGTGGCTGGCGGTGGAACTTCCCTATGGGGCGGGATATGATGGTGTGGGATGTGCAGGATTTTTTTTACGCTGAAGATAGAGATTTTCCTGCTATGGTGAGACGCTACCAGGGGCTGCTTGAGATCTATGGACGACCCAACAAGAGTGCTATCGCCTGGAACAACTGGTACATCGGTGATGGGGCGAAGTTTACCCCCTCAGGGGCAGGTCTCGGGACGATCAATGCCACCCCCGAGGAGCCCTTTGGGTTTACCGTGATCCGTTATACCAATAGTATTGATCCGAGAGGGGATGCTGGTGAAGCATATGGATATATCAGTGCTCCCAACCAGAAGGCACTGGTCAACGTGTGGATCGCCAGTGACAACGGGGCATCCCAGCCCTATGACCGCTGGAATGACTTCGCCTACTTCTTTGAGAAACAGCACTGGAGTCAAACCAGTACCTATGGCTTTTTTGAGACCCGGGAGTATGTGGTAGGATTCCCCACGACGGACATCGATGGCAATACCGTGGGAACCACTGCCAATATCACCGCCACCTTTCAACGAAACTATGATGACAACAACCAGAATAATCAAAACACCCTGAGCCGACACTTTCCAGCGGGGGACGGGTATTTTAATCCTGTGAATGCCCCCCTGGGGATCCGTGTGACCCACGATGGGCGTAAGGTGAGCTTTTATGTGAACTACAACCCTCTCGGAACCACCCCCAACCTCAGCAATGCCTGGGTACTCATCGGGGAGAAAGAGGTTCCCTGGAGCACCAATCTGGTGGCGTTTCTTTCTACAGAGACGGCGTTTTTCCGTGCGGGAGAGGTGGAGACCCAGTTTGATCACTTCCTCATCCGTACGGTAGCGAGCAACCTCACTGCCCGCATCTCCCCGGTACGGGTGATGACCAACCACTCTCTTCGGTTCAAGCTTACCATCCATGTTGATACCGAGGCAAACGATAGTGGTATCCAGGAACTTTACATCAAAAAACCTGCAGGCTATGGGGCATGGAACACAGCAAATGTTGCTGTGACCAACTCCTCAGGTGGAGTTCCTATCCGAGGCTTCATCAACAATGGCGCTGCTGCACCGGCGAATGGACGATTCCAGGTGAGGGTACTGGCTTCGGGTGACCTCTACATCCGTTTCTGGGCACAGGGACAGGCTCAGAACGACATCATCCGTAGTGACGATATCGATGTGTACTTTACCCTGACGACACCATCGACCCCTAACGCCACGGGGGATGTGTTCGAGGTGTATGCCGACAGTGTGAAGCATACGGATACCGCTCAGGATATTCTCTTTGATAGTGTGAATGGACTCCCCTATGCTACCACAGGACGGCAAAAGGCAAGGGAAGCTTCTCCTGACAGTTTGCGGGTCAGGGTATACAGTGCTCCCGACGCCAATGCCAAGGTAGAGTATACCCCTTCGCCGATTATCATCGGTACAGAGGAGAGCAGTTTCACCGTCAAGCTCTCCACAGAGGGACTGTCAACGATTCCTCCGATCTCGAGTGCTCGTATTTATATTCCTTCTGGTTTTACGGTGTCAAACAACACGGCTACCTTTACGAATATTGTATCTACTGTTTTAGGTTCTTCTGTGAGTGCCAACAACATCTGGGTGACCAATATTAGCGGGAGCAATTTCATCTGGATCTACTATACCAACCTCGTGACGCTTGGTCTTCCCCCGGCCAGCGGGTTTGACAAGATCAACTTCAAGGTATATGGGACTCCGTCCTTCACAGGGATCCCGTACTCTAACTACCTCTGGCAGGTTGAGGTGAATAGTGCCGAGGTTGTGGGTGGGGCTTCGTGGGTCAAGGCGGGAACCAATCTTGTATACTCTAGCCAGCTTGTGCGTGTAGCATCCTCCAATGCCCAGGTAGCAGCGGCCATCAGCCCATCAGAGGTGGGTATCAATGCCCTCTATAGCTCCAATGCGATCCGCTACACCTATACCATCAAAAACGATGGTCCCTCAGGTAACAATGTGCATCGAATTTTTATTCAGCTTCCCTCTGCCTATTCCAATAATTCAGTTTCCAACATCACCGTTTCCACCGGTGGGGCAACAGCAGCCTACTCCAATGGGGCAATCTGGGTCACGTATGGCACACCACTTGCCTCTGGTTCTACCTCCACGATCCAGTTCTGGGCAGCCTTTACCAACACCAATGTGACAGGAACAGGGGAAACAGCGGATTTCATCCTCTACGCTGATAACAACAACTCCGCAGGATATACGCTTCAGTATGAGAACACCCCTCTCACCTGGAGGGTTTCGATCCTGCCACCGAGAGTGCGAGGAGAGCATGCTGTCGAGGTTGTTGAGGGGGCTGTCACCAACGCTCCTGAGATCACGACAGACAAGGTATCCAATAGACTCATTCACCGTATATACAATACCTCTCCCAAAGGGGTGATGGTGAGAAGTGTGGATATTCTCTATCCCAGGACCCTTCTCACGAATGTTATCCTCGTGCAGAGTGCCCTGGCAACCAACACGACGCTTTCTGTGGTTGAGGAGGGAGATTATCTCGTCCTCAGACTCGTGTATACCAACTTCTTCTCCTTGTATGATAACCCAGGACTCTCACGAGACGATGTGGTTGTTGATGTTCTGGATGATGTCAATCTACTGACGAATTTCCTGATCCCTGTGCGAGTGTACAAGACAGAGCTTCCCACATCCGACTACTACTCCTCCAACGATACCACCATAGGGATTATGTACACGGGTACCAACCGCCTCTATGTGGACTACCCGATGCCCGAGGTTTCATGGGGTGTATTTCCTGGAGAGATTGACTCCACCACTGAGACCAACCGTATGACCTGGGTGATCAGCAACCGTGGTCTTGCTGCCAACGGGATCTATCGCGCTCGATTAACGATACCGACCATCGTGACCACGAATATCATCAACACCATTGTCACCAATAGTAGCGGAATAGTCCTTGGTGCTCTGGTGTATACACCAGCAACAGGGGTGCTTCAGGTAAATTTCGTTTCACCGCTTTCCGGTGGAGAGACAGCGTATGTTCACTTTGACATGGTGGATATTGTGGACAACATGGATCTCTTGAACCAGCTTCTCACCTGTCAGGTAACCAACGATAGAGGATGGTTTGTCACGTCAAGTGTGGTGGATGGGTATTACTCCTCACTCAACTTCCGTCTGCCCAAACCTTCCGGTGGTGGCTGGGTGACTCCCAATGTCTTCTTCGTCAACACCAACGGTCCAGCCGTGGTGACCCAGCAGGTGGTGGTGTTTGTTACCAATACTGGTGGACAGAACGATCGTTTCAACAGTGTCGAGATCAAGCTTCCTCTGCCATGGACCAATACCGTAGCATGGGCTTCGAGTACCCTCCTTGGGCTTACCTCGACCAACAGTGCTTTCTTTACCATCACACCGACCAATGTGATTATCACCTATCCGGTAGGGAGCCATGAGTTCAAGTCTGGCATGGGCGACTATGTTACCCTGGAACTCCTTATCTCCAATCGCATGACCCTCCCTGTGAGCGGGACATGGCAGATTCTGGCCAACAATGGTTTTGTGGACTATGGTTTTAGCCCCCCCAAGTCGTACTTTGAGATTACCAATATAGGTACGGTAGACCAGAGGCAAGCGTATGGTACAGCGATGCTTGTGGCATCAATCGACATCACCAATGTAGCAAGAACAGCTACCAACGGACAATTCCGCTTCTTCGTGACCAACGGTATTACGGGTGGTATGGGTGTAAAATGGATGAAGATAGAGATCCCCTCGCTCTATGTTGTGCTGACCAATACGATTACCGTTGATGGATACAGTCCGACGAAGGCTATCTCGAACGGGGCGATTTGGCTTGATTTCTCAGCGAGTGAACTTGCCCCAGCTGCTAATTTTACTATAGACTTTCAGTGGAGGAAGGGTGTCCAGCAGACACTGACCAACCAGTTCTGGCAGGTGACGGTTGCTTATTCGAGTAACCTGACCGAATACGCTATGTATACCTACGGGGCACAGAATCAGCAGCTCGTCAATGTACCGCTTACCTTCTATGCTCAGATATCCCCCAACAAGATCAACAAGGATTTCTCCTCCGTTCAATACACGGTGACCATCACTAATGTGAGCGAAGAGGGAAATAACATCACCCTCCTCAGGATTGTACCACCCTCGACGAACGCCAACCTTAAAGAGATACTGACCAACATCATCGGTGTCAATTCCTCCCGTATCGGTGCCAACGCTATCTACTCCAACGATGGTGCGATCTATGTGGATTATCTTTCCCAGGGGACATCGATCAAACGGGGAGAGGTAGACACGATTACCTTTACCGCCTATGATAGAGAGACGACAGCGTATTTCAGTGGGGCTCGGGCTCTTTCCTGGCAGGTTCTCGGTGCGAATGCTGCCTGGGATCTCCCTACCAATGCAGGACAACCCAACCTTGCCCTCTGGACGAATGATCTTTCTCTCGAGTTTATGGTTTCACCCTACAAGACAGTCTACGCCATCACCCCAACCAACCTCAATACGGTGGATATTACCAACACTCTAGAGTTTGTCCTCCAGAATACCAGTGAGAGTTCCGGGGATGTGATCGATAGACTGCGAATAGCTATCCCATGGCCTTTCCGTACGAATATGATCTCCTTTACGAGTACCAAGGCTTCCGGGTATACTCTTGTGACCATCAATGATACCAACTATCTCGAGGTGATCTATCCTGCAGGGCTTATGGCACCAGGATCAAACGATATCATCACCGTGAAGTGGGGAGATGACTTTGAGTATGGTGAGACGAACACGACTTTTTCCCTGAGTGTGCGATACACGACGTCGGGTTCTACCTATGTTGAGGCTCTCCCCCAGATCGGGGCAACGAGTACGGTGAACTTCAAGATGCCTGTTCCCGAGATGAGAGTGGGATTGGTAGTAAACGAGATCTACACCACTCTTCGAGAAGGAACTATGACCTTTATGCTTACCAATAAAGGATACGGCCAGAACATCGTAAAGAGAATGCGTCTTGAGGTTCCTTATGGATTTACGAACGCACTCGATGTGAGTAGAATCCGTTTTGTTTCGCCGATTGACATCACCAATACCAATGTAATAGCCCCCAATATCTATGAGTTTTATCCATCAGGGATGCAGACTAATCAGGTGCTCCGTGTGGAGATCGATGTGACCAATACATTGACCAATGCCACTTATGATGTCCCATGGGTATGGACGATGGACAACGGCTACGCCGTGACGAATATCACGGTTCTTGCCAATGTGATTGATCCTGGTTCAGCAGAGCTTCTTGAGCGTACGGTGGCTTCTGATAAGAAGAGTCACATTATAACCCTCAAGGTATACAACAATACCCCTGGTGTACTCCCACTGTATCGGGTGAAGGTGAAACCAAACGATGCCTTCTACACCAATGTGACCGGGGTGACGAGTTCTGCTGGTACGATTTCCAACCTCACTGAGCAAGGTTTCTGGGTGGTGTATACGACACCACTTGCCAAAGGTTCGATGGATACCCTGACGATGACCCTTTATGACAATACCAACCAGCTCGTGACCAATGGTCTTGAATGGAAGGTCTGGGGAGATAATGGCACAGGCCCGGCGCTTCTCAGAGAGAAATCCGACGGGGCTCTCAAGCAGAGTACGACGATTTCTCGACCGGAGGTGACCAATTTCTGGCATACCACATGGTATACTATTCCAGGTAATGATCGTATAGCTGACTTCCGTTTGACCATCTCCAACAGAACAGCCGATGAGGTAGTGGTGGTAACGAACATCCTTACGATCCCTGTGGAGTTGACCAATATTACACCCGCCGGTATTGCTAAGACACATCCTCTCGCTACTCTTACAAGGCTTGATGCTACGACAGTTCAGGTGGTGTATGCATCGCCCTATCTCCAGCCAGGAGAGGTCGATACTATTAGCTTCCAGTTTACCAATAGCGTAGGCGTGTCCAAACTTGCCGATGTCTCTCTCAGAGCCTACAACAGCGGTTCACTTGTCTTTGAGGATACGAGGCAGATAGACTTTACCTCACCACCTCAGCCTACCGAAGGATATATCAAGAACCGCCAGACCATCTACAGTATAGACAACTATGCTTTGGTTACCTATGTCATACGAAACGGGCTCTATGACAGAAACATCAAGGAGGTTCTGATCACCTCAAGTAATGAGGTGCTCCTGGTGACCAATGTGCGTTCCACGAGGTTGGGGAGAAATCTTGATTTTACAACGAATAGTACCAACATTATCGTTAGCTACGGGGATGATGGTATTTTCCATAGTGATAACGATGAAATCCAGATTGAGCTGATATATACCAATAACGCGAACTGGACGAACGCTATGCCTGCGCGAGTGCGTTATGATGGTTCGGTAACCTTTGAAGATGCGATTGTGCCGACGGGAGAGCAAAATATTCTGCCTGTTCTGCTTGCCGACTTTGGACGGGTGAAAGGAGTGGTACTACCCGGATTTGCGACGCCTACCATCAAACTCTACAAGCCTGGTACTAGTGAGGTGGCCACGAATAAGTTTGGTGAATTGCTTGTTGCTGGTGCCGATGGAACAGGTTTGTATACAGTAGACTTTGCTATACCGGGGACATATGAT
>FWWL01007013.1_pt1 | contig 15757 bp, 12 predicted proteins | sample 2228331 | NCBI WGS metagenome assembly FWWL01 (sample SAMEA103939775, study PRJEB20133) | metagenome
ATACAAGTAATTATACATCAATGGAGGGAAATAACCTGAATATACCCGAGGAATTTAAATTATATCAAAACTTTCCAAATCCATTTAATCCAGGGACAACGATTGAATTTGATTTACCAGAGAGAAGTTATGTGAAACTTGTTGTTTATGATGTTTTGGGGAGGGAAATACAAAGACTTGTTGATAAAGAGCTTGATGAAGGAAGGTATAGAGTCGATTTCAACACAAGCAATTTATCAAGTGGTATTTACTTTTATGTTCTTGATGCGGGTAGATTTAGAGCTGTAAAGAAGATGATTTTGGTAAAGTAAGGGCAAATTGATATTTGCCCGCACAATTCCCTAATCTTTTCTTCTTACTATCTTTTTACTTCCACAAATTTCCCAAAATTTGGCTTGACCCAATTTATTTTTGTTTTTATCTTAAAATAAAAAAATTACACCGCAAATGTTTCGAAAATTTGCCTTGCTTATTTTAACCCTAATCCTCACCTTAAACCTTACACTCGCTCAAACGAAATTTGATTCAATTTCCGCATGGAACTTTAACAAAATTTTAACTTCAGAAAAATTTCAAGGTCGAAAATCAGGAACACCCGAAGGTGAGAGGGCAAGCGAATGGATAGCGGAAAAATTTAAAGAATTTGGATTAAAACCTTTTGGAGATAACGGAACATATTTTCAAAAATTTAAAATCCTCGCAACACAAGATAAAGTATCGAAACTTACGCTTTTAAACGGAAGAAAAGGCAAAACAAGATATTCACTTGGCGATGACTTCACCATTTTGACAAATAGTGGAAGTGGAAAAGTTAAAGCAAAAGTTGTATTCGTTGGCTATGGGATTTCTGCGCCAGAAAAAGGAAGGGATGATTATGCAAATGTCGATGTTAAAGGAAAAATAGCAATTTTACTTGCTGGGAAACCACCAGATGAAGAAGGAAAATTTGATATCGAAAGTTCAAGAGGATATAAAATAAGAAAAGCATTTGAAAAAGGAGCGGTAGCGGTTTTATACATCCAAGGAGACAGACCAATAAGAGGTGGCGCAATTACGGAGGAATACTACACACCTCAACTACCAGCACTTTGGATAGGAAGAAAGGTCGTCGATGATATTTTTTATGACACAGGAATAAGTTTTGATGCTTTAAAAAGTGAAATTGACTTCAGAACAAGATCGTTCGAAATCGATAAAGTTTTTGAGATCGAAACAAAAGTTGAAAAACTCGATGGATGGACAAAAAATGTCGTTGGTTTACTCCCAGGCTCGGATGAAAACTTAAAAGACGAATACATAATTGTCGGGGCTCATATGGATCATAACGGAGTGGATGCGGAGGGTTTTATATATCCCGGGGCGGATGACAATGCTTCTGGAACTTGTCTTGTTATGGAACTTGCAAGAAGCATAATTGCAAATGGTGAAAGACCTAAAAGATCAATTATATTCGTTCTATTCGCAGGAGAAGAACAAGGACTTTTGGGTTCTAAACATTTCGTAGCCAATCTCCCGGTTCCGAGCGAAAATGTTGTTGCAATGTTTAACTTTGATATGGTCGGAAGAGGAAATGGAAATATAAATGTTGCGGGGACTGAGAACTTCCCTGAGATATGGAACATTGCGAAAAAATTTTTCCCACCCGAAAAATTGAAAAACCTTGGCAAATTCCGCGCAGGTCCAAACTCTGATCATTATCCATTCCAAGAGCGTGGGATACCGGCTTTCTTCTTTATTTCAGCGGGACAACACCCAGAATATCACAGAACAGATGATAAAAGCGATAAAATTCAACCGTTTGTACTCGGAGAAGTTGGAAACACTGCTTACAATGTTATACTTGGGCTTGCAAATTATCCCGAAGGTTTGAAAAGAAAACATAGATATGAAAATTATCTTTACGCTAATTCAAATTCCCTGCTTTATGTTGATCTATCCCTCGACTCATTAAACAAAGATTGGCTTTACAATTTAAGAAGCGGTCTCAAAGACTACGGCGTTGAAGCAGTTGTATTCGATATCAAAGCAAATTCAATTGACGAGGTCTTCAAAGTCATCAATTTCATCGATTCAATTTCGACTCGCGATTATAGGAACTTCAATGTTGTCTCCAACAAGTCGGACTTTTCAACCTCCCCAGATGTTTTAAATATCGTTTTTTCTGCGAAGGTGGAACTCTTTCAACCATATCATCTGCCAATTTTGTCAAAAGTAGGATTAAAATTTGTCATCTTCGATCAAAAGACGCCCGCAGACAAAGTTGAAAATGTTATGGACGTGTTGAACGATTTCTATCTTGATATAACTCCGATCTTTAAAGATGGGGTTGTGAGAAAATTTAATTTCAAAAAGCAATACATTGTTTTTGATCCTGACACAGTTGAGATGGATTCACAGATGGCGTTTTTCGCTTTTTCAAACCCACAAAAATTTCTCGAAAAACTTAGCTTAATTCAACCAAATCGTACGTTCGTAAATGTAAATCCAGATGAAGCAGGAATTTTGATATCTCAACTTTTGGAGAGAGGCTGGGAAGGCGAGAAAATCAAAAAAATTTTCGGTCAAAATTTTTATAAACTAATAAAATAAAATGGAGTAAAAAGGTGGTGAGAAAATTTATTTTAACTTTGTTTCTTTTCAGCACAAGCCTTTTTTCTCAGATTTACGAACATCGTGGGGTTTGGTATGTCCCAAGAACTGGAAATGCATATAAGACCAAGCCTGAAATTGCAATAGATATGGATAGCATAGCGAGAAATAACTTTAATGCGGTTTATGTTCTCGTGTGGGCAAGGGGATATCCTCTTTTCAAAAGTGAAGTTTTCTATCGCGAAACTGGACTTTATACAGATCCTCAACTTGGCGAAAGAGATTTGCTTCAAGAGATGATAGCGGAAGCGCATAGAGCGGGGCTTGAGGTTTACGCATGGTTTGAATATGGTTTCATCGGTGGATGGGGCGGATATTTGCCGGGAAATAGTGGTAAAGGGAAAATTTTTGACGTTCATCCAGAATGGCTTGCTAAAAGAAATGATGGAACCGACGCCGGTTCATCAGAAGATCAAATAAGCAAAAACTTTTATTGGATGGCACATGCAAACCCAGAAGTGCAAAACTTTTTAATCCAACTTATACTTGAAATGGTGAAAAAATATGATCTCGATGGCTTTGAACTTGACAGAATTAGATATCCTGATCCAAACTGCGGATATGACAGCGTAACCGTTGAACTTTATAAACAAGAGCATAACGGAACTTCCCCACCCTATGATTATAACAACCCCGAATGGAAAAACTGGAGAATCCAAAAGTTAAATCAATTCGCAAAGATGGTTTATGACTCGGTTAAATTTTATAGGAAAGATATGCGACTTACAAATGCTGTTGGGGTCGGACCCGATTGGGCAAAATCAGAAAAACTTCAAGATTGGGTCACTTGGATAAACAACGGATGGCTTGATTATGTAGAACCGATGAATTATCGAAGGACAGCGACCGATTTTATATCAGAGTGTGTAAATATATTCGGAAGAGTTAACGATAAAAGTAAAATTTTGTTTGGGATAGATAGCCAAAACCCGACTACATCTGAATTCTTAAAGATGATTCAATATGTAAGAGAACAAAATTTAAAAGGATTCGTTGTCTGGTATTACGGTTCGCTTGCGGATGACTTCGACTCTTTAAAGACGCTTTTAAATCAAAAAGCCCTTATCCCCGATAGACCCGCAAACTGGAGAATACCCGCAATTATAATTGATGACATTGATACGAACAACGTCTTTTACTCAAACGGATGGATTAAAGCATCGGTTTATACTCGCTGGGGCGAAAAATATCTTGCAACTCAATCGACCACACCTCAATGGGTCGAATATTACGCAGAAATTCCAACGGACGGTTATTATGAGGTTTATGCATTCGTCGTTAGATCAACAGCGGATAGCGCAGTTTATTATGTTTACGATTCATCTGGAACCGCGAAAAAATTTATAATTAATCAAACGAATCAGTCAATTTATGATGGATGGTGCAAGATTGGAGATTTTTATTTCAAAAAGGGAAGGCAAAAGGTTTTAAAAATAACGAATGAGAATTTCAAATCGCCAGGATTTATGACAGCGGACGCAGTAATGCTAATTTTAAATCGCCGTTTAACCCCGATTGTTACTTCAATTAAAGACGATATAGGTGACCTAACTCCGAAAAATTTTGAAATAAACACTTTCCCTAATCCTTTCAATTCAGAAACTAACATAACTATATCGTTGCCAGTTAACTCCTTTGTAAAAATCAACATTTATAACCTGCTTGGGCAAAAAATTAAAAATTTAACCGAGAGAAATTTCCCCGCAGGTCTGCATAAAATAAAGTTTGCACCGGAGGTTTTCGCCTCCGGTGTTTACCTTGTTCAAGCAGAGATAATCCCCGAAAACAATTTCGAAAAATTAACGCTGACTCGAAAAATTCTACTGATAAAATAAATTCATCCGAACAACTTGTAAAAAATCTCAACCGCTTGCTTAACATCATCCATTGACACATCAAGGTGGGTAACAGCGCGAATCTTCATATAACTTCCAGAACTAAGAAGCACGCCATTGTCTTTCAACATTTTTAAAATTTCATCTGGGGTTTTTCCCGTTCTTTCGACCCCAATTATCACGATGTTTGTTTGCACCGTTTCGAGATCGATATCAAAAACTTTTAACTTTGAAATTTCCTCTGCAAAGAATCTCGCTTTTTCATGATCTTCTTTTAACCTTTCAATGTTATGCTGAAGCGCATAAATTCCCGCAGCAGCCAATATCCCAACTTGTCTCATTCCACCGCCGAAAATTTTTCTGTATTTTCTAACGCGTTCGATAAATTCTCTATCCCCTGCAACAACTGAGCCAACCGGTGCACCCAAACCTTTCGAAAGGCAAACCATAACGGAGTCAAAATATTGAGCATATTCCCTTGGGCTTATCCCTGTCGCAACATAGGCATTCCAAAGTCGAGCTCCATCAAGATGCATCTTTATTCCATTTTCAAGAGCGAACTCACGAATTCTTTTTATCTCATCGATTGGATAAATTGTTCCACCTGCGCGATTGTGAGTATTCTCAAGACAGATCAAGCGAGTTCTTGGCATATAATATGCCTTTGGTCTTACCGCTTTTTTAATCTGTTCAACAGTAATAACACCGTGTCTTCCTTGAATCGGGTAAAGTTGAACGCCGGACAACATTGACGGCGCTGCTGTTTCATAATTCATTATATGTGATTCCGCTTCGACGATGACCTCATCCCCTGGTTCGGTATGAGCTTTTATCGCTGTTTGATTGCCCATCACACCACTTGGCACAAAGATAGCGGATTCCTTCCCAAGTATCTCAGCAACCATCTCTTGCAGTTTATTTACAGTTGGATCTTCTCCAAAGACATCATCCCCTACCTCTGCCTCCATCATAAAACGCCTCATTTCCGGGGATGGTTTTGTAACTGTATCGCTTCTTAAATCGATGTATTTTTCCATTTTTTACTCTCGATTTATTTAGAAAAGTCCGATTATGTTCCCATATTCGTCTACATCCATATTGAAAGCGGCGGGATTTTTTGGTAGCCCAGGCATAAGCATTATATCTCCGCAGATTGCAACAACAAATCCCGCTCCAGCAAACAAGCGTGCGTCAGTAACGGTTAAAGTCCACCCTTTGGGAACTCCGACAAGTTTGGGGTTATCGCTTATCGAGTTGGGTGTTTTAGCAATGCAAACAGGAAGGTGATCGTATCCATGTTCAGCAAATTTTTCGAGTTTTTTCATCGCTTTTCTTTCGATATAAACATCGTCAGCACCATAAATCTCGGTCGCGATTAGTTTGATTTTTTCCGTCAACGGAAGCGATAATCTATAAAGAGGTTTAAAATCAGACGGGATTGTCTCTGTTATTTTAACAATCTTCTCCGCGAGATCAATACCGCCTTCCCCACCTTTTGTGAAAAATTCCGTCACAGAGCACTCAACACCAAGTTCCGCGCATTTATCTTTTATCAGTTCGAGTTCAAGTTCAGTATCGGTTGCGAATTTATTTATTGAGACAACCGCAGGAACACCAAACTTCTTGATGTTCCTTACATGAAATTCAAGGTTTTCAAGTCCTTTCTTGAATTTTTCAACCGTGAAATCATCTTGTGATTTTATCCCGCCGTGATATCTTATTGCCTTCGCAGAGACAACTATAACAGCAGCGGATGGCTTAAACCTATGAATTTGCGCTACTATATCAAAGAATTTTTCTGCTCCGAGATCAGAACCAAATCCGGTCTCCACAACGACATAATCTGCGAGTTTAAGAGCGATTTTATCTGCGATCACACTGTTCGTCCCATGTGCGATATTAGCAAACGGACCTCCGTGTATTATAGCAGGGGTATGTTCGGTTGTTTGAACAAGGTTTGGCATTATAGCTTCATTTAATAAAACCATCATAGCACCACAAGCATTTAAATCTTTAGCTTTCACAGGCTTGCCATCGAGATCATAGCCAATTACAATTTCACAAAGTCTTCTCTTCAAATCAGTCCTTGAACTTGCCATACAAAGAATAGCCATCGTTTCAGATGCAGCTGTGATTACAAAGCCAGATTCACGCGGAACCCCATTCACTTTTCCACCAAGCCCAACCACGACATGGCGTAAAGCCCTATCGTTCATATCGATCGTCCTTTCCCAGGTGATGTTATTAACATCGATTCTAAGTTCATTGCCATGGTGAATATGTGCATCGATTAAAGCTGCAAGCAAGTTATGTGCGGATGCAACCGCATGAATATCTCCATTGAAATGAAGATTGATAAGTTCAGATGGTATAACTTGTGATTTTCCTCCCCCTGTTGCTCCACCTTTAATTCCAAAAACAGGTCCAAGCGAAGGTTCTCTTAATGTAACGATAGCCTTTTTACCAATCTTATTTAGCGCTTGGCTTAACCCAATCGATGTCAAGGTTTTTCCCTCTCCTGAAGGAGTTGGTGTGATAGCTGTGACTATGATCAATTTTCCATCTGGTTTGTCACTTAACTTTTCCATCACCTCAAGCCTTATCTTCCCCGTATACTTACCGTAATATTCGAAATCATCATCAGTTAGACCAATTTGTTCCATTATGTGCTTGATATGCAATGGTTTTACAGTTTCTTTAACTGCGACTGAGTTTAATGTCATATCTCGACCAGGTTTTTATTTTTAAATAAAAAATCCCGACTTTTGGTCGGGACTTAAACTCAACATGTTTGTATTTTAAACCTGACAAAGGTTCTTCTTAAAAAATTATGCAGAGAGTCTTCCCTCTCTGTATACGAAAATAGGTTCTGCCCTTTCATAAATTGTTTCCTTTGTAATTATGCACTTTGAAATTGGCTGTTCTTTGAGTTTAGATGGCAATTCAAACATTATATCAAGCATAATTTCCTCAATGATTGCTCTTAAACCACGTGCGCCCGTCCCACGCTTTAATGCGAGTTCAGCCACAGCGTCAAGCGCTTCTGGTTCAAATTCAAGTTCAACTCCGTCAAACTCAAACAATTTTTTATATTGCCTTATGATTGCATTTTTTGGCTCGGTTAAAATTCGCACAAGCGCTTCTTTTGATAAAGAATGAAGCGTCGCAATTACAGGGAGACGACCGATAAATTCGGGAATGAAACCAAATTTTAAAAGGTCTTCCGGTTCAACGAGTGGAAGAAGTTCGTCTATTATCTCTTCTTTGTTGCCCCTGATTTCAGCCGTGAAACCGATGGAGTTTTTATTTATTCTCTTTGCGATTATTTTTTCAAGCCCCTCGAATGCCCCACCGCATATAAAGAGAATGTTTTTTGTATTTATGTAGATTAAACTTTGCTCTGGATGCTTTCTCCCACCTTTAGGCGGAACACCGGCAATAGTTCCCTCAAGTATTTTTAAAAGAGCCTGTTGAACTCCCTCGCCAGAGACATCCCTTGTGATCGATGGACTGCTCGTTTTACGAGCGATTTTATCGATTTCGTCAATGTAAACTATACCGCGTTCTGCCCTTGAGACATCATAATCTGCATTTTGTAAAAGATACAAAAGAATTGTCTCGACATCATCGCCGACATATCCTGCTTCTGTAAGCGTCGTCGCATCAGCGACAGCAAAAGGAACATCAAGAATTTTAGCAAGCGTCTGTGCAAGCAAAGTTTTCCCAGTACCAGTTGGACCAATTAAAAGAATATTGCTTTTCTCTATCTCGACATTGTCCATCAAATTTTTAACTTGGTCATTCGAATTAAGGTTATTCTCAATCCTTTTGTAATGATTATAAACAGCAACAGATAAAATTTTCTTCGCTCTCTCCTGCCCAATTACATATTCATCAAGTGCTTTTTTTATCGCAGCTGGAGTTAACGGAACCTTACCATAATGTCTCCTGCTCGCAGAATAGGCTGCCATATTGCTTCTTAAAATATCAACTGACTCACTCACACAAATATCACAAATATAAACATCGGGACCAGCGATCATATTTCCAACCTCGTCGATACTTCTACCGCAAAAAGAACAAATCGGTTTTCTCTTTACATCTGGTCTTTCGGACATTCGCTCTACCTCTTCTTAATTGATGGAACTTCTCTTTTGACAAGTATTTGATCAATTATTCCATATTCTTTCGCTTCCTCAGCGGACATATAATAATCGCGATCGGTATCTTTTTCTATCTGCTCAATTGGCTTACCGGTATGCTTTGCGAGAATTTCATTTATTTTTCTTTTCATTCTCAAAATCTCCTCCGCTTGTATCCTTATATCCGCGGCTGTCCCTTGAACTCCACCCCAAGGTTGATGTATCATAATTCTGGAGTTTGGAAGAGCGGTTCTTTTACCTTTGGCACCTCCTGCAAGTATCACGGCTGCCATGCTTGCAGCCATACCTATACAAATTGTTGCAACATCTGGCTTTATATATTGCATCGTATCATAAATTGCCAACCCTGCTGAAATGATACCGCCCGGGCTATTAATGTAAAGATATATGTCCTTATCTGGATCTTCAGATTCAAGGAAGAGTAACTGAGCGATGACCAAACTTGCTACTGTATCATCAATGGGTGTTCCTATGAAAACAATTCTTTCCTTCAAAAGACGCGAGAAGATATCATACGCTCTTTCGCCGCGACTTGTTTGCTCAACGACTATCGGAACCAACTGATCATAAAATCTGATGCTCATAGTTCGAGGTAAAAAATTTTGTTTTTAAAAGCCTTTTTCAGGTTAAACAACCCTTTCAACAACTTTAACTTTATCTCGCAAAAAGTTTAACACTTTTCTATTTAACAACTTTTCTCTTATATGCTCAGATCTTTTGTAAAACAAAATCAACTTCTCCTTCTCAATCCCGATCTCTGCTGAATCCTCTTCTGCTAATTTTTCATAATCTTCATCGGTTACTTCGATTCCTTCTGTTTCTGCGATTTTATTCTTTATCACATACCATTTTGCATTGAAAACCGCGTCCGCCCTCCTCTTCTGTCTGAAGAGTTGCTCGTCAAAATCGGGCGGTAATTTCCCATCCGGATATTTTGTCTTTTCACTGTCAAGCATACTCTGAATGAAATCCTCAATTAAACTTTCCGGAACGACGAAATCATTCGTCCGCACAAGTTCAGAAACTATCGAATCATAAAATCTAAGTTCGCTATATTCCTCCCACCATTTTTGAAGTTCAGACTTTATATGCTTTTTTAACTCTTCGACGCTATTGACTTTGCTGTTTGTAACTTTTGAAGCAAATTCATCGTTCAATTCAGGCAAAATCTTCTTCTCAACTTTTTTAACGCTGACCTTGACCTTCTCCGGCTTATTATCAACCATAAGCTCAATTATAAATTCATCACCCTTTTTAGCAATCGAAAGTCGTTTCCTCAAAACATCAACAACTGACTCATCATCAAGGTCTATCACAACATTCTCACTTCTTCTCCCAAGGACGGGTAAATTATTTTGGTCGACGCCTTGAAGATCTACCGTAACTCTATAAAGTTCATTCTTCACCTCATCTTCTTCTTCATATGTAGAGTTTGCAACTAATAATCTTTTTATCTCATCTTCAACCTCTTTATCATCGACTTTGTGAACAATTTTTTCAACTTCTATGTCCTTGTAATTTGAAATTTCGATCTCTGGCAAGACTTCATACTTTATCTTGAAAACTAAAGATTCGCCGCGTTTATAGTCGACATCCAGAAGTTCGGGTGTTCCAAGCGGGTTGATTTTTTTGTCTTTTACAAGGTTTTGATAAACATCGTTTACGATATCATCAAGAGCGTCGTATTCGATTTGTTCTCCGAATTGTCTTTTAATAAGTTCAATTGGTGCTTTTCCTTTTCTGAAGCCTTTTATTTCAGCCTCGGCTTGAAATTTCTTATAAGCCTCCTCGAAATAAGGTACAAGTTCATTCCAAAGAAGTTTTATTTCTGCTTCTTCTTCTGTTTGGCTTAGTTTATTAATGTTTATTTCCACGTTGAGATTCTATGATTTTATTTTTAAAATTTTTCGTGGGCACGGGGGGATTCGAACCCCCACGGGTTTAGCCCACTGGATCCTAAGTCCAGCGCGTCTACCAATTCCGCCACGTGCCCAAAAAGAGCTTAACTTCACTCATAAAAATATAAACGTTTTTCGATAAACTTCAAAATTGCGAAAATTTAAACGTTTTCTTAAATTCAATCAGCACAACAAAAATAAACCTACACTTGGAATGAAACTTGATTTTTTAAAAATGACAGGCGCGGGGAACGACTTCATTATGTTTGATAATCGTGACGAAAAGATAAAAGATCCTGTCAAACTTGCTCAACAAGTATGCGATAGACATTTCGGAGTTGGAGCTGACGGTATAATTTTAATCGAGAAAAGCAAGAAAGCAGATTTTAAAATGGTTTATTTTAACTCCGATGGAAGTTTTGGCGGGATGTGCGGAAATGGGGGAAGATGTGCGGTAAGATTTGCAAATTTATTGGGAATTATAGAGGAAAAAACAAAATTCGAAGCAAACGGGAAACTATATTATGCCGAGATAATCGATTCCGAAAAAGTTCGGCTATACCTACCTCCTCCGGAAACAAAAAATTTTAACCTAAAACTCAAACTTGGGAACAGATTTTACAAAGCCCATTTCATCGATACAGGTGCACCTCACTTGGTCCTTTTCACAGATGAAAACAGGATAAAAAACATCGAAAAAATCAACATAAATCACCTTGGCAAACGACTTCGCTATCATCCACATTTCAAAAATGGAACAAATGTAAATTTTGTCTCAATTATGGGCGAAGACATCATTAGAATGAGAACATACGAGCGCGGAGTTGAAGGCGAAACACTCGCCTGTGGGACTGGTTCTGTTGCAAGCGCTATAGCTTCTATCGAGATAAAAAATCTTAAACTTCCAATAAAAGTCAAAACGACAAGCGGTGAAATCTTACTCATAAATTATGTTATCGATAAAAACAAGTTGAAATTTATTTCTCTTGAGGGAAGCGCAAAAATCATTTGTGAAGGGAAATTCAACTATGGAGATTGAAGAATTTGAAAAAATAATAGAAGAGACGATCGAGAGTTTGCCGACTTGGATAAAAGAAAAAATTGATAATGTTGTTTTTATCGTTCAAGAATATCCAGATGAAGAAGAACTTAGAAGGGCTAAAACTTCAAAATATAATTTGCTTGGGCTCTATACAGGTATTCCATTATCAAAAAGAGGAACATCCTATGGAATGTATCCAACGACTCCAGATAGAATTTTCATCTTTAAGGCTAACATTGAAAGGATTTGCAAGAACGAAAAAGAACTGCGCAAGAAAATTAGGGAGGTTGTCCTTCACGAACTTGGACACTACTTGGGAATGAGCGAGGACGAGGTGAGAAGGGCATTGAAAAGATAGAGCACAGCAAAAAGAAATTGAAGTGGTTCAAATAGTAAATGAAGATAACTTGAGAAAATCTTAAATCAAAATGGAGTTTAAAGGGTGAACCGCAAGATTATTATTCCAATTTTAATTGCCACGATAAACCTCTTCTCAATGGACGACTCAAATCAGACAACCAAAACTCAAACCCAACCTATCCAAATTCGAACAACTCTCGGTTTTACATTTACATCAGGGAATTCAGATACGCGAATTTTAACTTTCGACTCCGACATCAAAAAAAATTTTGAACGGTTTGTATACTACACAAAACTAAGCCTTGCATATGGCACATCAAAATATGGGAATGGACCAAGGATCGAAACGACAAATAACTGGCTAATTTCAACTCGAATCGATTGGTTTACAACGGATAAAAGAAAAAGCTACATCTTCATCGCGAACGGTTTATCGGGGAATAAATTTCGCGGATATTGGTCGAGGATAAGTTCTCAATTTGGCGCTGGATATAATTTTTTCTACTATGTTGATACATTGAAATTAAAATTTGGGCTTGGGGTCGATTATTCAAAAGATAATTTGGTAGTGAAAGGAAGTGCGGACGATGAATCATTTTTTGCCCTTTTCAAACCTGAATTTGAAATCATAATAAACAAAAACATAAAACTTGGAAACAACGCAAACTGTTTCGTCGATTTTCAAAAGTTTAACAACTATCGAATAAATTCTCAAACATATCTTAATCTCTATGTCACAAATCGCCTCGCCATAAGTTTCAATTTTACTTTAAACTACGACAACAAACCAAGAACAATACCTGAAATAGGTGAAAACGGCAGACCAACTGGAAGACTTGTGCTCGCAAAGCCAGCGGATAAAATTTTTAACATAGGTATTTCCATCTCCGTGTGAGAAATAGACCCGCTTTAAAATTTGCGCTTGCAATTTCTATTGGGATATTGCTTCAATATTTTTTAAATTTTAAAATGGAAATCTTGCTTGCCTTTTCCGCCCTTTTTGTTTTTCTCTACTTTGGTTTCACCGTTTTGAAACTACATTTACCCAAATCCATTTCAATCTATCTTCTCATCTGCGCAATCGGGGCTTTAAAGTATCTTTCCGATTCGAAATTCAAACCCCAAGATTCGATCACAAATTTTGCAAACGACACATCGATCGTTAAAATAAACGGCAAACTCATCTCCCTTCCCGAAGTCAAAAACGACAGGGTGAATTTTGTCCTTTCTACTCGAAAAATCATCTTTCCCGATAATCAAATAGATGTCTCCGGCGATGTCTTTGTATCAATAAAAAAAGGAAAATCCCCATTTGATACGCTTCCGAACCTAAATTATGGTGACGAAATTCAAATAATTGGGCTTTTAAGAGAACCCAAACCTAAAAATCCAGAGGAAGTGGATTTCATCAGATACCTTAAGATAAACGATATCGATGCGATTGTGCTTTCGTATATTTTAAGCCATATAAAAGTTGTTAAAAAATTTGAACCTCAAATATCTCAACCACTTGAACTTTTGAAATCAATTGCATTTGAAATCAGGAGTTTTATGATGCAAACTGTTGATAAACTCTTGCCCGAGCAAGAAGCATCATTTATCAAAGGCTTACTCCTTGGGCATAAAGGTGAGATTTCTAAAGATGTCCAACAGTATTTTGTTAACACAGGAACTTATCACATCTTGGCTGTTTCAGGTTTACATGTTGGAATAATAGCAACGATGTTTTTTACCCTTACAAGTTTTTTAAGGATTGGCTTAACTTTAAGAGTTTTGCTGACAATAATAGGATTAATAATCTACGCGTTCGTTGTCGGTTTGCCTCCATCCGTGGTCAGGGCGTCGTTGATGGCTTCGCTTATTTTAGTAGGCATGGCAATCGAAAGAAGGGTCGATGTTTACAACATGCTTGGCTTTTCTGCGATTGTGATTTTCCTTTTCGATTCAAAACAAATTTTTCATCCCGGCTTTCAACTATCATTTTTCGCTGTAGCCTCCATCGTATACTTTTACCCTCGATTCTACAGATTCATTTCAAAAGTTTTCCCCCATTTTAACAAGCCAATTTTATCACAAATCCTAACCCTTGTGCTTGTCTCCACAAGCGCGCAAATTTTGACCTTGCCCTTTACAATTTTATACTTCAACAAAATCTCTCTAATTTTTATCATAGCAAACGTTCTCATCGTTCCACTTGTTGGTATAGCTGTCCCACTTGGATTTGCAACGATAATATCGTATCCGATTTCAAAGTTCATCGCTCAAACGCTTGCAAACACTACATGGTTGGTTTTAAACCTGACCTTGTCGATCGCAAAATTTTTAGGCGAGTTTCGATTCGCTTATATTGATGTGGGAGAAGAAATTGCAATTTACATCGTCTTGGGATTAATCTTTATCTTAGCATTTGCAAAAATAAAAATTGAAGGAAGGATGAAAAAAGTAATTTTCGCTGTTCTCATCATCGCAAACCTTTACATATACTTCGCACCAAATGGTGTCTTCCCTATTCTATATAATCCTAATGCAGGCTTTGAAATAACGGTTCTGGATGTCGGTCAAGGAGATGCGATCTTCGTTCAATTTCCGGATGGCAAAAGTCTTTTAATTGACGGTGGAAACAAAACATTTAACTTTGACCCGGGGCAAAAAATTATTGAACCATTCTTAAAAAAGAAGGGGATTAAAAAACTTGACGCTGTTCTTGTAACCCACCCACATAATGACCATATCGGCGGAATTCCATATATACTTGAGAAATTCAATGTCGATATGGTGATCGATAACGGCTTAAATTACAACTCAGCGATTTATAAAAAATATCTCGAACTAATACAAAGCAAGGGAATAAAACACGTAGTTGCAAGAGCGGGAAACAAAATAGAACTTTCTGAGTTAGCAAGGATCTATGTTTTGCATCCAACCGATGCATTCGTCAAGAGCGATGAAGAAAAAGATTATGGTTCAGGGCATAATGTAAACAATTCATCTGTCGTGATAAAAATTCAATATGGTGAAAACTCTTTTTTACTGGTTGGTGATGCAGAAAAAGAAGCGGAAGAATCAATGATAAAAATCTACGATGCTTTTTTGAAAAGCGATTGGATAAAAGTTGGACATCACGGAAGCGAAACAAGCAGTTCTCCCGCATTTGTCTTAAAAGTTAAACCAGAATGGGCAGTTATCTCGGTTGGGAAATATAACAAATACAATCATCCATCAGATATAGTTTTGAGAAGATATACTCTTATAGGAAGCAAAATCCATCGAACGGATGAGGAAGGTGCTGGAATTTTCACATCGGACGGAAAAAAGATCGAAAAAATTCAATGGAAAAATTGACAAGTTATTAAAGGCATCACAATGCTCCAACGCAAAAAATCTAAAAGGATAAAAAATTGTTGGCAAATGTTTATGAAATTTCTTAAATTACGCACAGATAAATACAAAGAATTAGCTCCATTCAGCAAGGTTGCCATAATAAGTGCAAGTGTATGTGTGAATGTGGCAGAGCGAGACGAGATCTTTTTAGAATTAAATAACCTATAAACATGGCAACGATTGAGGATTTGGAACATAGGATAGCAAGGCTTGAGAGCCTTTATGATGATGTTTTGAAGGAGAGGCTTACCCTTATCTCGCAAAGGCTTGACCAACTTTATGAAAAGACGGAGAGAGATAAAACAGAGATATTATCAAAACTTTATGAAAAGACAGAGAGAGACAAAACGGAGATAATCACAAGGCTTATTAGATGGATGATTGGACTGCTTGTTGGTTTTTCAACCATTATCATAACAGCCATATGGA